>OEMN01000187.1_pt1 | contig 19061 bp, 16 predicted proteins | sample 1503231 | NCBI WGS metagenome assembly OEMN01 (sample SAMEA104379591, study PRJEB20068) | metagenome | biome: 1000743; feature: 77; material: 1998 | place: USA | collected 2012 | depth 25 m
GGCCTAAAGGCCTCCGGCTACCTTGGATCTGCGATCGTCACGTCGCCGAGGCGCCCGAAACGACCTCGATGATCTCTCTCGTGATCGCCGCCTGCCGCACCTTGTTCATGTACAGCGTCAGGCTGTCGATCATCTCGGTGGAATTTCGCGTCGCCGCATCCATTGCCGTCATTTGCGCAGCGAAGAACGCCGCGTTCGATTCGAGGAGCGCCCGGTACACCTGTGCCTGCACGTAACGTGGCAGCAACTCGCGGAAAATCTCTTCTGGCTCGGGCTCGTACAAATAATCGGTTCCCTGCTGACCCGTGTCGAACTCGGCCCGCGGAATCGGGAGCAGTCGCTCAACCACGACGCGCTGCGAGATCACCGACTTGAATTCGTTATAGACGAGGTCCACGCTCGACGCCCGACCGGAGACGAATTCGTCAATCGCCACGTTGCCGATTTCCACCGCGTGATTGAATGTGAGTCGCTGGAAGATACCGACCTGTTCGAGAGCCACGTCGAATCCCCGCCGACGGAAGAAGTCGCGCCCTTTCCGGCCGACCAACGCCAGCGTGACGCCGCCCGTGCGACCTTGGGTGAGGATGAATTGCCCGCCCGCCTTGATTACATTCGCGTTGAAGCTACCGCACAGGCCGCGATCGGCCGTCACGACGATCAGGAGCGGGCGGCCACTGGTGGGCGTCCGCAAAAGCGGATGCGCATCGGGATCGACACGTGCCGCAAGGCTATTGAGCACCTGCTGCATTCGCTGCGCGAATGGCCGCGCGGCGACAACCCTGTCCTGCGCGCGTTTCAACCGCGAGGCGGCGATCATCTTCATCGCCTTCGTGATCTGTTGCGTTGACTTGACGGCGCGGATTCGACGACGCAAGTCCAGGAGTGATGGCATCTCGATCTACTCGAATTACGCGACCGCTGCGGCCTGAGCGGAGCCTACAAACTGACGGCCGAATTGTTCAAGCGCGGCCTCGACCGCGGCCCGCAGGTGATCGTCGAGGATCTTCTTCTCGGCAATCTGCGTCAGGATCTCAGGATGATGTCTCTCGAGGAAGCGGTACAGCTCTTCCTCGTAGCGACGCACGTGGTCGACATCGATGGAATCCAGATAACCCTTTGTTGCGGCAAAGATGATGACCACTTGCTTTTCGACCGGGAGCGGCTGGTACTGCGGCTGTTTCAAAATCTCCACCAGCCGCCTGCCGCGATTCAGTTGCGCCTGTGTCGCTTTGTCGAGGTCGCTTCCAAACTGCGCGAACGCCGCAAGTTCGCGGTATTGTGCGAGATCGAGGCGCAGCGATCCGGCCACTTGCCGCATCGCTCGAATCTGGGCGGACCCGCCTACTCGCGAGACCGAGTTGCCGACGTTGATCGCCGGGCGCACGCCCTGATGGAACAGGTCGCTCTCGAGGAAGATCTGGCCGTCGGTAATCGAGATGACGTTCGTGGGAATGTAGGCTGACAGGTCGCCGGCCTGCGTTTCAATGATCGGCAGCGATGTCAGCGACCCCCCGCCATGCTGAGCATTGAGCTTGGCGGCTCGTTCAAGCAGGCGCGAGTGCAGATAGAAGACGTCACCCGGATATGCTTCGCGCCCCGGCGGCCGACGCAGCAGCAAGGAAATTTCACGATACGCCTGCGCATGCTTGGATAAATCGTCATAGACGCACAGCGCATGGCGGCCGCTGTCCCGGAAGTATTCGCCGATCGCGCACGCTGAATAGGGACTGATGTACAACATCGGCGCCGGATCCGACGCAGCCGCAGCGACGACGATGGTGTAGCTCATCGCGTCGTACTCCTCGAGGGTCCGCACGACCTGCGCAACCGTCGACTGTTTCTGCCCGACGGCGTTGTAAATGCAAATAACGTCCTTGCCGCGCTGGTTGATGATTGTGTCGACAGCGACCGCAGTCTTGCCCGTCTGCCGGTCCCCGATGATCAGCTCGCGCTGACCCCGGCCGATCGGCACCATCGCATCGATGGCCTTGAGACCAGTCTGCAGCGGTTCCTTGACAGGCTGCCGGTCGACGACGCCAGGTGCGAGCCGCTCGATCGGCTGAAATTGCTTCGCCTGAATCGGTCCCTTGCCGTCGATCGGCTGGCCGAGCGCATTGACGACTCTGCCCAACATCTCGTCACCGACCGGTACCGAGATGATGCGCCCGGTTCGCTTCACGGTATCGCCTTCTTTGATCGCCTTGAAGTCGCCGAGCAGCACGGCGCCGACGCTGTCTTCCTCGAGATTCAGCGCAATGCCAAATACGCTGTGCGGGAACTCGATCATTTCGCCCGCCATCGCGCGCTCAATTCCGTGCAGGCGGGCGATACCGTCACCGATCGAGATGACGGTGCCGACTTCGGCGACGTCGACGTCGACCGCATAGTTTCCAATCTGCTCGCGAATGATCTTTGAAATGTCTTCGGCTCTGATGTCCATCGTCGGCTCCGCTCAGCGTCTATCCTCGAGTGTCTCCCGGATCTTTTCCAGCTGGGTGGCAATGCTGCTGTCGTACACCACGCTTCCGACACGTGTGATGGCGCCGCCTATCAACGACGGGTCTACTCGTGCTGTCATCGTTACGCGGCTCCCCGTGGCGGCGGCCAGCCGCCGCTCGAGCTCGGCGAGCCGCTCAGGCGCCAGAGGCTCCGCGGTTGTCACTTCGGCGCGAACGATTCGGCGGTACTCCATGAGCCGCTCGCGGTATGCAGCGACGAGATCGCCAAGCACGGCCATCCGATCGCGCTCAGCGAGCAGCAGCAGCAGCTTTGCCGCAGGGCCCGACACATTGAGCTGGCGAAGAAGTTTGTCAACGATGGCGCGCTTGGCGGTAACAGGAACCGCGGGATTCCCGAAGGCCTTCTGCAGATCAGGAGTGCGCGCGACAAGCTCGTCGAACGCCGTCAGATCCTGTTCAACCTGCTCCGGATTGCCGTCTTTGACGATTGCGTCGAGGAGTGCTCGCGCGTAGCGGGCCGCGGACGCACGAGTGCTCATCACTTCACCTGTTAGAGATTGGGTTGTCGAGTCCGCGGAGGAGCACTGGCCTTCTACCGCGGTGGGTGTGGCGACGCCAACCCGTCACTGCACGCTTGTACCTGAAAGGCACAAGCAACCCTTTATAACACAGAAAAAGGGCCGCGCACCGTCAGCTCCGGCCTACGATGGCTGCGTCCTGCCCGTCTCGAGTAGCTGTGCGTACAGGCGATTCAGCTCGGATTCGGAACCGAAACTGATCTCAATGGTGCCGGTGCCCGACGGGCCTCTGACGATGCGGACCTTCGTTCCAAGAGCGAAGCGCAGGCGGTCTTCGGCTGCGCGCGTGTGAACATCGCTCGGCGCCTTTGGCGGCTGGCGCGGAGACGGCGGCGCGGTGAGCTTCTTGACCAGCGCTTCTGTTTCGCGCACGGAAAGTGAGCGCAGGATGACCTCGCGCGCCGCCTGACGTTGGGCCGCCGCATCGGACAACGCCAGGAGTGCTCGTGCGTGTCCCATCGACAACGAGCCGGCGGCAAGGTCGCCGCGGACTTCGTCCGGCAGCCGCAGCAGACGCAGGTAATTAGCCACTGACGTTCGATCTTTGCCAACGGCCGCAGCAATCTGGTCCTGCGTGAGACCGAACTCGTCAACGAGACGCTGATACGCGAGCGCCTCATCGACGGGATTCAGATCTTCCCGCTGGAGATTTTCGACGAGGGCGAGCTCGAGCATCTGCTGCTCGGCGCCGGCAGGCATGTCACGCACGACAACGGGCACTTTGAGCAGCCCTGCACGCTGCGCCGCGCGCCATCGCCGCTCGCCAGCGATGATTCGGTATGTACTCCCGGTTCGATGCACCAGAATCGGCTGGATGATGCCATTGGCGCGAATCGAGGCTGCCAGTTCATCGAGCTTGCCATCGTCGATGAGGATCCGCGGCTGGTGATCGTTCGGAGCCAGCAGATCGACGTCAACCTCGATGGCGCCGGTGCGCGGTCCCTCCGGCGCGTCAGGGATCAGCGCACTCAGACCTTTGCCCAGGGCAGGGCGTCGCTCGATCATTGGTTACTCTCCGTTGTGAGGGCCGTGTCATGCGCGGACCGTGCGAGCATTTCCTTCGCAAGCGCGGCGTACGCGGTGGCGCCACGCGATTTTGCGTCATACAGCGCTGCCGGCATCCCATGGCTTGGTGCTTCGCCGAGGCGGACGTTGCGTGGAATGGTGGTGGTGAACACTTTGGCCTGAAAGAACTCGCGTACGTCACGTGCGACGAGCTGGCCCAGGTTCGTTCGTTCGTCGTACATCGTTAACAGGACGCCTTCGATGTCGAGGGCTGGATTCAGCGTCCCACGCACACGACGCATCGTGCCGACGAGATCGGCCAGGCCCTCGAGTGCGAAGTACTCGCAATGCAGCGGAATCACGACCGCATCTGCAGCGACCAGCGCGTTGAGCGTGAGGAGCCCGAGTGACGGTGGGCAGTCGATAAAAACCTGGTCGAACCGCGCGCGAAGCGGGTCGAGCACACGGCGGAGCCGCCGCTCCCGGCCGGGCATATTGACCAGCTCGATGTCTGCGCCGGTGAGATTTCGATCCGCCGGGATTAGAGACAAGTTGGCGACCTGGGTACCAAGGACAAATGACTCGGCAGCCGCATCGGTCATCAGCGCTTCGTAGATGGTGCCCCCCTCGGCGCGCTGCCCTCGTAAGCCTACGCCGCTGGTCAGGTTCCCTTGCGGGTCGATGTCGACAAGCAGCACGGACTGGCCATTGAGCGCCAGGGACGTGGCCAGGTTGATAGCGGTGGTGGTCTTTCCCACCCCGCCCTTCTGATTAGCAACAGCCAGCACCCTGGCCGAACGGCCGAGATTATCTGTCATTCAACCTATGTTTAGGAGGCTCGTGGAGCGCGGCCGCACCAAATCTAGGACGCCTTCTGGTTGTGGTCAAGGGGAAAACGCGCAGAACGTTCCACGTGGAACACCTGGGGCCAAACATACTCGGCGGGCTAGTGCTCGTAGTCCTCGCTATCGTTCCAGTCGCCGACGCCTCCGTATCCATGTCTCGAGCCGCCAAACAGGCGGTCGTGGAACCTCTTCGTGTGCATGTCTCCAAATCTGTCGCTGTCGTAGTAGCGGATGCGACCCCAGAGCGTCAGCTGAGTCTTTCCATTCGTGTAGAAACCGTCCCACTCCCGTTGGGTCAGCATCTGGCCATCACTACGAAACAAATAGCCGGGGGCCTTTTCCCCCGCCTGGAGCGGAAGGGCGACATAAGAACCGGTTGGAATGTCTCGAAAGGACGGATTGAAGTTGCTCCCGCTGGGTGGAAACACCAAGCTCCCGCATACCGGAAATCCAGCGCGTCACTGTTGCCGGTGTTCTGGAAAACGACGCTGATCTCTCGCATATATCCCACCCGCCTGTCGGTCACGAAGTGCGCCAGCAAATCTGCGGACTCTGGGATAAACAGGCTAACGTAAGCGCGGTTAGCTCGTTTGAAGATCGGGTTGTTGTTCTGGTGCTCCGATTCGGTGAGTTCATTGGCCTTGATAGCGGCGGCAGCAGCATCTCTGGCAGCTTCGGCGGTCCTCTTCGTTTCGGCGAGTCCTTGTTCCATGTAAGTGGACTGCAAATTGGCGGCAGTTCGTTGGCCCTCCATGATCGTGTTTTGCGTTCGAATGATCGCGTTCTGCTGCGACGAGATGCGCAGCTGGTAAGCAATGATTCCAGCCTGAAGCACACCGATCAGCGGCGTGAACCAGCCGAGCCGTCTAGTGAATCGTCGGTCTTCCGCGCTCCTGTCGTTCTGCTGCTATCTGGGCGGCGTCCTCATCACTTTTCGGGGTTGGCTCTGGACCTGGACGATCAGCGGCGCTTGCGTGGGTGCCGCGAAGATCGTCGGCGGGTTGGCCTTGCGCGCCTTCGGGCCGGCGAATTGATTGTTTTTGTGACTGAGCAAGCGCACAAGAGTCGAGCAATGCGATCAGCGTTACGAGCACGGAGGCGAAATGCGCGCAAGCCGAAGAAATTTCAAGCCTTCACCTCGCTTATGGACCGGCTGCTGCTGAGCTTGTCGTTGGTCTAGTTCTGTTTTTGAGACCTTAGCCGAGTAACTAAAGCATGTAGACGAGAATCCACGCATCCGCTGGCCAAAGCGGGAGGCTGTTACGCCTTAACGCCGACCACGACGAGGACGCTTCTTCGAAGTAAACCAGTCAGGGAAGGTTTGGAGCGTTCGTTGCGCCAATCGCGTCCTTATACGTCAAACGCTTTCCGACGGGTGAGGCTGCGCTTTGGGTTTCGTGAAGAGGCAAAACGAACAGCCCTGGATATCGTCTCTGGTTTCCTCGGTCGACTCCGAGGATCAATCAGCGAACGTCAATTATTTGACGAAGACGTCTAAGCTACTGAAGGTAGGACGGAACCGTCCCAAGTCGGCCAGCCGACCGAGCATGCCTAACTGACGCGCTTGGTCAACGTGCGCGTGGAACAGCCGGGCCGACCGAGCGCTTCTCGAGGATCACCAACCGGCTCCGAAGAGATTCGACAAGGGGATACGTCGCCCTCCAGAACAGCGGCGGCGTAGGCGTGCCGGTCGGATCGGGGGCTGTGGACGCGCGAAAGAGGAAGGCCAGACCGCCGGGTTTGATGAACGCCTGCAGGGTCATCAATGTGCGCGCCTCGAGCCGAACGGCGCGCAGCGTGACCAGATCCTGGGCCTCATGGAGATCGGGGCGCGAGAGCAACTCCTCAAAACGGGCCGTTACGACGGCGGCGCTCGTCAAGTCCAGGGCGCGGATTGTCTCGCGCAGAAACACCGATTTCCTCGTCTTCGATTCCACCAGCACGGGTTGAAGCCGCGGAAGGGCCAGTGCGAGCGGAATTGCCGGAGAGCCGCCCCCGCTTCCCACATCCAACATGCGCGCGGCAGACAGCGGCACATGCTTGGCTGCGACAAGAGGCTCGATCAGGAGTCGGTCCAGGGCCTCGGGTGACACATCGGCGAGATTGAGCCCGGTGAGATTAATCCTGGTGTTCCAGTTCGAAAGCAGACGGTAATACGCTTCCAGGCGCTCGGCCAGCTCCGGAGCCAGGGTAACCGCTGCCCGGCGAGCTCGACGGCTCAGCCTGTCCTGAAACTCGCGACTGTTCAACGCTGTCCGATCGACTTGTCGAGATATGCCCCAAGCACCGCAATCGCCGCAGGCGTGATGCCGGGAATCCTGGAGGCCTGTCCCAATGTTTCGGGCCGGACTTGAGAAAGACGCTGCACTACTTCGCGCGACAAGCCAGGGATACCGGAAAAGACGAATCCGTCGGGAATCCTTCGCCTTTCCTGTCTCCGCATTCGCTCAGCGCACGCGAGTTCCTGGCGCAAATACCCAGCGTACTTAATGTCGTTCTCGAGACTCGCGACGTCGAGATCGCGCGTTGATGCCTCGAATTCCAAAGGCAAGTGCTCCTCCTGGAGTAACTGCTCCAGGCGAACAGCTGGACGCTTCAGAAGGGTGCTTGCCCTTATGCGGTCGCCGTTGTCGATCCGCACCATCGCCCGATCGAGCGCAACAACGTTCCGCCCGTGACGGTCGCGTCGCGCCTCAAACCGCGCCCAGGCATCATCATCAACCAGGCCGAGCTGACGACCGATCGGTGCGAGACGTAGGTCCGCGTTATCAATGCGAAGCAGCAGGCGATGCTCGGCGCGCGACGTGAACATCCTGTACGGCTCCAGGCATCCTCGAGTAATCAGATCGTCCACAAGGATTCCGATGTACGCCTCATCGCGGCCGAGAGTCAACGTCGGCTCGCGTCGAACCGTCTTGATGGCGTTGATACCGGCGACCAACCCTTGCGCCGCCGCCTCCTCATAACCGGAGGTGCCGTTAATCTGGCCGGCAAAGAAGAGTCCTCCAACGCGCTGTGTCTCCAGTGTGGATTTCAACTCCGTCGGTTGTACGAAATCATATTCAACCGCGTATCCGGCTCGAAGGATTGATGCCTGTTCCAGGCCCGGAAGTGAATGAACCAGCTGCTCCTGTACATCCCGAGGCAGTGACATCGAGAGGCCATTCACGTAGATCTCGTCAACGTCCAGACCTTCAGGCTCGAGGAACAGCTGGTGCCGCTCTCGATCCGGGAATCGCATGATCTTGTCTTCCAGCGACGGACAGTAGCGTGGACCGATGCCCTGAATCTGTCCGTTGTACAGCGGGCTGCGGTCGATGTTCGCCCGAACAAGTTCGCGGATGCGCTCGTTGGTGTGGAGCAACCAGCATCGGATTTGATTTCGAAGTGGTGTCGACGTGGAAAACGAAAACGGGACTGGCGCGGCGTCTCCGCACTCCTCGACAAAGGTCCCCGCTTCAACCGCGCCGTCGAAGTTGATGCTGTTCCGGTGCAGCCGCGGGGGTGTTCCAGTCTTGAGGCGCCCGATATCGAACCCAAAAGACTTGATGGAGTCCGCGAGCTCGCACGAGGGCGGCTCGCCGTGGCGCCCGGCCGGACGCCGTTCGGGCCCCACGTGGATCAGTCCGTTCAGGAAGGTTCCGGTGGTGACGACGAGGGTCTGACAGTCGTAGCGATCGCCCTCTTCCATGGCGAGGCCGACTACACGCCCGTTCGCAACGAGAATGCGACCCGCTTTGCCAAAGAGCCACGCGATGTTGGGTTCGCGCTCGAGCGCGTCCGTTACCCACACGGCGTAGCGCCGCTTGTCCGCTTGAGCCCTCGGCGACCAGACCGCCGGCCCGCGGCTGCGATTCAGCAACTTGAACTGGATGCCGGTGGCATCGATCGCCCGCGCCATCAAGCCGCCGAGCGCGTCGATTTCTCTGACCAGATGTCCTTTGGCCGTTCCACCAATTGCCGGATTGCACGGCATGTGTGCAACCGTGTCGCGTGACAGGGTGCACAACCCAACGGTGCATCCGAGTCGAGCCGCGGCAAACGCAGCCTCAACGCCCGCGTGTCCCGCGCCGATCACAATCACGTCGAAACGCATGTTCTTTACTAGTGCAGCCTATAACGTGCAAAGTAAGTGCACCCTCGGAACCCGTGAACCGGGAACCGGCGCACCCGTGAACCCGCGAACCTTGTTATTTGCCTATGCAGAACTTCTCGAATATATGCCGCAGCACGTCCTCCGATGTGCGAGTTCCGACAATCTCGTCAAACCGGGCGCGCGCTTCCTGCAAGTCTGCGAGAACAAATTCCTCAGGCGCCTCATCGTGCATCGCAGCGCTCTGCGCGCGCACAAGGCTCGCGCGTGCGTGTTCGAGCAGCGCCACGTGTCGAATGTTCGAGATGGCAGCTGCATCGCGCAGCGATTCCGCACCCGTCAACTCCCTCACAATCGCGCGTCGCAGGTCGTCCAGTCCTGCGCCTGTTTTCGCCGATACCGTGACCAGGTGATGGCTGAGAGGTCCGTCCGTCTCAGCACCGTTTCCGGCGACGATATCCCGGGAGGTTGACAGCCGAGGCTGCAACGCCGCCACCGAACATCGGGCCGGAAGATCCGATTTGTTCGCGACAACGATTCGACAGTGCGAAGCGCTATCAGCAAGCAACTGCTCATCGTCTGATGTGACGGGTTCGCTGCGATCGAGGACCACCACGAGGACATCGGCGACATCGCGCGCACGCATCGCTCGTGCGACGCCCTCGCGTTCGACGACATCGCCTGCGTCCCTGTACCCCGCCGTATCCACGAACGTCACGGCGAGGCCGTCCACGTCCACACGTTCGGACACAAGATCGCGCGTCGTGCCAGCAATCTCGGTGACGATCGCGCGATCGGCGCCCACAAGCGCGTTGAAGATACTCGATTTGCCGACGTTGGGCCGTCCGACCACGACAACAGAAGCGCCTTCGCGAATCAACCGTCCGCGCCGGGCGCCGGCGAGCAGTCGGTCCAATTGCTCGACGACGCATCCCACGCGCCGTGCGGTTTCGCCGCGCTCGATGAAGTGATAACCCTCGTCTGGGAAATCGAGAGACGCCTCCAGTCGCGCAATGAGATCGAAGAGCTGCGCGTCGACCTCCGCGATGCGGCTTGTCAGCGTGCCTTCGAGCTGATCGAATGCAACCCGAGCCTGAAGGGGCGTCGCCGCCTCGATCAGGTCAGCAACCGCCTCCGCCTGTACGAGATCTCGCTTTCCATTGAGAAATGCGCGCAGTGTGAATTCCCCCGGAACGGCCAAGCGAGCGCCGGCGGCAATGGCGCTCGACACAATCGCACGCAGCACGACCGGACTGCCGTGTGCGCTGATCTCGACAACGTGCTCACCGGTGTAAGAATTCGGCGCGGGAAAATACGTGACGACGACTTCGTCGATAGCGCTGGACGTACGTCCCGCCCGGACCCGTGTGTACGTGGCGTGCCTCGCGCGAAGCGGATGTGTATGTTCGAGGATGGCGGCGGCGATATCGACCGCTAAAGGACCGCTCAGCCGAACGATTCCGATGCCCCCGCGTCCAGGGGGGGTCGCAATGGCAACGATGGAATCGTCTGTCGCAAACACTCGCGAACCGACGCAAGCTCTATCTCTTTGCGGCGATGATGACAGTCTTCATGAAGGCATCGCCGATGCTCTCCGACGTTACCGTCGGATCTTCAGCGATCGCGAGATGCACGATGCGGCGCTCGTAAGGATTGAGCGGACCCATCTCTTGAGGCACGCTGCTCGATCGCGCCTTGTCGGCCATGAAGCGCGCCATCTGTCGCAACTCCGCGTCCTTGTCCTTCCGAAACCCGTTGCAATCGATGACGATCCGGTTGTCGTCGCCAAGCTGCTTCCTGAAGGCCGTCGCAACAACGTGCTGGAGCGCTTGCAACCCTTCGCCGCCGCGGCGGACGAGGACGCCGCCGTCTTCTCCCTCGAGATTGATCCGCGTGCCTTCTTTCGTCTCTTCGATGTCGGGGATGAGCTCCAGTCCCATGGCGGCTACCACTCGCTGCACGAAGTCGGTGATTTCCGTTGTCAGTGCCATAGATTGTGCGTCGCTTTACGATCGTTTATCGGCCTGGGAAGTGCGACTCGCGCCAACTGACTTCATCTTGCGTTCACCCGGTGGTCGAACGCCGGCTGCGGGTATTGCTGGTCCGATCAGCCAGCTCGTGAAGTACTGCTGCCCTATCGCCCACAGATTGCTGACGAACCAGTAAATCACGAGCCCGCTCGGTGCCTTCAGAAAGAAGATCGTGAACATCAGCGGCATGATCATCATCACGCGCTGCTGCGCAGGGTCCGCCGTGGTGGGCGTGATCTTCGTCTGCCAGAACATCGTGACGGCCATGAGAATCGGGATGACGTAATAAGGATCCGGCCGTGACAGGTCGTGAATCCACCAGCCGAACTCGGCGCCGCGAAGCTCGATCGACTGCGACAGCATCGAATAAAACGCCAGCAGGACAGGGAACTGCAGCAGCATCGGAACACAACCGCTCGCCGGGTTTACTCCCTTTTCGCGGTAGAGATTCATGATCTCGGTGTTCATCTTCTGCCGCGCCGGATCGGTCACTTTCAATCCGGCATAACGATCCTGGATCGCCTTGAGCTGAGGCTGCAGCGCTTGCATCTTGCGCATCGACACCACGCTCTTGTGCCGGAGCGGGAATATCACGAGGTTGATCAGGACGGTCAGCAGGACGATTGACCATCCATAATTGCCCACGAACCCGTGAATCCACTGCAATGCGCCCAGGAGTGGCACGGCGAACCACCCGAACATGCCAAAGTCGATGGCCCATACGAGCTCGCTGTCAATCGAGCGGAGGAGATCGAGCTGTTTTGGTCCGTAGAAGAATCGGACGTCATTCGGCGATGTCCGAAACGTGATGGCCTGGGCGAGCAGTTGCCGCTGCGCCTCGCCGGGGCCAGGTAGTGTCACCGGCCGATAGTCGACACGGGCTTGTCCCGGGTTGACCGCCGCGGCGAGAAAGTAGTGGTCGTCGACACCTGCAAAACGGAACTGTCCTTCATGGACCGGTTGCTGCGCGAGTTGGTCGATGGTGAGGCGTTCGACATCGCCGTCGCGATGAAAAATCGCGCGCGGCGGCTGGATGTAATTGCCCGTGAAAAAGCTGCCCCCGCTCGAGAGCGCCCCGATGTCTCCAAGCCCCGGACCCCACTGGACCGTCGGATTCAGATCGCGGCCGTTTGCGACCACCGAGGCGGTGAAGCGAATCATGTAGGTTGCCGGGTCGAATCGAAATTCCTTCCGCACGCGTAACCCTGAGGCATCTTCAAACTCGAACACGAGAGGCATGCCCGTCTGGGGGTCGAACCGGCCGTCGACGGCCCCGATAACCCGATAGAGCGCATTGTTCAGGGTTCGTGTAGTGGCCTCATCCTCGACTCGCAGCGAGAATGGTGTCGGTTGATCGGGGGGGATGCCAGACGGTACGAGATCGACCGGCTCGCCCTGGTCGTCGCGATACTCCTTGAGACGCCAGTGCAGAATCCTGCCACCGCGATTCGACAAGGTCGCGCTAACTGTCGGGCTGTCGAAGATGATTTCGCGATCCGCGGTCTCCCCTACCACCGACGGTGCCGCCGGCGCGGCGGGTGGTTCCGCCGCTGCCACCGGCGTAGCGGGCGATTCCGGCGTAGGGGCCGACGAAGCGGATGGGCTCGCTGCGGGTGGCGTCGAGTTAGTCCGCGGCGGCGGCGGGGGAACGAACAGCGCCTGGTACGCGTACAGCACCAGGAACGACAGAAAAACAGCAATCAGGATGCGGCGTTCCATGGCGACGGTCAGCCGTGGGGGACGGGATCAACACCGTGACCGCCCAGGGGATGACACCTGAGCAAACGGCGGATACCAAGCCAGAGACCGCGACCGGCCCCGTGGAGTGCCACTGCTTCGCTCGTATAGTCTGCGCACGAAGGATAGAACCGGCAGCAACCCGTAAATAGTGGTGAAATCAGGATCTTATACGCCTTTATTCCCCCGAGCACGACTCTCGCGACGATGCCCGGTTCGCGCCGAGGATGAGAGTTGGCGACCCCCACGCTCGAGGGTCGCGCTGTAGTCGGTTTCAAGGCTCGCAAAGGAGGCATCGAGCATTTCCCGGCGCGGAACGACGACGACGTCGAGGCCCACGGCAGCGTTCTTACGACGAAATACCTCGCGGCTCAGACGCTTGACGCGATTTCGATCGACCGCGGACCCAATCTTCCGCGTCGCCGCCACGCCGAACCGAGCCACGGTTCCGCCATTCGGCAGCAGGAACAGCGTCATGAACCGGCCGTGAACGCGTGTCCCCGCTTTGTAAACACGCTCGAAGTCCAGCCTGCGCCGAATACGCCGGGCGGCAGGCAGTCCCTGCCCGCTCATGGCTCCCTGCTGATGTCTGCGACTATCCCTCGTCAGCGACAGTCAGCCGCCTGCGGCCTTTCGCCCGGCGACGCTTGAGAACGATCCGACCGTTCTTGGTCGACATCCGCACCCGGAAGCCGTGTGTCTTCTTCCGGTGCCGGTTATTGGGCTGGTAGGTGCGCTTGCCTTTCATGCTGGTCCTGTCGTTTGCCTGCCCGCAGTGGGCTGGCCCTGTACCGCGCGTCGTTTACACGCGGAATCTTCAATACTAGCCACCGCCGGAGTGGAGTGTCAACGATTGTGGGACGTGTGCTAAATTGCCGGGTCCCGATCACGCGGTTCTGCGGCAGCAGAGGCACTCCTTGGGTTTCTTCCCCAAGATTTCCACACCTGTGGAAAAGATTGTGGAAATCGGGACTTACGGCCGAGGTTACGGGAGTTTTCGAGGTTTTTCCGCCGTTTAAAACCATGGAAGCCAGCATCTGGGATCAAATTCTCTCGCGCGTCGAAACAAAGGTGAACCGGCACAGCTTTTATACCTGGTTCAAACCAACGGCATTTGTCGCCGACGCGGGAAGCTCGATTACGGTCCGGGTCCCGAATGCGCTTTTCAAAGACTGGCTGACCAAGCACTATTCAGTCGTCCTTTCGGAGGCGCTCACCGAAGTGCGGCGTTCCGGGGCGTCGCTCGTGTTTGTCGCAGAAGGCGGGAACGTCGCTCCACCATCCCGCGAGGAACCGGCCGCCACCATCGACGCGACCGCGGATGTCGTTGCCGGCGCCACAGGCGGATTCCTCAACTCGCGGTACACATTCGACACTTTCATCGTCGGTCCTTCGAACCAATTTGCGCACGCCGCCTGCCGCGCGGTGGCGGAAGCACCGTCCCGCTCGTACAACCCGCTCTTCATCTACGGAGGCGTGGGACTCGGCAAGACACACTTGATGCATGCCATCGGGCAGTACGTGCTGCACCATGACCCCTCGACTCGACTCACCTACATCTCGTCGGAACGTTTCATGAACGAGATGATCAATGCCCTTCGGTACGATCGGATCCTTGAATTCCGTGAGCGGTACCGATCGGTCGACATCCTTCTGGTCGACGACATTCAATTCGTCTCGGGCAAGGAAGGAACGCAAACAGAGTTCTTTCACACGTTCAATGCCTTGTACGACGCGCAGAAGCAGATCGTTCTGAGCAGCGATCATCCGCCGCATGAAATTCCGGCGCTGGAAGAACGGCTCCGATCGCGCTTCGAATGGGGACTTATCGCCGACATTCAACCGCCCGACATTGAAACGCGTGTGGCGATTTTGAAGAGAAAGGCCGAGGCCGAGGGAATACCGGTGCCCGACAGCGTCGCAATGTACATCGCGGGGCGGATCAAATCGAACATCCGGGAGCTCGAGGGATCGCTCATTCGGCTGATTGCGTATGCGTCCCTCACCGGTCGTGAGATCTCACTCGAGTTGACGCAGGAGGTGCTCAAAAACGTCATCGATCAGGACGCAAAAGCCGTCACGATCGAAACCATTCAGCGCTTCGTGTCCGACTACTACCAACTCAAAGTTGCTGACCTGAAGTCGCGCAACAATTCGAAGTCGGTTGCAATGCCTCGGCAGATCGCCATGTATCTCTGCAAGTCGCTGACGAATGCGTCGCTCCCGGAAATCGGTCGGAGTTTTGGGGGAAAGCACCATTCCACAGTGATCCACTCGATCAAGAAGGTCGAAGACCTCCGAAAACGAGACGGAGATTTCAACAGCCTGATCAGTAATTTTCTTGAATCAATCAGATGAGATTCACCGTTTCCACAACGGTCGGAGCTCGACCGATGTGCATCCAGACACCCCACGGAATACCCACAGGATCCGGTCACTTTGTCGACCGTCAGGCGGCGTAAATATCCACAGCGTAAATAGCTGAATTTCAAAGATTTAGCACCGAAGTTATCGTTTTACGCAGCACCTATTTTTCGATATAATTTCTTATCTCTTCTCTTCCTCTATTAGAGGATCCGTAAACGCGGACCACCATTCCGCCTTTGAGGTCACAACAGTTCATGGAACTCGTCGTTCGGAAGAATGAGCTTCTGCGAGAACTGCAACTTTTCCAGGGGATCGTGGAGCGGAAGAACACGATTCCCATCCTGGCCAATGTGCTGATCGAGGCCAAAGGGGATGAAGTGCGGATGCTCGCAACGGACCTCGAGGTGGCGTTGCGGAGCAGGTGTCATGCATCCGTGGCTAAGAGTGGATCGCTCACACTGCCCGCCAAAAAGCTGTACGAGATCGTCAAGGCGCTGCCGGAAACTGACGTGCGAATCGAAGAGGACAAGAAGGGCGTCAAGGTTGCCGCCGATCGGTTCGACTCGAGAATGCAGACCTTGCCTCGCGAGGACTTTCCCACGCTGCCCGACGCCAGCGGCAAGACACGCGCAACGCTTCCGCGCAACGCGCTGAAGCAGATGGTCGAGAAGACCCAGTTCGCGATCACTGGAGAAGACACGCGATATTTCTTGAACGGCGCCAAATTCGTCCTGCGTCCTGACACACTCACACTGGTCGCAACCGACGGTCATCGCCTCGCTCTCGTCGAGGTGGCGCATAAGGTTGGCATCAATGAGGAGATCGGTGTAATTCTCCCCAAGAAGACACTGCTGGAGCTTGGAAAACTTCTTGCCGAGGACGATGGCGACGTTCTCTTCGAAGCGGGTGAGAATCACCTCTTCTTCGATGTCGGCGGTCGCATATTGATCTCGCGGATGATCGACGGACAGTTTCCCGCCTACGAGCGCGTCATTCCCAAGAACAATGACAAGGACATCGACTTCGAGAAAGAGCGGCTCACGAGTGCTGTCAAGCGCGTCGCGTTGCTGTCGAACGAACGATCGCGGGCGGTCAAGTTCGAAATCGGCAAAGGCAAGGTCGAAGTGACATCGAGCAGCTCCGAGTTCGGCGAGGCCAGCGAGGAGATTGCAGTTGACTATTCGGGCGCACCGCTCGCCATTTCGTTCAACGCTCAATACGTACTCGACTTCCTCAGCGCTGTTGAAACCGACAGCGTGCAGCTCTCGCTCAAGGACGAGGTCAGCCAGGCTGTGATGCGGCCCATCGGCGCCCAGGGCTACAGCTATACCTACGTCATCATGCCGATGAGGATCTGACGGGGACGATCGACCCGCAAGGACACGCGTGGAGCATACTGCACCCCAGGAACAGGAATCGGAGCGGGAGCCGCGGCCGTCTGCCGCTCCCGCCCCTAACGGCAACGGCGCGGTCGATGACTACGGTGCCGACAAGATCAAGGTCCTCGAGGGCCTTGAGGCCGTTCGAAAACGGCCGGCCATGTACATCGGCTCGACAGGTGCACCAGGCCTGCATCACGTCGTGTACGAAGTCGTCGACAACTCGATCGACGAAGCCCTGGCGGGATTCTGCGACCAGGTAGACGTCACGATTCACATCGACAATTCAATTACCGTCGTCGATAACGGTCGCGGCATTCCCGTCGATCGCCATACGAGCGGCAAGTCGGCGGCCGAAGTCGTGCTCACGGTGCTCCACGCTGGCGGCAAGTTCGACAACGAGAGCTACAAGGTCTCGGGCGGCCTTCACGGAGTTGGCGTCTCCGTCGTAAATGCGTTGTCCGAGCGACTCGACCTCGAGATCTGGCGTAACGGCCATGTATACCAGCAGAGTTACGAGCGGGGCCATCCGCTCGGAGATCTCGAGGTTACCGGAACGACGCAGCGTCGTGGCACGAAGGTGACATTTCGCCCTGACTCGGAGATTTTCGAAACGGTCGAGTACAGCTTCGACACGCTGGCGCAACGGCTCCGCGAGCTCGCGTTCCTGAACGCCGGCATCCTCATCACGATTCACGACGAACGGGACGGCAAGGAGCACAAGTTTCAGTACGACGGCGGCATCATGTCGTTCGTCCAACACCTGAATAAGAACAAGACGGTCATCAACGAGAAGCCGATCTTCATGAAGGGCGAGAAGGACGGCATCGACGCCGAAATCGCGCTCCAATGGAACGACGGCTACACCGAGCTGATTTTCTCGTTCGCCAACAACATCAACACCAACGAAGGCGGCACGCATCTATCGGGCTTCCGCGCTGCGCTGACACGGACGATCAACTCGTACGCCGTCAAGAACAACTTGACGAAGGACCTGAAGGACGCAAGCATCAGCGGCGACGACATTCGCGAAGGACTGACCGGTGTCATCAGCGTCAAGATTCCGAGGCCGCAATTCGAAGGTCAGACGAAGACCAAGCTCGGAAACACCGAGGTCAAGGGCATCGTCGAAGCCATCGTCAACGATAAGCTCGGTCAGTTTCTCGAAGAGAACCCGATTGTCGCGAAACGCATAATCGGCAAAGCGGCCGACGCGGCGCGGGCGCGCGAAGCGGCGCGCAAAGCGCGCGATCTCGTTCGGCGAAAGGGCGCACTCGACGGCAGCAGTCTGCCCGGAAAGCTCGCAGACTGCCAGGAGCGCGACCCTGCCCAAAGCGAGCTGTACATCGTCGAAGGTGAGTCGGCCGGTGGATCAGCGAAGCAGGGACGCGATCGACGTTACCAGGCGATTCTGCCGATCAAAGGCAAGATTCTGAACGTCGAGAAGGCGCGCTTCGACAAGATGCTCAGCAGCGACGAGATCAAGACGATGATCGCTGCCCTGGGTTGCGGGATCGGCGCCGAGGACTTCGACGCCGACAAACTCCGCTATCACCGCGTGATCATCATGACGGACGCGGACGTGGACGGCTCGCACATCCGCACGCTGCTGCTGACGTTTTTCTATCGTCAGATGCCGGCGCTCATCGACAGAGGCCACATTTACATCGCGCAGCCGCCGCTCTTCCGCGCCAAACGTGGCCGTGCGGAAACCTACATCAAAGACGAGCGCGAGCTCGAAGGGTTCCTGATCCGGCGGGCGGTGGAGTCGCGCGTCGTGAAAATGGCCGATGGAAGCGAGATTTTCGGGGACACCCTCGAGCGTTCGCTGCAGCGGATGATGGGATTCCGCAAGCTGGTGCAACATGTCACCCGCCGCGGCATGCCGGCCGATATCGTGTCCGCACTCCTTCGGTTCGACGCGCGCGACAAATCGTTTTTCGAGCAGCGGGACAAGCTCGATGTCATCGTGGCACGCATGACGACCCCGGTGCGAACCCTCACGGTCAATCGCGATGACGAGCACAACGCGTTTGTCCTGGCCGTGGAGGACCGCTCACAGGGGTATCCGCGCAGCTACACGATTGGCGTCGATTTCATCACTTCCGGCGAATACCGCACCCTGCTGGCGGCGTATCGCGAGATTCGCGACATCACGTTCCCCGTGACCGTCAAGGCGAGCGGCGCGCCCGAGGAAACGGCACCGGAAGACGAGGGCGGCGCATCGGTCGATGGATCCGGCGCGGCGGATGGATCTCCCGATCCGGCGAGGCAGACTGCCGACGCGAAGACATCAGGACCGGCGCGCGCGCGGAAGGAATCCGACGCCACGTTCGACGACGTCGATGCGTTCGTCGAGTTTTTCATTGCAGCCGGAAAGAAGGGCGTCGCGGTGAATCGCTACAAGGGGCTCGGCGAGATGAACCCAGAGACGCTGTGGGCCACGACAATGGATCCGGAAGTTCGCACGCTCTTGCAGGTGAGGGCCGAGGATCACGCGGAAGCGGACCAGATGTTTACCACCCTCATGGGCGATCAGGTGGAGCCGCGGCGCAAGTTCATCGA
>OEMN01000379.1_pt1 | contig 18872 bp, 16 predicted proteins | sample 1503231 | NCBI WGS metagenome assembly OEMN01 (sample SAMEA104379591, study PRJEB20068) | metagenome | biome: 1000743; feature: 77; material: 1998 | place: USA | collected 2012 | depth 25 m
CTGGGATCACCTGTCGAGCAAGTCGGTGCTGCGGGCCATTCCGGATCTGGTCACGGTATGGAACGAGACGCAGAAGCGTGAGGCGATCGAGCTGCACCACGTTCCGTCCGAACGCATCGTAGTGACGGGCGCGCAGTGTTACGACCAGTGGTTCGGATGGCAGCCATCGCGATCGCGTGAAGAATTCTGCGTCCATGCCGGTCTCGACCCCGCAAAGCCGTTCGTACTGTATGTGTGCTCGTCGCTGTTCAAGAACACCGCCAATGAGGCACGGTTCGTCGAGCAGTGGATTCAGCATGTGCGCGGAAGTGACGACCCGGCCCTGCGGGGAGCAGGCATCCTCATCCGGCCGCATCCGAGGCGGCTCGAAGAGTGGCAAGAAGTCGATCTCACAGAGTTCAAGAACGTTGCATTCTTCGGCAGCCATCCGGTCGATCCGTCGACGAAGAATGACTACTTCGACTCGCTGTACTACGCCGCCGCGGTCGTAGGTCTCAACACCAGCGCCATGCTGGAGGCGGCCGTAGTCGGCAAGCCGGTGCTATCGATCGTGTTGCCTGAAATCTCGACCGACAATCAGGAAGGCACAATTCACTTTCACTATCTCCTCAAGGCCGGAGGCGGGCTGCTGATTCTTGCGCGGAGCCTCGAGGAGCACATCGGCCAGCTGTCCGCCACCTTCGAAGATCCGCGCCCAGGCGTGGAACGCGCGCGCCGGTTCACTGAGGCGTTCATCCGACCACAGGGGCTGGATCGTCCGTCGACGCCGTTGTTTGCAACGGCCATCGAGGGCGCGGCGGGCCGTCCTGCTCCAGGGCCTGTCAGAACTCCGGCGGCTGCGCTTGTCGCCCGTCTGTTTCTCCTGCCATGGCTGGCATTCGCGCAGCTCCAGGCGTCGACGCACCCATGGCGCAAGGAAACGCGCTACAAATACCGCCGGTTCCGGCGTCACGCCCAGAAGCGCCTGCTCTTGAGAGTGCGCGCATTCGCAATGTCGCGGCTCAAGCGGATCGTCGGCGAAGAGCCGCCGCCGCTGCGGCAGCCATCGGGCGCGATTCTGACGCCCAAGTTGAACAAGCATCGCGACCCCGCGAAGAGTCTCGTGTTCCCGGGTGTTCCTGAGGTCCTCGAGACGAAAGAGCTGATTACGATGCTTGGACGGCAGGATCAGCCAATCCTTGCCGGGCCCTGGCTCACCGAAGTCGGCTTCGAGCTGCTGTACTGGATTCCATTTCTCGCCTGGGCCAAGTCGTACGGCAGCATTCATGACGATCAGTTGATCGTCATATCCAGGGGCGGCGCCGCGTCGTGGTATCGACACATCACGCCGAACTATCACGACATCCTGTCGTTCCTGGGCGCCGACGAATTCCGACAGATGAACGAGGCGCGCGTACACGAGCAGAAGGGCCGGCTGAAACACTTCGACAGCGGCGCGTTCGACCGCGAGGTCATCGAAAAGGTTCGCCGCGCGCGTGGAGTCGGTAAGGCGAAGATCCTCCATCCGTCGCTGATGTACAACCTGTTCAACGTTTTCTGGCGCCAACAGGCCCCGATCACCCTCATCGAAGCCTTCAGCGTGTTCAGGCCGTTGCCGAAACTCCCGCTCGGCGATCTGGCCTCACACCTCCCGTCCGAGTATGTGGCGGTGAAGTTCTACGCGAATTCGGCGCTGCCTGACACGGCGGCCAACCGCGCGTTGATTGCACAGGTGCTCGCCGACCTGACTGCGACGACGGATGTGGTGCTGCTGAACACGGGGCAGCAATACGACGACCATTCTGACTTCACGCCGCCGCAGCGGCAGCGGCTGCACACGGTCGAGCACCTGATGACGCCGGCGACCAACCTCGATATTCAGACCAGGATCATCGGCAACGCCAAGGCCTTCGTCGGCACCTACGGCGGATTTTCGTATCTCGCGCCGTTCTGCGGCACCAGCACCGTGGCCTTCTATTCCAATCCCAACGCGTTCCGATTCGATCATCTCGAGGTATCCAAACGGGTGTTCTCCAGCTTGAAATCCGGTTCGTTCGTGCCACTGGAGGTCAAGGATCTCGGCGTCGTGCGGCTCGCGCTCGGTCGCGTCGATCAGCTGTTGCACGGCGATGTGCGGGTGCCCGAGGCGAAGGTGGAGGTTTGATCGAGTGACGCTCCCCACGCTGCAGGCGGGTCGCTGTTTCGTGATCGGTGAAGTCGGACTGGCTCACGACGGCAGTCTGGGCTACGCGCATGCATTCATCGACGAAGTCGCGCGTGCGGGCGCCGATGCGGTGAAATTTCAGACTCATATTGCGGAGGCAGAGAGCACGCCCTCCGAACCATTCCGTGTCGCGTTCAGCAGGCAGGACGCGTCCCGATACGACTACTGGAAGCGGATGGAATTTACCGAGAGCCAGTGGCGGGAACTGGCCAGTCACGCGAGCGACCGCGGGCTCGTGTTCCTCAGCTCCCCATTCTCAGTCGAGGCCGTGGAGCTGCTCACGCGAGTGGGGATGGCGATGTGGAAGGTACCGTCGGGCGAGATCGGCAGTGTGGCAATGCTCGACGCGATGATCTCAACGGGGCGTCCGGTGCTGCTCTCGAGCGGTATGAGCGACTTGCGTGAGCTGGACGCCGCGGTTGAGCGTGTGCGTCGCGCGGGCCTGACGGTGGCCGTGCTGCAGTGCACCACCGCCTATCCCTGTCCTCCCGAGCGCGTCGGGTTGAACATGATTCCGCATTTTCGCGATCGGTACACCTGCTTTGTCGGCCTGTCGGATCATTCGGGAACAATCTATCCAGGCATCGCTGCAGCGGCCATCGGTGTGGACGTCGTGGAAGTGCACGTCACGATGAGCCGCGGCATGTTTGGTCCCGATGTGCCGGCGTCGATCACCATGGAGCAGCTACGAGAGCTGGTCGACGGCATCCGCTTTGTCGAGCGCATGCGTGCGCACCCGGTTGACAAGGATTCCGTTGCGCGCGACATGGCACCTTTGCGCGACATCTTCACGAAGAGCCTTGTCGCGAGGGCGCCGCTCGCTGCGGGAACGGTGCTGACCGAAGCGCACCTGGCCATGAAGAAACCCGGCACCGGAATTCCAGCCGGCCGCATGTCCGAGATCGTCGGACGTCGGCTGCGCCGCAGCCTCGCCATCGACGAGCAGCTCCGCTTCGAGGATCTCGATCACTAGCATCGAATGAGAAAACGTCGCATCTGCGTGCTCGTCACCGCGCGCCCGAGCTATTCGCGCATTCGCTCCGCGCTTCGGGCCATTCAGGCGCATCCCGAGCTCGAGCTCCAGCTCGTCGTCGCTGCCTCGGCACTGCTCGAACGGTATGGAGGCGCGATCCAGGCGATCGAGCACGATGGGTTTACGCCGAAAGCTCGCGTGTACATGGTGCTCGAGGGCGAAAACCTCGTGACGTCGGCGAAGTCAACTGGCCTAGGGTTGGTAGAACTCGCCACCGTGTTCGACAACCTGGAGCCGGACGCAGTGGTCACAGTGGCTGATCGCTACGAGACGCTTGCGACCGCGGTGGCGGCGGCGTACATGAACATCCCCGTGGTGCATGTGCAGGGTGGGGAGGTGACCGGGTCGATCGACGAGAAAGTGCGGCATGCGGTTACCAAGCTCGCGAACCTGCACCTGGTGTCCACTGCGCTTGCGAGGGATCGCGTCATCCGTCTCGGCGAAGTTCCAGAGTCGGTCGTGCTGACCGGATGTCCGTCAATCGACATCGCCGCAGACGTCGCGGCGAAGCCGGACCTCGACTTCGACCCGTTCGCGCGCTACGGCGGAGTTGGCCCTCGCGAAGACCTCTCGAAGGGCTACTTGGTGGTGATGCAGCACCCGGTCACCACCGAATACGAGGAGGCACGGCAACAGGTGGACGAGACGCTGTACGCGGTCAAGGACGTCGGTATTCCGGTGCTCTGGTTCTGGCCTAATGTCGACGCCGGCTCGGACGGCACGTCGAAAGGGATTCGCGTGTTCCGCGAGAAGGAGAAGGCCCCGAACTTTCACTTCTTCCGGAACATGCTGCCCGAGGACTTCCTTCGGCTGCTCTGTGGTGCGTCGGCCATTGTGGGCAACTCGAGTGTCGCCATTCGCGAATGCTCGTTCCTCGGCGTGCCGGCCGTAAACATTGGAACCCGGCAACGCGGGAGGGAACGCGGACGGAACGTCATCGACGTCGACCACGATCGCGCGGCAATTGCCAGCGCCATTCGCGAGCACGGTCGGCGTGGCCGGCCCGCCCCCGATCATCTTTACGGCGATGGCCACGCCGGCGCGCGCATTGCGGACGCGATTGCTCAGGCCGACCTCCGAATCGACAAGCAGCTCACCTATTGATGACCACCGTCGGGTCCAACACACGTTCCGAGCGGATCGCGGCGCTCGCCTTTCAATACGATGCGCAGCCGAAGGCGCGGGTCGACACCTGCAACTTGTGCGGTAGATCCGCATTCGTGGGGCTTACACACCGTGACCGATACGGATACCCGGCGGCAGCCGCGTGCTGCAGTGTCTGCGGTCTCGTGTTCCTCGACCCGGTCATGACCGCCGACGCATACGGAAGGTTTTATCAGCGCATCTATCGTCCCCTGGTCAGCGCGTACCACGGCCGCCTGATCGATGCGCGCACGATCCAGGATGAGCAGCGGGAGTACGCTGCCGAGCGCGGTGATCTGCTCGAACCGGTGCTCGCACGACGTGGCTACAGAACACTGCTGGACATCGGCGGGTCCACAGGCGTCGTAGCCCACGCGTTTGCTCAGCGTTTCGACCTGCGTGCGACCGTTGTCGATCCCGCTCCGCTCGAGACGGCCGAGGCACAGGCGTTCGGGCTGGAGACGATCGAAGGGCTGATCGAGCGCATCGATTTGGGCGACCGTCGGTTCGATATGGTGATGCTTTGTCAGACTGTCGATCATTTGCTCGATGTCACCGGAACACTCCGCCGCGTGCGCGAGCTGCTGACCCCACAGGGATTGCTGTTCGTGGATGTCGTCGATTTCCGTGCAGCCTATCTGCGCAACTGGTCCGTTGAAGAGGCAGTCAAAATCGACCATCCGTACTATCTGACAGAGGCAACTGCCACTGCGTTTTTGAAAAGGGCGGGGTTCGATATCGTTCGAGCCGACTATGCTGCCGATCACCTGCACGTGAGCTACATCGCGCGGCCTGCGCAGCCCGATGCCGCGGCGCTTCCGCCGCAAGAATCGGTACGTGAGCTTCTGCGCGAAGTACGATTTCTGCAAAACGCACCGCATCCGTGACGAGCGGCGTTCTTGCGCTCATTCCTGCGCGCGGAGGGTCGAAAGGCATCCGCGACAAGAACATACGGCCTCTGCGCGGGCATACGCTGCTTGAATATGCAGCGAATGCCGCCGCCAAATCGGGCGTGATCGACCGCGCGGTCCTGTCCACCGACTCGGAGCGAATCGCCGCCGAAGGGCGTCGCATCGGTATCGAGGTGCCGTTCATCCGGCCGGCCGAGCTCGCGCGCGACGACACGCCGATGCTGCCCGTCATCGAACACGCCGTCGATTTTCTGGAACAGGAGGGTTGGCAGCCTGAGATCGTCGTGCTCCTGCAGCCGACGTCGCCGCTTCGAACGGCCGATCACATACGAAATGCTGTTCAAGAACTTCGCGACTCGGCCGCCGATTCCGTTGTCACGGTCGTACAACTGCCGAGGCATCTCTCTCCGGATTATGTGATGCGGATCGAGGAAGGCCGCCTGGTTCCGTTTCTGCCGGAGGGCGCGAGAGTTTCAAGACGGCAGGATGCACGGGCCGCATTCGAGCGAGACGGTACGGTCTACGCATTCTGGCGTCGGACGCTTCGAGAGACGCACAGTATCTATGGACGCAACTGCCGACCGCTCATTCTGCCGTCGGCGGAATCGCTCACACTCGATACTCCGGAAGACTGGGACGAAGCCGAACGTCGGATCCTGAGCGTTGAGCCATCGCTCGGATGACACATCCGCTCACAGCGGCGCGCAACCTGGCTGCCAAGGCGTGGCGACGTGGGTCGGCTCACACCAGGCGCTCTGCGCATGTCGCACGCCGCGCCCGCGTACGAGAGCAGTGGACGATGTTCCGGGACGAATGGCGCATCGAGCGCGAGCTGGCCGTTTTGGCGCGTGGGCGCCGACCCATCGTTGCCGGGCCCTGGTTATCGGAAGTCGGATTCGAGGTGCTGTACTGGATTCCGTTCCTGCGATGGTTCGAGGATCGCTACCGTGTCGATCGTGAGCGGGTGATTGCCGTGTCGCGGGGAGGCGCCTCGTCCTGGTATGCCGACGTCGCAGGCGCCTATGTCGACATCTTCGATCACCTCGATCCCGAAACGTTTGGCCGGCGGAACGCCGAACGCCGGGATGTCGATGAGTCCGGCGGACAAAAGCAGACAATGCACGGGCCGCTGGACGACGAGGTCCTGCAGATCGTGCGCCGCAGTGTGAGGGCTGACGACGCTGCCGTCTGCCACCCCCAACTCATGTACCGTCTTTTCAATCAGTTCTGGCTGGGGAATCGACCTCTTGATCTCGTCATGTCGCACACGCGCCATCGTCTGCTCGAGATGCCGCGTCCGGCTGGTGTGCCGCTCCCAGAGCGATACGTGGCGGCGAAGTTCTATACAGGGACGGCACTGCCCGACTCAGCCGACCACCGGCGTGCGCTTCGTGACTTGGTTAGCGTGGTCGCCCGCCGCATGCCTGTGGTCGTCCTCGACACGGGCCTCAAGACCGACGAGCATGAGGACTATCTCTTCCATGGTCTCTCGAACGTGTGCAGCGTCCGCGCTCAGCTCGATCCGCGGACAAACCTCGACATACAGACCGCAGTGATTTCCGGATCGCGGGGCTTCATCGGAACGTGTGGCAGCCTGGCCTGGCTCGCGCCCATGCTCGGCATCGACACGGTGGCGGTCTATGCGAACGATCGGTTTCTTGCATCGCACATCTTCTTCGCCACGCACGTGTACCGCCAGAACGGTGCGGCACGGTTCGACACGCTCGATCTCAGGGGAGTGATGGACCTCGATCTGATGGAGGCGAGCGAGTCCATGGTCGCCGCGAGCAGACCACAATGACGAGACGACGTGGGTGACGGCGTGCTTCCGGTGACACGAAACGGTCATCGCGCATCGGCTGCGACGCGACTCCGTCGTTTCCTGCCGGCGCCCGTCCGCGGCGCGGCCGCTCGCATGGTTGCCCGGCGACGAGCGTCACTGGTCGAGCGGCATCTCGAGCAGCTCGCCCGCGACCGTCGCCCGATTCTGCTCGGGCCGTGGCTCGGCGAGGTCGGGTTCGAGCTGCTTTACTGGATTCCATTTCTGAGCTGGTTTTGCAGGCAGTACGCCATCCCCCGAGAGCGTGTGATTGCCGTTTCTCGGGGAGGGGCGTCGGCGTGGTACGCGGCTTTCGTCGACCGGTCGCACGATGCCCTGGCGTTCATGTCGCAGGAGGAGTTCCGTCGGAAGAACGCGGACAGGACGGAACACCTCGGAGAACAGAAACAGGTTGCATGGACGCCTCTTGACGAGGAGATCGTGGCGCTCGTACGTGAGCGTGAGCAGACTGATGTCGCGGTGCTCCATCCATCCACGATGTACCGACTCTTTGCGCCGTACTGGTGGGGACATCGGCCGATGGCCTGGATTCATCGGTACGCAGACTTCAGTCCGATCGCGCCGCCCTCATTAGGCGTGCCGTTGCCGGCCGACTACACGGCCGTCAAGTTTTATTTCAACGACTGTTTCCGCAACACGCCTCAGAACCGTGCCTTCGTCGACCGCACGATTCGTGGCCTGGCTGACGAAGGGCCCGTAATCTCGCTGTCCACGGGTGTGGCGCTCGACGATCATGCGCCGTGCGAACCTGACGTCGCGGCTATGCACGACATCCAGCATCTGTTATCGCCGCAAAGCAATCTCATGGTGCAGTCCGCCATCGTTGCCGGCGCGAAACGCTTTGTCGGCACGTATGGCGGCTTCGCATATCTCGCGCCGCTCTGCGGAATCCCTGCGTTGAGCTACTACAGCGAGGCGAAGTCCTTTTCGACTCGCCACCTCGATCTGATGCGCGACGTTCTTCAGTCCCGCAACCATGCCCGACTGCTCGATGTCGTCGCTGTTCCAGAGGAAAGGGGCCGGTGAGGCGGGTAGTCGCGCGTTGGCGTTCACATTCGCGTCAGATTCGTGAGCAGTCGAAAGTATGGCGGCGGCAGTGGCACGTCGAGCGCGACCTCGAGCAGGTTGCGGACGCCGACGCGATCATCGCTGGCCCGTGGTGTTCCGAAGTCGGCTACGAAGTGCTGTACTGGATTCCGTTTCTGCGATGGGTAATGGAGGCGTACCGCATCCCTCGTGAGCGGATCGTTGCTGTTTCACGCGGCGGAACGTCGAGTTGGTACGACAGGATTGCGTCGCGATATGTCGAAATCTTCGACCATGTGCAACCGGAGCGGCTGCGCGCCAACGCGGTGGCTGGCAGCCTCAAGCAGCATCAACTGTCAGATCTCGATCGAGAGATCGCCGACTACGCTTCGAAGACGTTGCAGCTCCCTGCATCCACGAAGATCCTGCACCCCTCGTTGATGTTTCGGTGGTTTGCGCCGTTCTGGTCGGGTCACGAAACGCTCGGCTTCGTCGAACGTCACACGCGATTTGCGCGCATGACAGCGCCCGATGTGGAGCCCCCACAACCGTTGCCCGAAGGCTATGCCGCCGTGAAACTGTATTCGGCCCGTTCGTTGCCCGACTCGCCCGCGGTACGTGCGCAGGTGGACGCGCTCCTGGACGGTCTGAGCGCACGCCTGCCGGTCGTACATCTCGACACGGGTCTGGGCATCGATGATCACGCCGACTACGCGGTGAGAGGGGCGCGAGGCGTGAGCCTGAGCGGCCGCTTCGACGCACGGACCAATCTGGCGGTGCAGACGCGGATCGTCGCCGGTGCGCGGCTCTATGTCGGTACGTGCGGAAGTCTCGCCTGGCTTGCGCCCCTGCTGGGCGTGCCGACTCTTCCCCTCTTCACCGATGCGTCCTTTCTGCATGCGCATCTCCACGTGGCGCGCCGTGTCTACGGGCGGGTTGGCGCCGCCTCGTTCTCGCCGCTGGATCTGACGGGCATTGTCGACGCGGGCCTGGCAATCGGCGCGGCAGCGTCTCCGGCACTGATGTCACGGTCGTGATGCGCATTCCGAACGTCTGGCGCGCCCTGATGAATCTCGCCGGGGTGCGTCTCCGGCGGCTTCAACGCCACGGACGAACGTTTGCGCGCGTGGTTGAGCGAGCTGGACGCAAAGCGAGACGCTCGGCCGAAGTCGTGCGCACGGCGCCCGCGATCGCCCGAGCGCAGATGAACCGCGGACGTGCCGCAGTCGACCGCGCCGGCAAACGGGTGGCGCGATTCGACGATCACGTAGTCAGGCCGTATCGATCGGAGCGGTCTGTCAAGCAACTACTTGGTCGTGCCGCGTCAGGACAGCGGACCGTTATCGTTGGACCGTGGACCTCAGAGGTCGGCTACGAAGTCCTGTATTGGCTTCCGTTTCTTCGGTGGGCGATGGACCGCTACGCGCTCGGTCCCGAACGCGTGGTGGCGCTGTCCAGGGGGGGCACGGCGGCGTGGTACGAGGGCATCGCACGCACATACGTCGAAATCTTCGATCTGGTCGAGCCGGCAGAATTTGCAGGGCACACGACCGCACGTCGAGAGCAAGGCGACCAGAAGCAGCTTGCACCGTCAAATTTCGATCGCGAACTGATTGCGCGGGCCACGCGCCGGCTCGGCATTGAGGGCGCGGCCGTGTGGCATCCGGGTCTCATGTACCAGCTGTTCAGGGCATTTTGGTACGGTGACCGCTCCCGTCACTTCCTGTTCCGCCACACCGATTTTCGGTATCCACAGACTGCGGGCGCTGCCGAGGAACTGTCGCTTCCAGGCGAGTATGTGGCGATGAAGTTTTATAGCGGCCCGGCGCTCCCGGAGACTGAGATGAATAGAGCGCTCGTTCGCGACCTCGTTGAGCGCGTTTCACTGCGCACGCCAGTCGTGATGCTCGATACGGCCTGGAGCACCGACGAGCACCGGGACTATGGCTTCGATGGAATCGCGGGTGTGACGACGCTTCGGCCGGCGCTCGATCCGAAGACCAATCTCGGCGTGCAAACCCGCGTGATCGCCGGCGCCCGTCAGTTCATCGGCACCTGCGGAGGGCTGGCCTGGCTGGCCCCCTTTCTCGGCGTAGATACGCTCGCGGTGTACGAAGACGATCGTTATCTGACTGCGCATCTGTACACGGCACGGTACGCCTACCGGCGGACCGGTGCGGCGCGGTTCTCCACCTTGAACATCTCGGCGCTGCGCGACGTGACGACGGCGCTGGTAAGAGCATCCTGAACAGGGCGAACCCACGATGGCCATTCGATCGATTCTGGTGACGGGCGGAGCGGGATATATCGGATCGCATCTCGTCGATCGCCTCGTGCTGCGAGGCTACGACGTAACCGTTCTCGACAATCTCGAGCCACAGGTGCATCGAAGCGGCACCTGGCCGTCGTACGCGAACCCGCGCGCGAAATATGTCCGGGGGGACGTCCGGGATCGCGGCCGGTTTGAACCACTGGTGTTGACCTCCGACGCCATCGTCCATTTCGGCGCAGCTGTCAGTGTTGGGCAGAGCATGTATCAGGTCGATCGGTACGTCGATGTCAACACGCGTGGCACCGCGCTCCTGCTCGACATTCTCGTCAACACGCGCCACCACGTCGAAAAAGTGCTGGTTGCATCGTCCATCGGTGTTTACGGAGAAGGCGCATATCGCTGCGCCCATTGCGGGCCGGTTGCTCCGGGAATCCGATCGGCCGAGCAGTTGGCGAACCGGGACTGGGAGCAGCATTGCCCTCAGTGCGGGCAGCACGTGGCGTCGATGCCGACCGCAGAGGACAAGCCGCTCTATCGCGACAACATCTATTCGATGACGAAGTACCACCAGGAAGAGATGGTGCTGCTCATCGGCAAGACATACGGGATACCGGCAGTTGCACCGCGCTTCTTCAACGTATACGGGCCCCGGCAAAGCCTCAGTAATCCCTACGCTGGTGTGGCAGCGATCTGGCTGAGCCGTCTGCTGAACGACAAGCAGCCCGTTGTGTTCGAAGATGGCGGGCAGCTTCGTGACTTCGTGTCGATCCATGACGTCGTGGACTGTCTCATGCTGATGATCGAATCGTCAGGCGCGGACTTTCTGCCCGTCAACGTCGGCGCCGGGCAGGCAATCACGATTCTCGAAATAGCCAGACTGCTGTCGCGCCTGGTCGGAAAATCGATCGAGCCGCACGTGACGCTCACGGGGCGCAAATTCGACATTCGCCACAACACGGCAGATATCAGTCGGGCGCGGGACACCCTTGGATTTCAACCGAAGGTGACGCTCGACCAGGGCTTCGGCGAGCTCATCGAATGGGCGCGAGCCACCCCGGGTGTCGCCGAAGATTTCTTCGACCGCGCGCTGCAGGAATTGCAGGACAAGGGCCTTCTCGTGCAGGGCACCGCTGCGCGGTGATGCCGACGGGTCGCCGAAGAATTGCGCACGTGGCGCTCTGCTGTGGCGTCTTTCTGACGGCGTTTCTGTATCGCTTCGACTCGCTGGGCGGTTCCCTTGGCGGATTTAGCAACGACGAATTCGGTTATCTCGCCCGCGCGCGTCAGATTCAGGCGGGCGACGTGCCGTTTCGCGACTTCAACGATCCGGGATGGTTTCTGACCGACTATGTGTCTGCAGGCGCACAGTGGCTCGGCGGCTATAACCTTCGATCGCAAGCGCTTCTGACGATCGGAATGCTGTCGATCGCGGCGGTTCTCACGTTCCTCCTGGCCTGGCGCGCAGCGGGATCGCTGCTGGCGGCCCTGATCGCCGTCGCAATCCAGATTGGGCTCGACCCGCGCCACTACAACTATCCCAAGCTCGTCCTGTATGCCGCCGCCATTACGGCGGCGTGGGCGTATGTAGACAGGCCGACGCATGCGCGTCTCGCTGTGCTGGGCGCGATTGTCGGAATAGGCTTCCTGTTCAGACACGATCACCTGCTGTATCTGGGCGCGCTTGGAGTGTTGACGATCGCGTTCGTGCACCGGGGTTCGATTCGCGACGTACTGCCCGCGGCAGCTCGGCTCTGCACAGCGGCAGCGCTTTTCGTGGTGCCGTTTCTCATATTCCTGGCACTGAACGGCGGCATCGGCGAGTACTTCCGCCTGGCATCGATATACGTGCAGCGCGACGCTCAACGCACGAGCTTTTCGTTTCCGCGTCTTTCCCTCGATTCTTCGAGACCGCTGCTGGCGATTAAAGGTCTTCAGCAGGAGGATGGCGCTGCAGTCAACGTGCGGTGGCGAATCGTGTCTGAGGAACAGCGCCGGGACCGCGAGAAGCAATACGGTCTCCACGAGGGAGCGCCGGTCGAGGGAACGACATGGAGTTACCGTCTCGGCAATGTGTCACGGTCGAATATCGAGGCGCTGGTTCGGGATCCACTCGTCGACGATACGTCGGGCATCGATCGAGCCAGGTTCACGGTCGCCGCGACGGATTCAATCGGCCTCGAAACACAGCTCGACTCCCTCGAGAACGCAACCGCATTTTTGTACTACGCATTTCTGGCCCTGCCTTTCATCGCAGCCGCGGTGCTGATGAAGCTGCAAAAAGCTGCGGGTGCGACTCGTGTCATGTCATCAATGGCGCATATCGGCCCTCTTCTCGGACTGGCAGTCATGTTGAGCGCCGGATTCATGAGCCGGGGCAGTACGAACATCCGTATTCCGGACGTAGGGGTCACCTCGGCCATCCTCCTTGCATGGCTGATGGCCAGCGTCATGGGTCGGGACGCACGATTGGTTGCTGCGAGTCGCGCCGCGCGCGTGTGTCTGTGGATCGGTGCCGTTATCGGGCTTGCGCTCAGTGTGTGCAGCGTCAACGGACTCGCGCACAGCGCCCGCACGCTGCGAGACACAGGATTCACGAGTGGTCCTGCCGGGGTTGTTGAGCGCGCGGGTGCCGTGTGGCGTTCGTTGGGAAGACACCCCAGCGCTTTTCTCGATGAGCGCGAGCAGCCAGGCTTGCTCAGGATCGCGGACTACGTTCGAGCCTGCACCGAACCCGGCGATCGACTGTTCGTACTGGGGGTGTACCCGGAGCTCTATTACTTTGCGGACAGGCTGTTTGCAGGAGGGCACGCGTGGCTGCTGCCGCTGTATTACAGCGGCGCCGCCGACGAAGGGCGGATTGTTGCCCGCCTCAAGGCGGCGAACGTGCCAATTGTGCTGACCGAAGATCGCGCAACATACGATCGGGAGTACCGACCGGTCTTCGAGCAGGTTGACAGGTATCTGCGAGATCACTACGTCGACGTTGGCGAGATTGACGTCGGCGATGCGCCGCCGCTCAGGGTACTCGCCCATGCACGCATCTCGGCAAGTGGCCAATACGAGCCTCTGGGGCTTCCCTGTTTCGCGGCGCCCATCGCGCTATGATTCTCGAATTCGATCAGCTTCGGGAGTATCGAGGACGTGTTGCGATGGTCGACGGGGCATTTGATCCGTTGCATCGTGGGCACATCGAATACTTTCGTGCCGCAGCATCAGCCGTGGACGTGCCGCTGCTGTGCAATGTCGCGTCCGATCGGTACGTCAGCACCAAGCATTCCCCGCTGCTGCCCGAGGATCAGCGGACCGCGATCGTCGATGCGATTCGCTATATCACCTATACACACCTGAATCGGTTCGACACGGAGACCATCCTTCATGAGCTGCGCCCGAAGTACTACGTCAAGGGCAAGGACTGGGAGGGCCGCCTCCCTCCAGAGCAAGTACGTCTATGTGCCGAGCACGGTATCGGCGTCGTGTATCTCGACACAGTGCTCGACTCATCGAGCCGGATTCTCGAGCAGTTCCTGATGCAGAAACAGAACACACGATGAACATCACTGAGTTCGAAGAGCGTGTCATCGCACAGCGCCAGGTTGGCGCGGGGCACTATGACGAGGAATATTTCACCGGCGACTGGCGCGACGCCGGCAACAACTACAGCCTGGAGACCCGCCGTTCGATTGAGGCGAAGAATCCCTTTCTCATCAAGGACGTATTTCAGCCGAAAAAAGTGCTGGATCTGGGATGCGGTCCTGGTGCCCTCATGCACCTGCTTTGGGAGCTGGGCGTCGACGTCGACGGGATTGACTTCGCCGCCAGCAGCCGCGAGCTGGCGACGCCTCAGGTGCGCGATCGGATCACCGTCGGTGCGGTCACCGATCACACGCTGAAGGCGGCGGGCTCATACGACCTTGTGATCTGTCGTGAAGTGCTCGAGCACCTGACCGTCCTGCAAGTGCGGCAGGCGGTCGCAAATATGGTTCGGCTCACGTCCCGATACATCTACGTGACCACCAGGTTTCACCCGAGTCCGTCGAGCCTGCTCGACTTTACGACGCAATTCGAGGTGGATCCCACTCACATCACGCTGCTGAACAAGGACATGCTCCGGCTCATGTTCGTGCTGGAAGGATGCCGCTCTCGCCCAGACCTCGAGGCGCGAATGGACTGGGGCAACAAGGGGCGCGTGCTCGTGCTCGAAAAGGCGGTTGCGGCGCCATGATTCCCATCGTCGACCTGGTGGCACAGTACCGCCTGCTGAAGGCCGACATCGACGCAGCCATCGAAGCGGTGCTGCGCGACGGAAAGTATGTGCTTGGACCGGCCGTCGAGTCCTTCGAACGTGATTTCGCCGAGTATTGCGGGACATCGCACGCCGTTGGGACCAATTCCGGCACGAGCGCACTGCATGTCGCGCTCCTCGCGGCGGGAGTGCGTCCGGGCGACGAAGTGATCACGGTGCCGTTCACGTTCATTGCGACTGTTGCCGCCATCGAATACGCGGGTGCCAGGCCGGTGCTCGTCGACATCGAGCCCGATTACTACACGATGGACCCTTCGGCGCTCGAGCGCGCCATTACCCCGAGAACGCGGGCGATTGTTCCCGTGCACCTGTTCGGTCAGCCCGCAGCGATGGCCGACATCGTCAAGATTGCTCGTCGCCATCGCGTCGCTGTGATCGAAGACGCGTGTCAGGCACACGGCGCGGAGCATGACGGCCGACGTGTCGGGTCGTTGGGCGACATCGGGTGCTTCAGCTTCTATCCCACCAAGAACCTGGGAGCATTCGGCGAAGGCGGCGCCGCCGTCACGAACAACAGCGCTTACGCAGATTCCATGAGGCTGCTCCGTTCGTGGGGAGAGCGGCGGCGCTACGAACATTCGATGAAGGGGTTCAACTATCGAATGGACGGTATTCAGGGTGCAATTCTGGGCGTGAAGCTGAAGCATCTGGACCACTGGATCGAGGCGCGTCGAAGTCATGCGCGCGTGTACGGACAGCTACTCGCCGACACGGCCATCTGTAGACCGCGAGAGCGGGCCGGGGTTCGCCACGTGTATCAGCAATACTCGGTACGCTTGTCGCAGCGTGATTCCTGGCGCACGCATCTCGGCGAAATCGGGATACAGACTGCGATCCATTACCCGATTCCCGTGCATCTACAGCCTGCATACCGCGACCTCGGGCACGCCGCCGGCGATTTTCCGATCAGTGAGACGGTCGCGCAGGAGATTCTATCGATCCCGATTTTCCCGGAGATGACACCTGCGCAGATCGAGACAGTTGCGGGAGCGCTGCGAGCTGGACTACCAGCCGGGATTGCGACCGCGTAGCCCCGGCGAACGCCTGTCAGTCGACGGAAGAGTCGGAAGACGTGCAGTACAATAGCCGCTCCCCGATATTCGAGTGCCTTCGAGTCGCCATGCCCGGAGGCCGGAAACCTGAGGCCCGATGATCGACTGTATCGCCGGATACCACCTCAACCCGTGGACGTGCGGTATTGCGAAGTTCAATATGCTCCTGGCCCGCCATCTGGGCGGCGTGCCTGTCGTGGGTATCGGGTCCGAAGATCTCAACAAACACCAAAGGCCTCTTCTTTCTCTCAAACTGTCGGAGTTCACGCCGGCGGACGCTGAGGCGCTCGACCGATGGGTGTCTGTTCACGAAGGACGGTTCGAGCTGTTTCTGCACGCGTTCGATGCCACGGAGGTCGAATGGCGCGTGTTGGCAGCGGCCTCGCGCGTTTACTGTGGCAATCGCGAGCTGTTTCGCACGCTGTCGCCGGCTCGTCCTGACATCATCGAGCTGTTCTGTCCGGGAACGCTGCTGAGTCCACAGCGCTTTCAGCGGACGGAGCTCTCCGTATTCACCTTCGGGATGGCCCACAAGATTCGCGTACCGCTGTACCGCCGGCTGCGCGACCTGCTCGAGGGCACGGGTCGCAGCTACTCGGTGTTTGTGTCGACCGCCCTGCACGAGAACACGAGTTTCGATGACGCGTTCGTCATCCGCTTCAAAGAGCTGCTGTCGATCTTCAACGGGCAGATCTATTTCATGGGGTATCTGTCTGACACGGCAGTGTTCAACCATCTCGTCGACTGCACGTTTCTCGCGGCGTTCTTCGAGAAGGGTCTTCGCGCGAACAACACGAGCGTGAATGCGGCCATGGAATGCGGCTGTGCCGTGATCACCAACCTCGACGAAGACTCTCCCCAGGGGCTCGTCCATATGAAAAACGTCATCGACATCAATCGCTGCGATCGATTGCCGGACTTTGACGAGGCTGCGCGCATCGGAAGAGGCGCACGCGAAGTCGCGCATTCGGAGTATGGATGGGACCAGCTGGTGGCCCAGCTGCGTCCGGTTGTCCGAACCTAGGGAGCACTGATGTGGCAGGCACTCTGACCGTCGGGGCACACGAGATTGGCGATCACACACCGTGTTACGTGATTGCCGAGATCGGGCACAACCACCAGGGAAGCGTCGACAAGGCGCGCGAGCTGTTTCGCGAGGCGAAGCTTGCCGGTGCGGACGCTGTGAAGCTGCAGAAGCGCGACAACCGCGGGCTTTACACTCGCGCGGCCTACAACAAACCGTACGACAACGAAAATAGCTTCGGATCCACTTACGGCGAACATCGCGAATTTCTCGAGTTCGGTCGGCACGAATACATCGAGCTCCAGCGATATGCACGAGAGCTGGGCATCGATTTCTTTGCGACGGCGTTCGATGTTGCGAGCGCCGATTTTCTGGCCGAACTCGACGTGCCAGCCTTCAAGATTGCCTCAGGCGACGTGAAAAGCACGCCGCTGCTCGAGCACGTAGCGCGGTTTGGAAAGCCCGTCATCATTTCTACTGGTGGGGCGCTCATCGACGACGTGCAGCGGGCATACGAGACACTGATGGCAATCAACCCGCAGATGGGCATCCTGCAGTGCACCGCTGGATATCCGGCATCTTTCGAGGAGCTCGACCTCCGCGTCATCGAGCAATACCGTGAGCGCTTTTCCGGCGCCGTGACTGGCTACTCCGGCCATGACAACGGGATTGCGATGCCCGTGGCCGCCTACGTGCTGGGCGCGCGGATCGTCGAGAAGCATTTCACGCTGAACCGCGCCATGAAGGGGACCGACCACGCGTTTTCGCTCGAGCCGGTCGGCCTGCGCAAGATGGTTCGGGATCTCCAGCGCACTCACAAGGCGTTGGGCAATGGATGCAAGAAGATCTACGAAAGCGAGAAGGCGCCGATCGTCAAGATGGGGAAGAGTCTCGTGGTCGCGCGCGACCTTCCGATGGGCCACGTCCTCGGCCCGGATGACATCGTGATGAAATCGCCCGGCGGAGGGATTCCGCCCTATGAGCTCGAGAAAGTGATCGGCCGCGTGACGCTCAGGGCGCTCCATGAGGACGACTTCCTCTCGTTCGAGGTGCTGAGCAAGCCGAGCGCTGAGCTCGCGCGCTCGTGAGCGACAGCCTGTTTCGACTCGACAATCAGACCGCCGTCGTTACGGGTGCGTGCGGCAAGCTGGGCCCCATATGGGCCGCTGCGCTGCTCGATGCGGGCGCATCCGTGGCGGCGCTGGAGCTGGGCGGTGCGCCAGTCTCGGGTGCGTACCAAACCCTGGCGGATCGGTCCGACCATCGGCTGCGCCGGTTCGACTGCGATGTCACCGACCGGCGCTCCATCGAAGAGGCGGCCCGCCGCGTCGACGTCGAAATGGGGCCTCCGTCGGTTCTCGTGAACAATGCAGGGGTCGATCAGCCGCCCGATTCCGGCGGCAATCGGTCGCGCATCAGCGACCTGCCGATCGGTGACTTTCGACGAATGGTCGAGGTGAATCTCCTGGGGACGTTTCAAGTGACCCAGGTGATCGGGGAAGCGATGGCTGCGCGCGGCGAGGGCTCGGTAATCAACATCGGTTCGCTGTACGCGGGCGTGTCGCCCGATCAGCGACTGTACGAGCACCTCCCCGGCAATCTTCCGTTCCTGAAGTCCCCAGCCTATGGCGCATCGAAGGCGGCCGTAGTGAACCTGACGAAGTACTTCGCTACGCTGTGGGGACGCTCGGGAGTCCGCGTCAACACGCTGTCGCCTGGCGGGGTGCTGGCCGGACAGGATGAACAGTTCAGGTCAAAGTATTCCGAACGTGTCCCGCTTGGCCGAATGGCCAGCGTCGAGGATTTGCGAGGGCCGCTCCTGTTTCTGGCTTCGCGCGCGTCCTCGTATGTGACGGGACATGAACTGAGAGTCGACGGCGGGTTTACGGCTTGGTGAGGTTCCGCGCGGTTTACATCGTGTCTGGACCGCTCGGCAGGTTGATATGAGCGTATCGCTGGCAACCGGATCGTCCGCTGTCGATTTGACCTCGATTCCGGCCGTCATTCCTAACTTCGTCGGTGGTCGTGAGACGCTTGCGGCGGAAGGCGGGACGTTCCACAAGAT
>OEMN01000074.1_pt1 | contig 18544 bp, 14 predicted proteins | sample 1503231 | NCBI WGS metagenome assembly OEMN01 (sample SAMEA104379591, study PRJEB20068) | metagenome | biome: 1000743; feature: 77; material: 1998 | place: USA | collected 2012 | depth 25 m
TCAGGTGTTCGACGAAAACGGCGTCTTTCTCGACAAATGGCCAAGCGGCTACTGCCACTCACTCTCGATGAGCCGCGATCAGCATCTCTGGTGCTACGACGGCGACCACGAGCAGTTCGTCAAGTTCGACCTTCGAGGCCACATTGAGACGGTGTTCGGCCGCTACGGTACGTACCCGGGCGCGACCTGGGGCGTGCACCAGATCTCCGCTGATGCTGAAGGCAATATGTACGCGGCTGAAGTGTTCGGCGGCCGGACGCAGAAATTCGTCCCCAAGCCAAACGCGAACGCGCACGATCTGTTTTTCGGGCGCGAGCTAGCCCCGAAGACGCCGGTGACGCGGCTTACCACGGTGCGTCCTGCCAGCGCGACAACGACTGCCGCCGCGAAGCCGAACCCCAACACACCGATTCCGAACTTTGCCGGCACGTGGAATTTCGACAAAGGGCGCAGTCAGATGGCCGCCAGCGGCGGGATGGGATCGGGTGTGGCGGAGCCGCCGGTCGCCATGACGGTAAAGCAGAGCGGCGCCGAGATCACGATCGCCATGAAGTACGAGTCGGGAGGTGATAGCAGGCCAACATCCGCCGTCTTTACGCTCAACGGCCAGATGACGCAGGTTCCCGATGCGGCGGACCCGCGGCCGCAGTACAACTACAAGCGCATCGCAACGTGGGACGGTGCGCGGCTGGTACTCCGCACGATACACGGGCTGAACAACACTCGCGAAGTCTGGGTGCTCGAGGGCAACCAGCTGCGAATGCAGCGCGCGGCGCAGACGCCAGGCGGGGCCGATTCGGCGACCCGCAATCTTGTCTATACCAAGGGGTCGTAGTTTTTTGCCTTTCGGTAACCGTGCTGCAGCATCCGTTTGCGATGCGCTAGCGCGCGACCGTTCAGCGTTCGCCTCGGGCTGTCGTCGTATCGGAGGAAGGGCGACTCCAACGCCACGCCCTGCTCGAGGCGTTGTGCCTTTTCTTCATTCTTTTTCGAGCGGTAACTTTCGAAGCAGAGGATGTTGCGGCTCGACATGGCTGCCTTCTCTCGGCAGACATGATCGCGGGCGGGTGTGACAGCGAAGGTCATTCGTCAGACCTTCGCTGTCTCCGTGCTTACGGTCCGGCTCCCGCCTTCGCCGCGCTGGCGGCTTCGGCGGGGCAACAAGGCCGGACACTACGTACCTTCTATCGTGAGCTCGTCGTCGTCGGAGCTGCTGGCGGATTGATCGACGCCAGGTAGGCAACGACGTTCAACATGTCGTCCTGCGACAGATTGGCGACGACCGGCTTCATCAACTGCGTCATCGGGCCTTTGCGCGTCCCCATCTTCATGTCCCACATCTGACGCATCATGTAGCTCGGCGACCGGCCTGCAATCGCCGGAATGTTGACGATACCCTGCAGCGTCGCTCCGTGACAGGTGCCGCACGCGATCGTCTTTCCGCCGCCGTTCAGCACGATCTGCTTGCCCTTTTCAATGCTGCCCTTCGGCACATACGCGACGAATCCCGAGCGCGGGTTGCGGACCGTGTTCGCCTGATAGTCGTCCTCGGGCGCCTCGACGATGCGGTTGCCGAGCGGTTCGGCCGGCTCCTTGCCCTTGATGATGTACATGCCCGCTTCTTCGAGGTGGGCTTCAGGAATCCTGTCCGCCTCGACGACGCGGATCCACTTCGACCACGGCATCGCGGCGAAGTATTCGGCTGCCTGCTTGATCTCCTGCTCGCTCATCGCTTTCGCCAGCGCCGACATCGTGTGTGTGTTGGGCTTGCGCGGATCGGCGCTCATTCGCAGGCCGGCCGCAAAGTCCTGCAGCGTCTGGATGGTGTACGCGACCGGCTGCCCGGCCGGCGGCGCGTTTTCCGGCCGCCCCTTGCCGTTCGGCAGGTGACATGAACCACAAGCGCGGCCGCGCTCGGCCATCAGGCTCGCGGGACCGTTCTTGATGATGGGCAACATCGGCGGGTGGTCGCCCGGGAACCAGTCGATCACTTCGTGACCGTCGCGAACGTCCACGAGCGAATACTTCGCGCTGCTCCCGGGGACCTCACGGGGCCTGGTCTGTTCGGCTTGATCCTCGTTGGCGCGCAAATTCCTGTTCGGCGGCGGCTGAGGATTGGCCTTGTCGCCCGGCTTGGGCTGCGCGCTGTACGCGTAAGCCCACAGCGGCTCTGGCTGCCCCTGCGCCTGAATGGATGCCACTGCCACCGCGACGAACGCAGCAGCGACGAACCCGAGAACGATGCGCACATGCTGCTTCACTGTGACCTCCAGGTCCGGCTCAAGCCGGACACTACGTACTCTCGCGGGCCACTAACCGCTACCAGCTAATGCCCGGACTGTAATACTTCACTGCGCTGGTTGCAACTGAACCGTCCTGCTGTCTGGCTGAAGCCAGACACTACGTACGCATGGGCGCGCCCCGACTCTACGCGTGCTGGGCCGCGCCGGGCTCGAACAACCGCCGGCCGTCGTTCGTCAGCAGAATCCAGAGTGCATACGCGCCGAGGGCGGTACCGAAGGGAAAAACCAGCAGATTGACGACCGCGAGTCCCAGCATGACAACCCGGCCGAGCGGACTGTGCCGGCGCAGGAGAGTGGCCACCCAGATGTGAGCCATCCCCCAGAGCAGCGAAAAGATGCCTATTGATACGAACACGGCCGCGGTCAGTCCGGCCGCAAACGACACGGTCTCGGCGTCGGGCTCGCCAACGAGCGCCAGGGCACCGATCGCCAGCAGGAGCATCGACAGGCCGACCAGCGTGGCCAGCGCTCCCCAGATGCTCGCCAGGATGCCGAGAAGCCTGACGTGGCGTTCCACAGACTAACGAGGCTCCACCTCAGGCTATTCGACGAGAACGCAGAGCTCGACCCGGGTGGGCGGATCGTGGCGTGGGATGAGTGTGAAGTTGAAGCGGGCGCCGTCGGATACGCCAGCCGGTACCGCCACGTGCAGCTGATGATGGCGCAGCTCTGCCCCGCTGCCGTTGCAGCAGACGCACCGCTCAGTCCACGTTTCGCCGCGCCCGCCGCACTCGCGGCACGTCGCGGTGACGGGCACCTCGAGCGGCACAGTGGCGCCTTCGCGCGCTTCGTGCGGCGTCAGCTGGATGGTCGCGCTCAGCGGCGCGGTCCGCTCCTCGTCGAGAAACGATCGCCGCATACGGTCGACTGCCGGTGCCACCGACGGGAAGTCCACGACGACTTCGTCCGCGAAGCAGTCCGTATCGATGCGGGTCTCCCCACCTCCAGAAATGACGAGGGAATTCCTTCCGAACGAACGGAACGTGCGACCGCTCATTGAACTGTAAATACCTTAGGGATCGTCAGGCGAGAAGTCAACCTTGCCTGCAGCTGCAGGCCGGGCAGGAACTGGACCGGAGGCGTTTATCGAGCGCCGAGTGTCAGCAGCAATTCCTTACGGAGGGCTTCGTCCATCTCCTCGAGGTTCAACGCTGTTTCACACTCGTCGCACAGCACCTCGAGTACCGCCGGCCGACCTTCTTCCGAAACTTCGACTCGTGAATCGTCCAGATGCACGACATGCATTTGGAGCGTCTTCACGAGGAAGTTATGGTCGTTCCCACAATTGGGGCAGGTCAGCGACACGCGGGTCTCCTCTTTTGTCGTCAACGCAAGCTCCTAGCGAACGCTGGATACGTCCTTATTCTCGATTGTAGGAGATGGGATCGGCCAGCGCAATGCAGAAAGCGCCGCGCTGCTGGGCTATGAGGGGATTTTCGCGTTTTCATGGAAATGGCGGGCAATTTGGCGCGTTTTCAGACGAGCGCGGGATACTGGACCGTTCCGCCGATGACCTTCGCGAATGGCGCAAGTTCGTGAGGAGCAGCCTCCCGGAACGACAGGATGTGCCGGACCTCGACGTGGCGGGCGACGAGCACATCTGCAATCAGCCGCCGATGGCACTGCCACCACTTCGCTTCCGCGCACATGATCGCCACTTGCCGGCCTGTGCTGAAGGTAATGAGCCTGTCCAAAGCGACCCCGAATTCCGGCGTCTGCATGTGATCTGCGTAGCCGCGGAACGCCGAATTGAGCCAGCCGCCATTCGGTGAATCGGGCCTGGGCTTTCGCAGACCTCCAAGGCCGGGGAGGTGAAGGTATTCGATGCCGTGCGCCGACAGGAACGCGGCGAGTGTGTCTGCGGAAAATTGCGGGTGGCGCCGCGATCGCGGAACGGTGCGCACATCAGCCAATCCCGCGACGCCGTGCGCCTCGAGCAGTGCCAGAAACTCTTGGGCGGTTCGCGTCGAATGGCCGATGGTTAGAATCACGTGACTTCTGCCGGATACACGAGCCGCGCGTCGATCGCTGCGCCGGGAAAGAGACGCTCGGCGGCCCGCCGATAGAGATCGACCTGGACCCGGTCCTCGTCGCGCCTGCGCCCCGTCTTGAACTCGAGCACGGTAATCCGGTCAGGTGCCGTGCGAATGAGGCAATCGATCGCCCCACGCACAATGTGGCCATCGACACGCATCGTGAAGGGCACTTCGTGCAGCCGCTCGAAATCGGTAAGCAGTTTGCGGATCTCGGGACTCGCGCAAATCGATCGATAGGCTGCGGCCGCATCCTTCGCCAAATCCGCCGCCGAGCCCTCGGCGACTCCCTTTGCGGCGTCGCATGCCAGAAGCAGAGGCATCACCGCGTCGGTGCCGATTCCGGTAGTGTCGACGGCCGCGCCATAGCGCTGCAGCAGCCGGTGAACGAGCGTCCCGGTCAAACGGTGCCATTCGCTGCTCTTTGACCCGGTCGTCCGGCTCGAGGTCATCGAACCGCTCTCGAGAAGTGACGCCACGGTCTGAGGACTGGGGCACATGTCCAGTAACGGAGCAAAGTCCGACGCCACGGGCGCAGGCACTTGCGCGGAGGCCGGCACGACAGGATCTTCATCGAGCACGTCGTTCGGGCACACCCGGAACCGATGCACCGTATGAGACGATGCCCGCCACTCCAGGCCGTCGGAACCGCCAGCCCGAAACTGTTGCAGCAACGACGCCGGCATCACCTCAGCCAGGCTCCCGCGCGATGGTGCGATCTGCCCGTCCTTCAGAGTGCTTGCAAGATAGAGCCGATCCCGCGCCCGCGTGAGGGCCACGTAAACGAGACGCTTCGTCTCCTCGCGCTCTCGAGCAGTCAGCCGTTCGTCAGTCTCGGGTTGGAAATCGCCGACCGCGACCGATGCGGCCTGCTCGTGACCGTCGGGTGACCAGCGTACGGGATTGCGCCGGTTCCCTGTGCCTCTTGCCAGGTTGACGACGAAGACGACTGGAAATTCGAGACCCTTTGAGGCGTGCACCGTCATCAGGTTGACGGCATCGAGCGCATCAACGGTCGCGTTCGACTCGTCTCCGACGGCTACCCGATCGAGATGGTCCGCCACGCGGGCGAGCGTCGCATACCCGCGGTTCTGCAGGCGGCGAAGCAGCGCCCGGAGCTTCTTCAAGTTCTCTCGCGCCTGCTTGAACCGGTCGCCGCGCAACTCGAATGCATAAGCGGATTCCGTGAGAATGCTGTCGACGAGCTCAGCAGGCCCTACGCGGTCCACCAACGCCCTCCATCGCGCCGTGGACGCCCGAGCCTCAGTAAGGGCCGCCGCATCCGTTGGGTCCAGGGACGCGAAGGCAGAAGGAATGGCGTCGGAGAGGAGTGCGCCGGCCAAGTGCGGAGCGAGCTGTCGAAGCGCGCCGTCCGACAGACCGAACACTCGCGACCGCATCAACGCCGCGGCTCGCAGGTCGGACGCCGGATCGGCCAGATACTGGATGAGCGCCAGCGCGTCCTTGATTTCGTCTGCGTCGAAGAACCCGAGTCCCTTGTACACGTATGAGGGTATGTTGCGGTGCGCCAGTGCCGCTTCGAATTCGCGGTGGCTATCTCGGGATCGAAACAGCACCGCAATGTCTCCGGGCCGGACCGGACGGAGCAGCCCCGTATCGCGATCGCGCACCTCCGTCCCGGTGTGCAGGAGACGCGCAATCTCGCGGGCGGTAGCTGTGGCACACTCGTCAGAATCAACGCCCAGAATGACGCCGAGCGGATCGTTGCGCAGATCCGGTGCGTTCGGCTCGATCGGAAACCGATCGCTTTCTTCGTACTCGAACGCTCCGTCGCCGACCGCCTTGTCCATGTCCTGGCAGACGTCGTTCACGAACGCAAGCAGAGGTGGCACAGCACGAAAGCTTCGCGATATTGAGCGCCTGACGTCGCCGTCCGGCCGCAGCCTCCCGATGTGGCGTGCGGCTTCACGCAAAATCGACACGTCGGCGTCGCGAAACCCGTAAATCGACTGCTTCCGATCGCCTACGATGAAAATCGTCGGCGGAAGCGGTCCGGTCGCCGCCAGACCGGCGCCCTCTCCCCACGATTGCACCAGTAACGACACTAATTCCCACTGCGCCCGGCTGGTGTCCTGGAACTCGTCCACGAGCACGTGGTGATAACGAGACTCCAGGCGATAACGGCTGCGAGAAAACTCCTCCATGCGGCGGAGCAGATCCACCGCTCGTTGCACGAGGTCAGAAAAATCAAGGAGGGCATGTGCCTCGAGCGTTCGGCGGTACTCCGCATCCGCGATGCGGAACATGCGGCGAAGCCCACGCGAAAGGAGCACGTTGAGCTCGCGCCGGTACGCCGCATCCACTTTGAGGAAACCCTCGGCGTGCTCCACGACCACGGACGTGTGAACGCGCCAGTCGGCGGCGTTCGCAAAGGCTTTCTGGGGATAGGGCGATCTGCTCCGCGGATTTCCTTCCTGCGTCAGAAAATGCTCGCGAGCCCTGGTGAGCACCGTCCTCACCGCCTGCGGAGCGATGGAGCCTCCGTGTAGCGATTCGAACAATCGTCGCAGGTTCCGCGCAAACAGCTCGAACGCTGGCTCAAGAGGGCCGGATTCGATGAACCGGTCGAGTCCGCCCCGCATGGATTCGAACAGTGCAAACAGGGCATCCGCTGCACGCCGGCTCGCCGCGGCGCAGTCGGCGTCCGCACCGCCGCGGGCCAGGTAGCGCCGCAGCACGTCGGGCGCCACCAGCCGTCGTTCGAGTAGCGTCGCCAGTGCAACACGGGTGCGCCGTTCCCCAAGCTGCGCGAATACCAGTGCCACATCTTCGTTGTCACGAGCCGCCGCGCGGCAAATGCGCAGCGTGCGGTCCAGTGCCTCGTCGACGAGCCGCGGCAACTCGGTGTCGTCGGCGACGGTAAATCCGGGATCGATGTCGGCCTCGAGCGGAAATTCACGCAGGAGCGACAGACAGAACGCGTCAATGGTGCTGATCGCGATGTCAGAGGTCCGATCGCGGAGGCTGCGCCAACGGGCAGCCGGGATTTCACCGCGGGCGGCGGCGGCACGAAGCGTCGTCATGATGCGGTCGCGCATCTCCGCGGCCGCCTTACGCGTAAAGGTAATCGCGAGAATGTTTACGGGATCGACGCCGGCCTGGAGCAGGTTGACATACCGATCGACCAGGACCCTGGTCTTGCCCGTGCCGGCCGAAGCCTCCAGAGCGACGTCAAAGCGCGGATCGACGGCGCGCGTGCGGGCATCACGATCGCGCGCAACGATCCGGTCATCGATCGTGTCGCGGCTCTCGTCGAACGGCAACCGTGCGCTACTCATCGCCGACGTAGTCCTTCCGACACACCGACGGGTATGCGCAATAGCTGCAGATGTGCAGATCGTACGGGCGGGGTGGAAACGCCCCCTCCTCAATACCGCCGACGAGGTCGAGCACACGGGTGCGGACTCCCGTCAATACAGCGTCGGTATCGGATGCGCCGGGCCGCACGACCGGTACGACGGTGCGTTTTCCGGAAAACGCCACGTAGGCCGCCTCATCCAGCGTCCACGATCCTCGACCACGCTCCTCGAGACGTTCCATGGCGCACAGCCCATACACGGCGGCTTGAAGTGCGCGTTTCGGATTAGGCGGATGCCCAGATTTGTAGTCGATCACGCGCAGGCGGTTGCCGGCCATCAAATCGACGCGGTCGGCAACGCCCTTGAGCGCAACACGGCGCCCGCCGGCCGCTCCGAGCGAGAATTCGCCGTCGAGCCGATGTTCGAGCCACCGCTCGCCGACCGACGCGGGCCGTGACGCTTCGAGCTCGAGGATCACGTCCACGATGCCCATGGATGCAGCCGATCCAAAGAGTCGCGCCCGTTCGAGCGCTGCCTCCGCCTCGGGCAGCCTCGAAAGCATGGATGCCGCAATGTCTTCGAACAGCAAGCGCGCCTCGTCAATGCGATCGACGGTAATCGTGCGGCCTCGCGCGTCCCAGGCCTCGAAGAAGCGCTGGAACAGCTCGTGTAGGAACTTTCCGCGCACCCGCGCGGACAGTGTCGGTTCGTCCTCCGGCGGTTCCTCGAGTCGCAGCACGTCGGCCGCAAAAAACTTGAATGGACAATCCTGATAGCGCTCGAGAGCGCCCACCGAGTAAGGAGCGACGGGACGGCCCACGGTCTCCGCGCGCCCTTGGGCTCGAGCAGCCTCAATGCGACGCATTGCAGCGCTGCGCGTGAGGTCGCCTACGTGCGCGAGCTCGGCCGGACCCGACACGAGGGCCTCGTGCTCGAAAACCTGCACGGCAGGTGGGTTGTATTCGACCGTCTCCAACACCGCAGCCGCAACGGCATCCACCAGCGGCGACGCCGCAACGATTACATCGTCCTCCAGCGTAAAGGTCGAGATCGCCAGCTTGGACGACGGGAGGTCCAGGAGATCCGTAAATGCCGCGCGTACCCGATCGAGACGCTGGGACTCCGACGGCCAACCCAGTTCACGCAGCATCGCGGGCGGGTAAAAGATGTTCCGGCGAGGGCCCTCGGGCCACTCTCCGTCAACGAGCCCGGCGAGCTGGACGCTGTCGAACTCGCCGAAACGGGCTGTGTCGGCGTCCACGACGTGAACACCGCTCTCGCCGGTGTAAGGCGCAAATGTCCGGTCCTCGATCCATCTGCGGATTGTCGGAACCAGCGCCTCGAAGTCTGTTGGCGTCGCATCAAACCGTGCATATGCGTCACGCAGACTGATCAGCACGTTCAGGACGGCAGCGCGGCCCCGAAGAAGCCTCTCTCGCAGTGGATCGTCCGCTGCCGGCAGGCGCTCGTGTTCGCTCAGAAACCCGAGCAGCCGCTCCAAATGCTGAGCGCACGGCGCCACCGAGCGCAAGGGTACGAGCTGCTGGACAGCCCCCAGGAGACGACGGGCCGCGTCGAGCTTCAGAGACGACCGCCAAGAGCCATCCTTGGCCCATTTGGCTACGAGCGTTTCGAGCACGTCCGGCCCACCCAGGTACCCGGCGTCACTCAGGGCGCGGTCGAGGGCTGCGATCTCGATGTAACCCGATCCAAAGCGAAAATGTGGCGATCGCAGCAGCGCTATCGAGGGCCTGCGTGCAAAGTTGCTGGCCACGCATGCGATCACGACATCGAGCGCTCCCGCAAAGGGCTCCGCCGCGAGCGGAACCGCGTCGAACATCTGAGACGGAACGCCTGCAGATCTCAGGACTTCCCGCGCCAGATAGACGTACGGAAGCGGCCGGCGCACGACGAGAGCCGTGCGAGAGAGCGCTCGCGGCTCGGAGCGAACCCAGCGAGCGAAGGCTGCCACCTCCTCCTCGCGATCCCGCGCGGTGTGAGTCAGCGAACCACCTGGAGGCACCACCAAAACCGGACGAGGCCGCGCGTCGCCCATGTTCGGACGAACTTCCTCGATACCGGGAAGCAACTGATGAATCCGCTCGTGGAACGCACCGGCAAGCGTCGTCTCTGTAACGACGATGTCGAGTCGCGCGAGACCGTGAATGCGCGCGAGCAAGTCCCAATCTGCGGTGAAGAGGCCGTGTTGTTCGGCGTCACGATCGCCCACCGTTACAACGATATGGCGCCACGGTCGAGCTGCCGGATCCGCCAGAAGTCGCCGACGCAGAAGGTGTTCGTCCACGCCTGCCGACTCCTCACGGAGATGCTCGAACGCACGGAATGCGGCCACCAGGAACTGCGTCTGCCTTACCAGCCGCTCGGCACCGCGATCCTCGGCAACGCCGGGCTCGAGCATGCCCAGTGCCAGGCGCTCGAATGTGTCCAGCGGCTTCAGGTTGCGATGAAGCGTGTCGTAAAAGTCGAGCACGGCGGCAATCAATCCGGGGCGGAGCCGGAATGGCGGCTCGAAACCTGCGTCACGCGCCATTCGGCAAGCGGCTCCCATCAGCACCTCACGCTCCGCTGGGGTGAGCGGCATGGGCGCGTGGGGCAACCGCTGGGCAAGGGTGAGATGCAATTCCGCTCGGGTCGCGAATTCGGGAAGTGCAACAGCGTCGTCGATTCCAAGACGATGGGTTTCGATCGAACCGGTAAGGTAGACCGCGGCCGCACGTGTGGGAACGATGACGATGCGATCGCGCACGTCGAACGGTGTGCCTCCGCACGCCAGGTGGGCGACGGCCAGGCGAAATGCATGGAGATCCGGAACGCGTACAAGGCGCGTCGCCCGGGCGGCTACAGAAAGCACGAAGTTGTCGCGGGGTGTACTATTGTACCCTTCTGGAACGTGCTGCGATCGCCGCTGATCCAAGTTGTGATCGACGCGAATTGTGGAAAGTCTTTCAGCCGCCCGGCAGTCCTACGGACTGGCTCTCCCTGGCATGTCGTCGCACCGTCGCCCCAACACTAGCCCGAGGGCCTCTACTTACCGTAGCGCCCGGCCGTGACAACCGAGGTCACGCCGTCAGAGCGCCCATGTCGGCATGCAACCCAAGGAAGGTGAGCTGCATGTCATTCGACTGACGGTCGCAGCCACGTCGGGCACCGGAATCGCTCCAAGCGCGCGTAGTCGGGCCGGCCGTCGCGGTGAAATCCAACCTCGGGGCAGCAGGCGGCCAGCATGCGCCGTTCGTACTCGTCGGCCTGCTCCGGGGTCATCTGCTCGAACTCGCCCGGATCGAATGGGATCCGCTCGCGCGTGGGCGCGTCGATCCGAACGGCACGTTCCGTGTCGTCGAACCATGCGTCGCCGACCGGCGCAAGAAACAAATGCTGCGCCGACTCGACTGCGCCAAGGCGGCCGTCAATCACCAGATACATCGGAAGGTTCGCCCGACGCTCGACGACCATGCCATTCAGTCGGCCCACTCGGCGATCCTTGAGATCCAAGATGTCGATTGAGCCGACGGGGCGGCAGTGCCAGCGGTCGAGGTCGGAGGCCGGCACATAAGCGAGCCGACGAGGGTCCGGCGCACTGGCTTGGCCGGACGGGGAACCTGTGTCCTGATGCGAGGGACGAGAAGCCGTCGAACGCGTCATCTTCTGGAACCTTGCTGGATAGACACGCGCCAAATCGTGCCGTTGCCATCTTCCGTCACCAGGAGCGATCCGTCTCCGGCTACCGCCACGCCAACCGGTCGGCCCCAGACCTCCGTGTCTGAGATCACGAAACCCGTCATGAAATCCTCGTACTCTCCCGTCGGCATACCGTTCTCGAACAGCAGCCGGACGACCTTGTACCCAGTTCGCTGCCCCCGGTTCCACGAACCATGCAGCGTGACGAAGGCGCTCCCTTTGTAATCGGCCGGAAACGCCTCACCCTCGTAGAAGGTGATTTGAAGGGGCGCCGAGTGCGCCTGCATCAGCACGCTCGGGATCGTGACTTTGTCCTTCAGGTCGAGCCGCTGGCCCTTCTTCCGCGGGTCTTCATGCGACCCGATGTAGTACCACGGCCAGCCGTAGAACGCCCCCTCCCGCACCTCGGTGGCGTATTCGAACGGCGTGTCATCACCCAGTTCGTCACGTTCGTTCACGACGCACCAGAGGCGCCCGGTCATCGGATGGATCGCCATGCCGGAACAGTTGCGGAGACCGGTCGCGAAGATTTTCTCGTTACGGCCGTCGGGATCGAACGCCAGCACGTCTGCGCGGCGTTCTTCGGCGTCCCACGCTGCGCCCAATGGATGTGTGCGCTTCCACTCTTCGAACTGGTCCGGCGGCAGCGGAAACATGTCGAGCGCCACGTTCGACCCGGATCCGACCGCGTAGTAGATGCGCGACCCGTCAGGCGAGACAACGACGTCACGAGTGTAGTGATGTACCCATGGAATGCGCCCGACGATTCGTTCAGGCTTCGCGGTCGCTTTGAGATCGCCGTTCTTGTAGGGCACTCGGACGAGACTATCGCTGTTCCCGATATAAACCCACTGTGGGTTGGGCCCGGGCGGATAGAACGCAATGCCGTACGGCTGATAGAGGTCGCTTGTGAACACCTCCCCGCCCGTGAGCTTGCCTCCTTTGTCGGACATGCGGAACGTGCGGACGATATTGGACGTGCTTTCGGCGACGAAGAGATCGCCGTTAGGGGCGACCCGGATGACGCGCGGTCCTTTCAGCCCGGATGCAAGCATCTCGACCGAAAAGCCGGCCGGAACATTCGGCTTCGCGCCCGGCGGCATCGGTGCGGTCTTCGGAAAGTTCGCAGCCGACGACGTCACGTACGGCGGAGGCAGATCCTGCGGCGTCAGCAACCGCCTGACGCCTGGCTTGTCCTTGCGCCAGTCGCCAAAGGCCGCTGACCCTCGTAGGACCGAGCCGTCGGCGCCAAGGGCGAGCATCGCGGTCAGGACTCCGGCGCTCGCGGCGAGCCACTCCGCATATATGAAGAGACTTCCCTTGTGCATGTCAGCTGCGCTTCAAGACCGCTTCTTCTTCCAATCTGGCAATCCGGGACTGGCGCACGCAACGAAAGACGGTTCCCTTCAAATACATCAGCGCTTCCCGAACAGTCAGGCACGGTATCGTGGTGGCTGTTCGTCGAGTTCTATGCGCGATCACTCATTTCGCCTCGAATCACAAGGGCGCGCGGAGCTATCGGCCCCGAGCGAGCAGCACAATCTTGCCGAACACGTGATGCTGCGCGAGTCGTCGATGAGCCCTCGCCGCCTGGTCCAGCGTGAACGACGCAGCAATCGGAACTTTGAGCCGCGCCGCCTCGATTGCGCGCCCCAAGCGTTCGAACTCGCGGACGCCGGCTGTGCTGTCGTATGACTTGACAGAAAGCCCGCGACGCTTCCGAGGGGCCGGCTCCACCCCATTTGGAAAGGCCACGCGGCCGCCTCGTCGAACGGCATCGAGCAGGCGCGTAAGCGATTGTCCTCCGACGAGCGCGAGCACCACATCGACGCCGTCCGGCGCGAACTCGATTGCCGCGGCTCGGAGGTCATCGCGCTGTCCATCGGCCGCGGCGTCGGCGCCGAGACGACGGACGAACGCGATGCCGGCCCGACCTGATGCGGTTGCGAGGACGCGCGCGCCGCGCATCTTGGCAAACTGGAGTGCGAGGCTGCCGACGCCACCCGACGCGCCGTGAATCACGACGGCCTCGCCGCGTTTGACGTGAAGCACGTCATCGATCCCCTGAAGGGCAGTCAAGCCAGTGGTGGGAACCGCGCCGGCCTCTTTCAAGCTGAGCGTCGCTGGTGGCCGACCCACCTTGTCGGCGGACACGGCAACGTATTCCGCATAAAAGCCGCCCTTCGGATTGGCAAAGCCGTACGAGTACACGATGTCCCCCGGCGCGAAGCGACGAACACGCGAGCCCACGGCGGCGATCTGCCCCGAGCCGTCGGTTCCGAGCACCAACGGGAACGGCGGCCGCTTGCTCTCGGGCCACCATCCTTGGCGCATCTCCCCGTCCCAGCTGCCTACACCAGCGGTGTGTACCGCGATCAGCACTTCGGACGAATCGATTTCTGGTATTGGCAGGATGCGGACCTTGAGAAGCGCAGGCCCGCCGAACCGATCGAGTGCGGCAGCGCGCATCTTCGCGGGAGTCTTTGTCTCGCGATTGCGAACCGTCGCCGCGCGGCGAGGTTTCTTTGCAGCCATGTCAGAACGAATATGCGACCGGCTCGTGCTGGATGAAGATCTTGCCGAACAGCAGGCCGCCGGTGACGGACGTGTCCTTCAGTGCGGCTTTTATACCTGTGCTGCCAGATTCACCGACCAGCCGGTCGACAGTGTTCGCGTCCACATCGTCGAGGTTCTGGCCGCTGCGTCTGGACTTCCAGCGGCCGTTCACCGCTGTGCGCCCGAATGCGTCGTCGCCTCGGGGGGGTGCGCTCGTCTGTCACGATGCGAAGGCCGGTCATCGCGAGCAGCGGCAAGCACAAGACGCGCCACGAATCCAAACGGTCGTGTTGCATCGCGGATCGTCGATTGCAGAACGCTCCGACCTGAGCTCCCAGAATGGTCGACGAGCGGCCGCTGCAACAGCCGAACGCGGTTCAGGTCTACGGCCGGACCGGATCGCCACGATCTCATGCCGTGCGGGACTTCCTGTACCGGAACGATGTTCCGTTTGAATGGATCGAGCTTCGCACCGATGACGAAGCGCGAGCTCTTGGACTCGAGGGACTGTATGACGATCGCCTCCCGGTATGCGTCTTCCCCGACGGAACGCGCGTCGATCGCGCGACCGTTCACGCGATCAGCCAGAAGCTCGGCTGGTACCGCGATCCGTCGCTGACGGAGTACGACCTCGCGATATATGGCGCGGGCCCCGCGGGATTGAGCGCCGCCGTCTACGGCGCATCGGAGGGCTTGAAGACGATCGTCGTCGAGCGCTTCGCTGTGGGCGGACAGGCGGGCAGCAGCCCGAAAATCGAGAACTACCTCGGCTTTCCTGACGGAATCAGCGGGGCCGAGCTCGCCGAACATGCGCGCAGGCAGGCGTGCCGATTCGGAGCCGAAATACTGATTGGGCGTGAAGGGGTGCGCGGCGAATTCTTGGCCGGGCAACGCGTCGGGTATCTCGCCGACGGCACGAAGATCGTGGCACGTGCGGCGATTTGCGCAACCGGCGTTGACTACCATCGACTGCCGGTACCGAACGAAGAGCGATTCCGCGGAGCGGGCCTTTACTACGGCGCCGGCGCGAGCGAAGCCTCGCTCTGCACCGGTCAAGTGGTCATCGTCGGAGGCGGCAATTCGGGAGCGCAGGCGACCCTGCACGTCTCGCAGTTTGCGCCGCGAGTGACGCTCGTCGTCCGGGGCGACAGTCTCAAACAGACAGTGTCGGCATACCTCATCGAACGCATCCAGTCGGCGAAGAACGTCGAGGTGGTGACGAATACGGACGTCACGGCCCTCGAAGGTGAGACGATGCTGGAAGCCGTGGTGCTGACGAACAATCGCACCGGCGAACGGCGCCGAATCGACACCCACTGGGTGTTTGTGTGCATCGGCGGTGCGCCGCGCACCGAGTGGGCCTCCCAGCTCGGCGTGGTGCGCGACGAAGCGGGTTACCTCGTCACGGGCCCGGATCTATTCAGAGGCCAGAGCCGATTCGAAGGATGGCCTCTCGACCGCCCTCCGTACTACCTCGAGACCAATATCCCTGGTCTGTTCGCGGCTGGCGACGTGCGCCACGACTCTGTCAAACGGTGCGCATCGGCCGTGGGCGAGGGCGCGATGGCGGTCACCTTCGTTCACCGATATCTGGCCGACGGCTGAAACCTCCGTCGGCCGACGATGGCCTGCGATCTGATCGCGAACCTGCTTCAAACTCGCGATCTTTGCTTGGGAATTGGAGTCTAGGAATGGGTAGTTCGGAGTCGAGAATTGGTGCTGGTCTGGTTCATGGAAGCCGGGGCGGCTCGAGCAGCGTTCGAAGCTCCTCCTGGGCGCGCGCCAACAGGAGCAGAGCTCCAGCAGCCGAGGAAGACGCCTCCCATGCGCCATTGACGCTGGCGTTGCGCGCGGCTTCGTAACGCGCGTTCACGGCTGTTTCAGCAAACCGCCATGCCCCGAGCAGCAGCTCGTGCGTGGTACGTAGATCCGCAGGCGGCTGGATGCGCTCCAGACGCGCGGCTCCCCCTTTGAGCCGTGCGTTGAGCGTGACGAGGACGTCAGGGGGCGGTCCGTCGAGGCGGCGTATGGCTTCGAGAGCGGGCTGCGATTTCACGAGCTGAAGAAGCTGCCCGCCGACCGATCGCTGATAGCCGGCGTAGAGAGATCGGCGAATCATCCACTGGTCGCGGCGGAGCCGCAGGTGCCGCGCCGCGCCGAGCTGCGCCTGAACCGATGCCTGCAGCGCCTGCACGACGTCGGGACGCCGGCGTCCAAGGCGCGCATCTTCCCGTGGAATCCGGTCGAGCACACGTTGAACGTCAGCGATTCTCGCCCGCGTCGCACCACGGGTCGCTTCGTTCATCAGCCGGCTCGACATTGCGTTGTAGCGAAGATCGATCGCCTGCTCTGTTTTGATCCGTGTTTCGGCAAGCCGCCGCAGGGACGCGGCTTCGATACTTGGAATCACGCTGCCGGCATCCGCGATGAGCTGCAACACGGCCTGAAGCAGGGCGATGCGCTCGGCCGGGCCGGTGAGCACGGACACCCGCAAGGCCTGATCGATCTGCTGTCGAGTAGAAGGCATCGAGGCGAGCGGCTCCAGTGCGACCGCGACTGGCGTCGTTGCCACCAGGGCCACGTCAAACGAGGCGACGCCGGCGCTGGTGCGCAGGTCGGAAATCGCTTGATCGAGGATGGCGAGGATTTCGCCGACCTCCTGCTGTCGGTATCCGTAATGCCCGCGCGACCACTGAGCAACGGTTGCACGCGCCCGCTGTGCTATTTGCAGAGCGCGGCTGCGGTCCTGGCTCACAACGATGGCATTGATGACCGCCGCCACCTCGTTGCTGAGGCGCGTGAAATCCTCTTCGCCACGCGCCTGCGCGTACCACTGATAGCGGGTTGAAGTCGCCTGCCGTTCGGTTCGCGTCCAGTCGATCGCACTGGAAGGCAGCGTCGCCGCTTGCAGACGTGGCTGGTCGGTGCCGCCCATCACCATTGAAAAGACCACGCGATCGCCCACACGAGCGAACTCGCCGTAGCTGACAATGCTGGTCCCGTCTGTGAGATACAGCTCAAACAACATCGCCTCAGCCGCGGCGGCGATGCCCGGCATGGCGAGCCACAAGATTAGTGGACCAATGAGCTTCGAAATCACGAAGTTGTCGCGGGGTGCCCTATTGTACTCTCCTGCGATCCCCGCTGATCCAACCTTTGATCGACTCGCGTTGTGGAAAAGTTGTGGACGTTGCGTGCAAATCTTGTTGAGAACCTGCGCACGTAAAATTTTTTTTCTGGCGTGACGTATCGACAATCCCGTTTGAGCGCCGTTGTGGATGTCGCCTTCGCGTGGCGCTTCGCTTGATCCGCCGAGTGCGTTGCGTAAGATCAACCGCCATCCCCCACGCGTAATCGGCTCACACGATCCACGTCGGACACGCGCGGCGGCGGAGCAAATCTTCTCAAGCGCAGACACATCACAGTGACCGTTCATCGTTTCGAAGAAACCATCGGTGGCCGCGCATACCTCATCGAAGTAATGCCCGTCAGCAACCGATGGCGCGCGCAGCTGTTGCGCGCGCCAGGCGTGCCGACAGCCATGATGCCGTTTTACGGACCGACACCTGACGAAGCCGCCCGGCAGCTTACCGACTGGCTCTCCCTCGCATATCGTCGCAGCGTGGCCGCAACGGTAGCCCCGAGAGCCTCTACCTAACCCTAGCTTCGGGGCGTGACAACCCAGGTCACGCCGTCAGAACGGCGACATTGGGGATGGTGCCCAACGAAGGTGGCGAAAACCCGCCGTGAATTGACAAACCCGCTTCCGTTTTTGGCAATCCGGATCGCGGGCCTCCAAAATGCGCTCGCTCGCGATATGGTTGCAGATCCGAAGAACGGAATCCGATGCCATCAGCATCGTCAGGAGGACAACGTGGATCGCAAGTCTCGGAGCGGGAGTCCGACTTTTTCACGGCGTGAGCTGCTGAAACGCGCCGGGCTGGCAGGCGCCGCGACGACAGTCGTTCCGCTCGGCACGTTGATGCCGTCTGTGATGACGACTGCGGCGCATCCCCAGTCTGCTGGCGCAGTCCGGCGCGAACCGTTGGAGACGCTCACAGCAGCGGAAGCCGACACTTTGGAAGCGATTGTCGACCGCTTGATCCCGAGCGATGTAAACGGGCCGGGCGCGGCTGAGGCGCGGGCGGCGCATTACATCGACCGCGCGCTTGGCGGCGCTCTTGCCTCGTCGCGCGACGTCTATCGCACCGGCCTGGCATCAGTGGACGGCCATGCGCGCCGATCGAAAGGCGCATCGTTCTCAGCGCTCTCGGCAGCCGATCAGGATGCAGTGTTGCGCGATGTCGAGACGAACGTAGCCACCGGCTTCGTGCCGGATGCCGCGACCTTCTTCAATCTCGTTCGAGCGCACACGATCCAGGGCACCTTTTGCGATCCCTATTACGGCGGAAACGCGAATTTCGTCGGCTGGGATCTGATCGGCTACCCGGGCGTGCGGCTCGCCGTGGCACCAAACGACCAGCGCCTCGGCGCGCGCCCTATGCCAACCCACCGGTCAGCGTACGACCACGCGATGTTTTCGAAAAAGAGACCTGCAAGGGCTCAGCGTGTGGAAGGAAAAGACCCATGGCAATTAATTTGACCAAGACAGACGTCGTCATCGTCGGTCTCG
>OEMN01000836.1_pt2 | contig 17921 bp, 13 predicted proteins | sample 1503231 | NCBI WGS metagenome assembly OEMN01 (sample SAMEA104379591, study PRJEB20068) | metagenome | biome: 1000743; feature: 77; material: 1998 | place: USA | collected 2012 | depth 25 m
GCCCGTCTGCAGCTCGATCATCTTGACCGCCTCGCCAAGGTTGCCGAGGAGCAGGTCAACGTCACCATCGACTCGGAAATGCTGAAGCTGGCCAGTGGGTTTATGAAGAATGGCAGTGACACCACGGCGGTGAAGGAGATGGTCAGCGAGCTCAAGGGAATCTATGTTCGCAGCTTCAAGTTCGGAGGCCCGAACGCATACAGCGCGGACGATGTGAATGTGATTCGAAAGCAGCTGACGGCCGCGGGATGGGCGCGGATGGTGACGACTGAGAACAAGCGTGAGGGAGAGTTGGTGGAGATCCACAGCTGGCGCGAAGGCAACGCCTCCGGCGGCCTTGCCATTCTCGTCGTCGAGCCCGCAGAGCTCACCGTCGTCAACATCGTCGGCCCGATCGACCTGGCCAAGCTCGCCGCGCTGCAGGGGCAGTTCGGCATCCCTCCGTTGCCATCCGCACCGGGCGCGTCAGCGCCCAGCCCGCCACCGCCACCACCGCCGCAGCCGCCGCCCGTCCCCGGTCGCCGGTAGGCGAGCACGACGGTGAGACCTCGCGAAGTGTCAACGACTTGCGAGCAGACTGTGAGTTCCAGCGTGCACCGCGCGGAACCAGAGCGCGGGTAGCGGCGTAGGCGCCAGCGCGGCTAGACCCGCTATCATCAATCTGGCATGTCTCGCGGTTTCTCCGACGCGGTGCATCTCGCAGGTGGCGTCGGCGCCCTCGCGGCCTTGACGTTCATATATGTACGGTGGTTGGACGTGTCGAATGCTGCCACCGTGTCCACAACGTTTCTGTTGGTCGTGCTCGTCGTGGCAACGACGTCGCGCTTCTGGGTCGCGGCTGTGACATCCATAGTGGCGATGCTATTCTTCAATTTCTTCTTCCTGCCTCCTGTCGGTGCGCTCACCATCGCCGACCCGCACAATTGGGTTGCTCTCTTCGCCTTCCTCACGGTGAGTCTCGTCGCAAGCAACCTCTCGGCGAAAGCGCGCACGCGCGCCCAGGAGGCGATCGGACGGCGCGATGAGCTGGCTCGACTCTTTGATTTGAGTCGTGATGTGCTCGTCATGACCGACAGCCAGCAGGCGATCTCGATCCTGGCGCGCTCCGTTGCTCGCCGCTTCGATCTGGAATTCGTGGCGATCGCGTTGCCACGCGAGACTGAGTGGGACGTGTTCGAAGGGGGCGTGCGAACGCTTCCTTTGGACACTCAGCAACTGTCGGCCGCGTTTGCGGCGGCACAGGCATCTCTGGAATTCGATGCCTATGCCCGTACATACGCCGGTCACCGAACTCTGACGGTTGACGGACAAACGATTCGACTTGTCCCCCTCCGTGTGGGCACGAAGCCGATCGGCCTCCTCGCTGCGGCGGGGCGGCCGATCGAAGCCGGCACGCTGGACGCGCTTGCAGGCGTGGTCGCAATCGCAATCGAGCGCTCGCAGTTTCTTGAAGAGCGAAAGGACGCCGAGCTCACACGTCAGAGCGAGCGGTTGAAGACGGCCCTGCTGGCCTCGTTGGGTCACGATCTGCGAACACCGCTCACGGCCATCCGTATCGCCGCGAGCAATGTCAAGGCTTTGCAGTTGACCGAGGCCGATCGGCTCGAACAGAGCGACCTGATCCTTGCCGAAGTCGAACGGCTGACGAGGCTGTTTCAAAACATCCTCGAAATGGCTCGCATCGACGCAGGGGCGATCTCCGCTGAGTCACGATGGGCCCATCCATCCGAGATCGTGGCCGCCGCGCGCGACCAGGTGGAGCACGCGCTCCAGCACCACAAACTGGACGTACACATCGAGCCAGATGTCCCCGTACAGGTCGATCCCCAGCTGACAGCGGCCGCGATTGCTCACTTGCTCGAAAACGCCGCTCAATATGCACCTGCCGGGACCTCGGTGCATGTGAACGCCAGCGCGACGGACGAGGGGCTGGTCGTGAAGGTGAGGGATCATGGCCCCGGCATCAGACCGGCCGATCTACCGCACGTGTTCGAGCGGTTCTACCGAGGTGCTGCGGCGAAGTCGAGAGCGTCGGGTACGGGGATGGGCTTGTGGATCGCCCGCGGCCTGCTGACGGCTGAAAAGGGGCAGATCTGGGTGGAGAACTGTCCTGACGGCGGTGCACAATTTACGATTCTCGTTCCCGCGCGCGTGAAGCAGCCCCAGCCAGCAGACTCGCTAATCCTATGACCCGTCCGCCGCGTATCCTCCTTGTTGACGACGAAGTCGCCATCCAGCGTGCGGTCGTTCCTTTGCTGCGGGCCCGCGGGTACGACGTGGACGTTGCAGGCACGGGCGCCGACGCCCTCAAGGTCTTTGCCGACCGCCCGTCCGACTTGATCGTGCTCGACCTCGGACTGCCTGATTTGGAAGGTACGGAAGTGTGCCGTCGCGTGCGCGCGCAGTCGGCCGTGCCGATCCTGGTGCTCTCCGCTCGGGGGGCCGAAGCGGACAAGGTCAACGCTCTCGATCTCGGCGCCGACGATTACGTGACCAAGCCCTTTGGTCCAGAGGAACTGCTCGCACGTATACGGGTAGCGCTGCGTCGCGTCGTATCAGAAGAGGATACGGAGAAGGGGCTTCTGCGTGCCGGCGATCTGACCATCGACTACGATCGGCGCCGTGTGCTCCGCGGGGACACAGAGATTCGACTGACGCCAAAAGAATTCGAGCTCTTGTCGCTGCTCGCCCGCAACCACAACCGGGTGCTGACGCATCGCGCCATCCTCAAGGTAATCTGGGGAACGTCCGCCATCGAACAACCGGAGCACCTGTGGACGCTGGTTGCACAGCTTCGCAAGAAAATCGAACCGGATCCGTCCAATCCGCGGTACCTCCTCAGCGAACCGTGGGTGGGTTATCGGTTCGTGACCGAGATGGCTTGAGCGCTGCTCGCGGATGATCTAACGAGTCGCTGTGAACCCGCGCCTGGAGAGTGTTTCCTCTAGCGCGCGAAGCTGATCGTCGGCGGCCGCCGTTACCATCCGTTTCCGGCCGAGAGACAATGCCAACGATCGGACGTCGCTGTTCCGGCGGGAGAGTGTGATGATCTCGCGATGTGTTTCCTTGAACCGGTCGAAGGCCGCGGTTGCCGCGGTGAGCTGTCCACCGGCCTTGGCCCCGAGCAGCCGCTTAAGGTCATCCAGTGTCTTTTGGACGACGGCTTCTGACGCCGCCATCTGCTCCTCCATGCGCGTCATCGCCGCATCTTCGGCTTCAGCAATATGGGGCGCGTGAAGCACTTGGATGTCCAGGAGCGCCGCGGTGGCTTTCGAAGCGAGCGCGTCAGCGCAGCAAGGGCTCGGCGGAGTGGCGGCCCGGACAGCCGCATCAAGCGATCGACGGAACTCGTCTGAGGCCTGCCGCGCGGGACCAAACGACAGGCGCTGCGCTTTGACGTTTGAGTTCTCGACCGCCAACGGGAGAATCTCATCATCCAGCTCGCGATATTCGCCGAACGCCTCGTCAAACGCTTCGACGTAGCGAAGTTCGTCGGTATATCCAAGCGATGTCAGAATCGGCTGCAACTCTTTGAGGTCACGTTCGACGGACTGTGCGCCATCCCGGGCTTCCCGTGCAGCTGACGCCGACGCCTCGTCGGTGTCGGCCATCACGGCCCTGTTCGCCGCCTCTGTCGCCTTCGTGAATTGCACGTGCATGTCGGCGGCGAGCCGGCGCGCTTCCAGCTGCTCGGTCAACGCCACCGGACGGCAGCCTGTTGCGATGATGATCGCCATCACCGCCACGAGTGAATAGGAAATTGCACTCCATGTGGGCGAGAGCGAAACACACGTTGACAATGTCGGTTGACGATAACGCATGGCACTACTCGTCAGGGGAGGGGCATGAAGATCGGCAACTTCGGGTGTGGCCTGTTGCCAATCGTACTCTATCGGCAAGTGATTCAAGCCGGCTGGCGTTCACAGCAATGTGCCGCGAAGCAGCACCAGGCTCACTGAGAAGTAGATCAAAAGTCCGGTGACGTCCACGAGTGTCGCGACGAATGGCGCCGACGATGTCGCCGGATCGAATCCGAGGCGGCGCAGGCCGAATGGCAACATCGATCCCACGAGCGCGCCCCAGAGCACCACGCCGACGAGCGTGAGGCCGACGGTGAGTCCGATCAGCAGCCAATGAGGGCCGTACAGATCCGTGAACAGCGACCAGCCTGCGATACGACAAAAACCCAATCACACCCAGCATGCCGCCCAGCGCCAGCCCTGACACCAGCTCGCGCTGTTCCACAACACCCCCTGTTCAAGAGCGTAGGAAACGGCACCGCAAAATGGCCTGAGGAGTTGCTCAAGAAACCCTGAACGTCACGCGCGACGGACGTGCCCGCGAGATTTGTCGCGGTTCCCGCGAAATGACTCCGACGATTCCGGCACCTCAGGAATTCTTCAGGTACTTATTGGGCCGACTTCAGGCGGCATTTCCTATGCTCAGGGAATGCAGGTGGAAGTGGCGTCGGCGGCCGGAGCTCGCAAGCTGTTGCTTCACGTGCTCGCCACGACCAGGGAAGGAACTACATCAGCGCTGATCGCCGCGAAGCGATTGACCAGCGGTCTCGATGCGCAGGTCGTGCTGCTGTTGCCGCGGCTGACGTATTTCGGCGCACCATTCGACCCAGCAGGAGAGGAGAAGAACACGCTCATCAACGAGTATCGAGCGCTGGCCGCTGATCTCGGCGTGCACGTCAACGTGCGCTTCTGTGTGTGTCAGCGGTATGACGATGTGGTTCACCAGATGCTTGGCCCCTCATCGCTTCTGATCGTCGGCGGCCGGAAGCGCGCATGGCGGCCGACCCGCGAGGAGCGTCTGGTCAGTCGGTTGTGCGCCGAAGGCTATCCCGTGGTGTTTGCACGCGTTGGAGCCCATAGCCGCGCGTGAGGCAAGTGGCGGCGTCTTGAGGGTTTTCTTGGGAACTCTTTGGGCCGTTTTCAGGTCGGACCACCTATCGTGGAGCTAGAAGGTTTTCGGGGAGGAGTCATTCGATGTTTCGCTCTCGCTCACTCTCAAAGTGTGTCATTCAGCGGTTGGTTCTTGTCGCCGCAGGTATTGCGGCTGCTCCGGCCATCGCGTCTGCGACGCCGAGCACAACGTTCTGGGCTCCATCGACGGCGTCTTGTCAGGCGCGCGGCGTGCCGCACGTCACGTATGACACGTATTTTTGGAAAGGGCCGGTGGCAGGCGCCGCGGGAGCGAAGAACTACCCCATCGACACGGGGCTGACGGTCGGATTCCTGCCGTTCGACAAGCTGCAGGGCGAGGCCGGATTCGATTTGTTCCTTCCGAGCGAGGATCCGCTCTTCCTCAACGCCAAGCTGTGCACACCCGAAGGCTCGCTGTTCGGCGGATCTCCAGCCATCGGTGGCGGTATTTACTACGTCGGGTTCAAGGAAGACGTGACCGACTTCAACGTGCTGTATCTGATGCTCCAAAAGTCGTTGCCGTTCGGTGGGTACGTCGCCGGTGGTCTGTATCACGGCGTGAACAGCGTGGTGCTGACGAGCAGCGACGGTGATGTGAACCAGACCGGTGCGATGTTCGGGTGGGCGTCGCCTGACGTTGAGATCGGCCTGCGTGGGCTGCGAAAGCTCAATGTCGTCGCGGATGTGCAGACCGGCGAGAACGTGCTCGGTGCGTGGGGCTTCGGGTCGAACGTCTACTTCGCGGACAACGTGTCACTACTCGTCGGTCCGGTGTTCTTTTTCGACCGCAATCTGCAGCCGGGCGGCAGCAAGTACATGTGGAGCGCGCAGCTCGACGTCGACATCCCGCTGGGCCGCTGACAGGCGAAAGGAAACGCAGATGTTGACCGTTGGAATGGTCGTCCTTGGTCTGGTGACATTCGTGGCGATGATCGGCTTCGTCGCGTTTTGTGACCGCGTGTAGGTGACGTCATGATTCTGCTGTCGTTGTTGTTGAGCGTCGCAGCGTTCGTGTACCTCGTGTACGCCATGCTGCGCCCCGAGGAGTTCTGAGGCTCTCATGGGCACGGAATACTTTGCTATCGCCTTCACGATTCTCTTCACGATCGCGACGAGCGCGCTGCTCGGCGGCTACATGTACCGCGTGTTCAGTGGCGGTCGCACGCTGCTGGACCCGGTCCTGGTGCCGATCGAGCGGCTGGTGCTGCGCGTGACGGGCGTTGATCCGAACGAGCAGCAGGACTGGAAGCGCTATTCGATCTCGCTCCTGATCTCGAACGTGTTCATGTGGCTGGCCACATGGACGATCGTCACGCTCCAGCAGTACCTGCCGCTCAATCCGGACGGCATCAGCAACATGGAGCCGACGCTCGCGTTCAACACGATTTCGAGTTTCACGACGAACACCAACCTGCAGCACTACAGCGGCGAGACGGGCCTGTCGTACTTCTCGCAGATGTTCGTCATCTCGTTCCTGCAGTTCGTGACTGCGGCAACAGGCGTGGCTGCGGCTGTGGCGGTGATTCGAGGTCTCGCGGGCAACCGGCTGACACATCTCGGCAACTTCTACGTGGACCTGACACGGGCGACTGTTCGCCTGTTTCTGCCGTTGGCCATCCTGGTGTCCGTCCTGCTGATGTGGCAGGGGACGCCCATGACGTTCGAGGGCGCCGCGAAGGCGATGACACTCGAAGGCGCGGAACAGACCATCGCGCGGGGCGTTACAGCAGGCGTCGTGTCGATCAAGCAGCTCGGCACGAACGGCGGCGGCTATTTCGGGCCGAACTCGGCGCACCCGTTCGAGAACCCGACGCCGTTCTCCAATTTCGTGGAGACGTGGTCGATCACGATCATCCCGATGGCGATGGTGGTCATGCTCGGCCTGATGACCAGGCGCCGGAAGCTGGGAATCGTGATCTTTGCGACGATGCTGGCGATCTACCTGCCAATGGTCGTCTTCGGTGTCGCGCAGGAGGCCGGCGGTAATCCGGCAATTGTAGCGATGGGAGTGGATCAGTCCACCGGGTCGATGGAAGGCAAGGAAGTCCGTTTCGGCGCCGGCTTGTCAGCCCTCTGGGGTGTGACGACCACCGTCACGTCGAACGGATCCGTCAACTCCATGCACGACTCGTGGACGCCGCTCGGCGGTCTGATGCCGCTCATCGGCATGTGGCTGAACAACATCTTCGGCGGCGTCGGCGTCGGCTTCATCAACATGTTGATCTTCGTCATCGTGGCGGTGTTCGTCGCCGGCATGATGATCGGCCGCACGCCGGAATTCCTCGGCAAGAAGGTCGAAGCGAAGGAAATGAAGCTCGCCAGCCTCGCCTTGCTCTGGCATCCGCTGTCGATTCTGGTCGGCACGGGAATCGCCTGTTACGTCTGGGCGACCACGGCCGATCCGAACACTGCACTCGCCTGGCTGAAGAATCCAGGGCCCCACGGGTTCTCGGAAATGCTGTACGAGTTCACGTCTGCGACCGCGAACAACGGATCCGGCTTCGAAGGGCTCGGCGACAACACGCCGTTCTGGAACATCTCAACCGGCCTTTGCATGCTGCTGGGACGCTATATCCCCATCATCGCGCCGTTGGCGCTCGCCGGTTCGCTCGCCGCCAAGCCCGCGTCGCCAGAGACCGCCGGGTCGCTGAGCGCCGAGAGCGGTACGTTCGGCATCACCCTCTGGGCGGTGATCGTCATCCTCGGCCTTCTGATGTTCATGCCCGTGGCCGTACTCGGCCCGATCGCGGAACACCTGGCGCTGCAGTAGGAGTTGGCCATGGTCAAGGAAATCAAACAGGGCATCCTCTTCACAGTCGTGACAATCGTGCTGCTGGGCGGCGCCTATCACGTCGTCTTGTGGGGCATCGGGACCGCAGTGTTCGCGGATCAGGCGGAGGGCAGCTTGATTCGGCGCGCCGATGGTGCGATCGTCGGCTCGAGGCTGATCGCGCAGGAGTTCAAGAGGCCTGAGTATTTTCGTCCGAGGCCTTCCGCTGTCGGGTACAACGCCGCGTCCACGGGCGGCAGCAACTACGGGCCCTCGAACCCGGATCACCTGAAAGCGGTTCAGGAACGCATCGACGCGATCATAGAGGAAGAGGGCGTCCAGGCCAGCCAGATTCCGTCAGAGATGGTGACGGCGAGCGGCGCTGGCATGGACCCGCACATCCCGCCGAACGCTGCGGAGTTGCAAGCAGCCCGTGTGGCGACCAGTCGGAACCTCGATGTCGCCAGGGTCCGTGAACTGATTGCGGCGCACACCGAACCGCCGACGGTAGGTTTTCTGGGGCGGGCTCGTGTCAACGTGCTGGAGCTGAATCTCGCATTGGATGACACGTTCGGGCCGCCTGCGCCCGCGCCGGCGAATGCGACCAGTTCGCGTTGAGGAACGCATATGAGTGAACGTGCTACCAAGGTGTCGATCTGGGATCCGGGGATCATCGGGCAGGCCATCGCCGATTCGTTTCGCAAGCTGGATCCTCGGATACAGATCAAGAACCCGGTGATGTTCATCGTCGAGGTCGGGAGCCTGCTGACGACGATCGTCTGGATCCAGGAGCTGGCCGGAGGCACGGGACAACCGCTCTTCACTGGCCAAGTGGCATTCTGGCTGTGGTTCACCGTGCTCTTCGCCAATTTCGCCGAGGCAATGGCGGAAGGCCGAGGCAAGGCGCAGGCGGCGACGCTGCGCAAGGCGAAGAGCGAAACGATGGCCGTGCGGATCCTGAAGGGGGGCCAGACCGAGACGGTGCCAGCCAGCACGCTTCGAGCTGGCGACATCGTGCGCGTGGAGGCGGACCAGATGATCCCGGGCGATGGCGACATCGTTGAAGGCGTTGCCAGCGTGGACGAGTCGGCGATCACGGGTGAGTCGGCTCCGGTCATCCGCGAAGCCGGCGGCGACCGTTCCGGCGTGACTGGCGGCACCAGGGTGCTGTCGGACTGGATTGTCGTGAAGATCACGTCCAATCCGGGCGAGACGTTCATCGACCGCATGATCGCGCTCGTCGAAGGCGCGGTGCGCCAGAAGACGCCCAACGAGATCGCGCTCAACATCCTGCTCGCGGTCCTCACGTTGGTCTTCCTGCTGGTCGTCGTGACACTCGAGCCGTTCGCGAACTATGCGGGCACCAGCATTCCCATCCCGGTGCTGATTGCGCTGCTCGTCTGTCTGATTCCGACGACGATCGGGGCGCTTATTTCGGCGATCGGTATCGCAGGGATGGACCGACTGGTACAGCACAACGTTCTGGCCTTGTCAGGCCGCTCGGTGGAAGCCGCCGGGGATGTGGATACACTGCTGCTGGATAAGACGGGGACGATCACTCTCGGCAACCGGCAGGCCACCGAGTTCCGTCCGGCGCCGGGCGTCAGCGACAACGCTCTTGCCGAGGCGGCGCAACTCGCGTCAATGGCCGACGCCACGCCCGAAGGCCGCTCCATTGTCGTCCTGGCAAAAGAGAAGTACGGGCTTCGAGGGCGCGAGTTTGCCTCTCATGAGGCCACCTTCGTGCCCTTCACAGCGCACACGCGCATGTCCGGGATCGACTTCGACGGCCGCCGGATCAGGAAGGGTGCGGCGGATGCGATCGGGCGCCTCTTGCAGGAGCACGGGAACTCCATGCCTGCCGAGCTTCGCGCGCAGGTCGATCGGATTGCCCGTGAAGGCGGCACGCCGCTGGCCGTCGCCGAAAACGGCCGCGTGCTCGGCGTCATCCACCTCAAGGACGTCGTCAAGGGCGGCATGCGCGAGCGGTTCGCGCACTTGCGCGCGATGGGCATCAAGACGGTGATGATCACCGGCGACAATCCGTTGACGGCCGCGGCGATTGCGCAGGAGGCGGGTGTCGACGACTTCATGGCGGAGGCGACGCCCGAGGAAAAGCTGAAGCTGATTCGCTCGGAGCAGGCCGGCGGCCGGATGGTCGCGATGACCGGCGACGGCACGAACGACGCCCCGGCGCTCGCGCAGGCCGACGTGGGGGTGGCCATGAATACTGGCACGATGGCGGCGAAAGAAGCCGGCAACATGGTGGACCTCGACTCAAATCCGACGAAACTGATCGAGATCGTCGAGATCGGCAAGCAGCTGTTGATGACGCGCGGCGCCCTGACGACGTTCTCGATTGCGAACGACGTCGCCAAGTACTTCGCGATCATTCCGGCGATGTTTATCCTGGCGTTTCCGCAGTTGAACGCGCTGAACATCATGCGTCTGGCCACGCCGCAGTCGGCAATCCTGTCGGCGGTAATTTTCAACGCCGTGATCATCATTGCGTTGATCCCGCTCGCGCTGAAGGGCATCACGTACAAGCCACTGGGGGCGGCGGCGATTCTTCGGCGGAATCTGCTCGTGTATGGGTTGGGAGGTGTAATCCTTCCGTTCATCGGCATCAAGGCCATCGATGTGGTGCTCGTGGCCGTCGGGCTCGCCTGAATCCGACAAGGCGTACGTAGAGGCGGACGTCCACATCCGTCTGGAGCGCAGGAGCGGTACGGATGTCACAGCAACGGCCGACCGCTGACGCGCTGCTCGCGCAAATCAAGGAGCAGGAGCGGTCACGGCTCCGCATCTACATCGGAGCGGCTCCAGGAGTCGGCAAGACCTACGAGATGCTGCAGGAGGCGCACGCCCTTCGCGCGAGAGGTCTCGACGCCGTCGTCGGCTACGTTGAGACCTACGGCCGGCGCGAGACGGAAGCGCAGATCAAGGATCTCGAGATCGTTCCCAGGCGGCGAATCGAGTATCGGGGCGTCACGATGGAGGAGATGGACGTCGATGCGATCGTCCGTCGAAAGCCGCAGGTCTGCGTCGTGGACGAACTGGCGCACACCAACGTACCCGGCAGCCGGCACCCGAAGCGGTATCTGGACGTCCTCGAACTCCTCGACGCCGGCATCCACGTCATGACGGCTGTCAACATCCAGCACCTGGAGACACTCAACGACGCGGTAGCGAAAGCCACCGGCGTGCGTGTGCGAGAAACGGTTCCGGATACCTTTCTCGATCGCGCCGACGAGGTCATCAACGTCGATGTCACGGTCGAAGAGCTGCGCACCCGGCTTCGGGAGGGGAAGATCTACCGCCCCGAAAAGGTCGAACAGGCGCTGACCAACTTCTTTCGCAAGGGGAACCTGTCGACGCTGCGCGAGCTCGCGCTCCGCGCCGTCGCAGACGAGGTCGGTGAGAAGGCGGCCAGCTATCGAACCCGCGAAGGCCTTACGCCGGCCTTGATTCCTGAGCGTGTGATGGTCTGTATGAGCTCGAATGCACTCGCACCGCGGGTCATTCGAACCGGCGCTCGCATCGCCGGCCGTCTCGGCTCGAAATGGTACGCCGTCTATGTCGAGATCCCACGGGAACGGTCCGATCGCATCAAGCCCCATGACGCCGAAGCGTTGGCGCAGAACATCCGGCTCGCGGAGAATCTCGGCGCCACCGTGGTGCGCGTGAAGGCCGATCGTCCGTCTGACGGCCTGATCGCATTCGCCCGACGTGAAGGCGTGACGCACGTCATCTTCGGCCAGAGCGCCAGGACGCGGTGGGAGCTGCTCTGGCGCGGATCGACGCTGGATCGATTCCTCGGCGAGGTGCCCGATGCAGCCGTGCAGGTGGTACCTCTGAGCGAAGCATAAGCGTGTAGCCTGAACGCGTGGATATCGAACGTCCCGACCCGGAGGCACTCCTTCGGAAGGTCCAGGCCGAAGCCCGAGCGGCCGAGCGCGGCGAACTGAAGATCTTTCTTGGCTATGCATCGGGCGTCGGAAAATCCTTCAGGTTGTTCGACGAGGGACGCCGGCGGCACGCACGCGGCGAGGACGTCGTCATCGGTGCCATGCAGCCCGGAGTTCCCGAAGAGATTGCCGACATTATTCGAGGCATTGAAGTTGTTCCGACGCAGATCATCGATGATGTGCCTGTCATCGACGTTCCGGCTGTCCTGAGGCGTCACCCGGGCGTGTGTCTTATCGACGGCCTCGCGTACAACAATCCGCCGGGAAGCCGGCATCGTAAGCGCTGTGAGGATGTTCAGGAGATCGTCGAGCACGGCATTTCAGTGCTCACATCGATCAACCTGGAGTACATCGAGGAACAGCAGCCATTCGTGCGAACGGTCACTGGCGCTGCGCCCGCGGACACCGTTCCGCAGAGCTTCATCACCTCCGCTGACGAAGTCGTCGTCGTCGATGCACCACCCGAAGCGGTGTTGGAGGAGCGAGACGGCGAGGCCCTGACGCTGCATGTACGGCTGGCGCAGCAGCTCTCGCAGCTACGTGAACGCGCGCTTTTGCTGACCGCCGACGTCGTCGATCGGCAGCTGGAAGCCTATCTCGAGCTCCACGGCATCGAGTCTTCCTGGGGCACTCAGGAACGGATACTCGTCTGCATGACGCCGCGGGCAGACGCCACGGCAATGCTCGCCAGCGGCCGGCGCAACGCCGATCGGTTTCATGGGGAACTATTTGCGATCTACGTCAACCAGCCGAACCTCACACCGCAGGATCGCATCGCCAACAAGCGGAACATCAGGATCGCGCGGGCGGAACGTGCGCACGTCGACGTTCTCGACGGAAAGGATTCGGTCGCCACCATCCTCGAGTACGCGCGGGAACACGGCATCACACAGCTCTTCGTCGGACACAACCTCCGGCGCGACTGGCGCGCCCGCCTTCGTGGCAGTCCGCTCGATCGGCTGATAGAGGGCGCGGATGGTATGGACGTTCGAGTGTTTCCCCACCGCACGTGATGACCTCCGACACACCCATGAGCGTTCCTGAGGAACCGACGGATGTGCCGAAACGCGGCCGCCTGAAAATCTTCCTGGGGTATGCGGCGGGCGTGGGAAAGACGTACCAGATGTTGACGGAAGCGCGCGAACTGAAAGACCGCGGTATCGACATTGTGATCGCGTATTTCGAGCCTCATGGTCGCAATGACACGATCGCCCTCATCGAAGGGCTCGAGGTCGTGCCTAGGAAGGTCGTGGAATACAAGGGATCACTGTTCGAGGAGATGGACACGGACGCGGTCCTGCGACGTCGCCCGCACGTCGCTGTCGTCGACGAGCTCCCGCATACCAACGTACCTGGCTCGCCACGCGAGAAACGGTGGGAGGACGTACACGTGTTGCTCGACGCCGGCATCGACGTGTTGACGACCATGAACGTGCAGCACGTGGAGAGCCTGTACGACCAGATCTGGCAGAGCACTGGCGTGCGTGTTCGCGAGACCGTTCCGGATTGGGTCGTGAAGGAGGCCGACGAGGTGGTCATGGTCGACCTTACGCCGCGCGCCTTACTCAATCGGCTGGAGCGAGGAGTCGTATATCCACCGGATCGCGCCCGCGCGGCCCTCCAGAACTTCTTCCGGGAACCGACGCTGGTGGCGCTTCGGGAACTGGCGATGCGCCAGACCGCTTACACGGTGGAGAGTCGACACCATTTCGAGGACCAGGCTCCCGCCGCGCCAATCGCGGACATGGCAGCCGCAGGACCGCGCGAGCGGCTGTTGCTCCTGATCGAACCAGATCCGGCAAGCGCCGCGCTGATTCGCCGAGGTCGCCGGATGGCCGACTATCTGCAGGCTGACTGCGTCGCTGTCTATGTATCGAAGACAGCCGATCTCCGTCAGCTCAACGACGAAGAGCGCGACAGGCTTCAGCGTCACCTCAATTTCGCACAGGCACTCCAGATCCGGACGCACGTGCTGGAGGGCGAGGATATGGCCGAATCCCTCGTCGCATTCGCCAGGCAGCAGAAGGTGACGCAGATCTTCATCGCCCGCCAGAAGGAACGCACGTTGCAAACGTGGTTCACGGAGGGCTTCGTTCAGCAGATCGTCAACCTCGCCCACGACATGCAGGTCACCGTCGTTGCCGATCGCTCAGTATGTCGTCGCGGGTAGCGAGCCCGGCCTCTTCGGATTTGCGTACTGAAGGTGATAACCTGCTGACCGCTTGAAATTCTCGTGCGCGCCGCGCTTGTGTACCTCGTGTGCGTCACGTACCGCGATAATGCGAGGAGATCGCCAAATTCGCTCAGGGGAGCGATACGGGGGAACCGCTGGAAGTGAATGTTCGGCTTCCTGGGGCGCATCCGTCACGCCAAAGCCCGGAGGGCGGCGGCGGACGGTAGAGGACTCCAACCTCGAGCCCGTCAGCTAACCCCGTCGGCGACTGGAGGCGTCGTGTCCGAATCGTCCGTTATAGCTCGGCCCCATGCACTAACGCGCGTCCATGCGGACCGAGATCGCTTCGTTCCGCTGACAGTCACTGCCATCGGCATTGTCTTCGGTGATATTGGCACCAGCGTGCTGTACGCGATGCGTGAGTGCTTCTTCGGCTCACACTCGGTGCCGCCAACTCATGACAACGTCCTGGGTGTCTTGTCGCTGATCATCTACTCGCTCGTGCTCGTCATCTCAATCAAGTACGTCGGAATCGTGATGCGCGCCGACAACCAGGGCGAGGGAGGCGTGCTGGCCTTGACGGCGCTGATTCCGGGCAGGGCAGGCGCCGCCGGCGTCGTACCGAGATTGGCGGAAGGTCGGCCAGTGCTGATTGCGCTTGGGATCTTCGGGACCGCGCTCCTGTATGGCGACGGCGTCATCACGCCTGCGATCTCGGTCCTTGGTGCGATCGAGGGTCTCGAGGTCGCGACGCCGTTGTTCCGGCCGTACGTCGTGCCGGTGACGGTCGCGATCCTGGTGGGACTGTTCCTGATTCAGAAGTACGGAACGCACCGGGTGGGAGGGCTCTTCGGCCCGATCATGGTCATCTGGTTCGTCATTCTCGCCGGCCTCGGCATCGTGTGGATTGTTCGACTTCCCGCCGTCCTTGGTGCGTTCGATCCTCGTCACGCAGTCGCGTTCTTCGCCGCCAACGGCTTCACCGGCTTCGCCGTGCTCGGTGCCGTGTTTCTCGTGGTGACGGGCGGCGAAGCGCTCTACGCAGACATGGGGCATTTCGGCAGATTGCCGATACGTTTCGCGTGGTTCGCGTTGGTGCTCCCAGCGTTGATCCTGAATTATCTCGGCCAGGGAGCGCTGCTGCTGCTCAACCCTGACGTCGAGCATCCGTTCTTCCTGCTGGCGCCCTCATGGGCGCTGCTGCCGTTGGTCGCCCTTGCGACAGCAGCGGCCATCATCGCGTCCCAGGCGCTGATCTCGGGATCGTTCTCGATCACGCGGCAGGCCATTCAGCTCGGACTGGCGCCGCGACTCGAGGTCGAGCACACCTCCGCGCGAGAAATGGGACAGATTTACGTACCTCAGGTGAATTGGGCCCTCATGCTCGCAACGGTGCTCATCGTGATCGGATTCGGATCGTCGAGTTCACTCGCTGCGGCCTACGGGATCGCGGTCAGCCTCACGATGGTGATCACGGTGATGCTGCTGTATGTGGTCATGACAGAACGCTGGCGATGGCCAAAGCCCGCCGCTGTGGCCGTCACGCTCGTTTTTCTGAGCATCGATCTGTCGTTTTTCGGCGCCAATGCGTTGAAGGTTCTGCAGGGCGGATGGGTCACGCTCGCCGTCGCGCTGTCGCTGTTCACCCTTATGACCACCTGGAAGACGGGACGTCAGCTCGTCGCCGAACGGCTGACTGCACGCGCAATTCCATTGGATGAATTCATCGCAATGGTGTCCTCCTTCCGACCAGCCCGAGTGCCCGGTACGGCCGTATTCATGACCGCGCAGCCGACAGGAACGCCTCCGGCCCTTGCGCACAACGTTCGGTACAACAAGGTGCTTCACGACCATGTGATTGTGCTGATGGTATCGACCGAGCAGCAGCCCCACGTTCCCCCAAAGGACCGCATATTCGTTGAGCCGCTCGGCCATGCGTTGTTCAACGTCCGTGTGCGGTACGGATTCATGGAGGACCCTGACGTACCGACGGCGCTGGAGCTCGCACGCCAGCAGGGGCTCGAGCTCGATTCGGAGGATCTGACCTACTTCCTGGGTCGAGAAACCATTATCGTGACGCGCCGGAAAGGCATGGCAATCTGGCGCGAAAAGCTCTTCGTGTTGATGGCGCGGAACGCGGTTCGAGCGACGGCATTCTTCCGGTTGCCACCGGAGCGCGTCGTGGAGCTTGGCGTTCAGGTCGAATTGTAATCATCCTGGCCCTTGCTCACGAAGCGCCTGGCCAATGCGGCAATGGTCGTGACGAGCTCCGCGGGGTCGATCGGTTTCGCCAGATGGATTTGAAATCCCGCGCGTAAGGCCTTCACCCGGTCCTCCGATCGTGCATACGCCGTTAGCGCTGCCGCGGGAAGCTCTCGCACGCGCGGGTTCACGTGGCGCCTCAGCCGATTGATGAATCCGAAGCCATCCATCTGCGGCATCCCGAGATCGGCCACCACGACATCCGGCACCTCGAGGTCAAGTTGGGTCAGTGCCTCTTGCGCACTCTTCGCTGTGGTCACGCGCGCCCCAGCAGCTTCCAGTGCCTCGGACAGAAGCGACAGCGCGTCCGGCTCGTCGTCCACTGCGAGGACGTGCACACCCTCCAAATCCGTAACGCCGACTTTTCTCGTACTTGCGTCCGAGCGCGGGTGCACTCGGGGCAACTCTTCGGGCATCGGATGCAGGATCATCAGCGGAATCTTCACGCGGAACGTCGCCCCCTTGCCCACGCCTCCGCTCGACACTTCGATCGTGCCTCCATGCATCTCGGTCAGCTGGCGCGCAATCGAGAGGCCCAATCCAAGACCGCCGCGGCCGCGAGCGATGCCGCTATCCGCCTGGCGGAACCGTTCGAATACGTGCGGGAGGAAGTCAGGAGAAATTCCGATGCCCGTGTCGCTCACCGAAACCTCGACATGGGAGTTCACACGCTCGAGCCGCACCTGAACTCTGCCGCCGCGACTGGTGAACTTCACGGCATTCGACAGGAGATTCCACAGGATCTGCTGCAGTCGTCCGGGATCGCCCGAAATCGGCGCCGCGTGTGGGTCGAGGACCGTCTCGATTCGGACGCCCTTTGCGTCGGCGGCCGGAGCGATCGCGTCGATGGCGGATCGGACAATCTCAGGAAACTCCACCGCCTGGACGTTCAGTCGCAGCTTGCCCGAAACGATCCGCGAGATGTCGAGCACATCCTCGACGATCTGCGTGAGAGACGTTGCGTTTCGCTCGATGGTGTCGATCGCCTTTTGTTTCTTGTCGGGTGCGACGATTCCAGAGCGCAGCATGCGCGAATAGCCAAGAATGGCATTGAGCGGTGTCCGCAGCTCATGCGAGAGGCTGGCGAGAAAGTCGTCCTTGATGCGGCTGGCCTCCTGTACCTTCGTGTACATTCGGGCGTTCTCGAGCGCCACCGATGCCCACGATGCGATTCCGACTGCGAGCCGTTCATGCTGTTCCATGAATCGGCCGACCTCTGAATGCCCAAAGAACAGGCCTCCGATGACGTCCCCTGATCGCCCCTTGACCGGTACAGCCAGATAGCTCCGGACTGGCAGGTGCCCGGCGGGCATGCCGTAATGCGGCGCGTTGTGGCCATAGCGCGGATCCGTCGTGATGTCGTCGCTGCGGACGACGCTGGTACCCTTGAAGGTGGGTTCGAACACGGCCGTGTTGCGCGGCATGGGAAACTTCGAGAATGCCTCTCGCGGCACTCCCGAAATCGTGTAGAGCGCGTACGATTCACCAGCGTCGTTGGTTTCGTTGTAGAAGAACGCACCGAATTGAGCCGTGGTCAACTCGGTGGCCGCGTCCGTCACCGCCTGCACGACCTTGTCGCGGTCGAGATCGGACGCGACGATGGCGCCGACGTTGTTGAGTGTTTCAGTAACGGTTGCATTTTCCTGCAGCAGGCGGATACGGTCTGCTTCGACGAGCTTCAGACCCGTGATGTCCCGGGCGATTTTCGAGGCACCGACAATCCTGCCCGACTCGTCACGGACCGGAGAGACCGTCAACGCGACGTCAATAAGACGGCCCTGCTTTGTGACGCGAACCGTTTCAAAATGTTCGATCCG
>OEMN01000508.1_pt1 | contig 15302 bp, 14 predicted proteins | sample 1503231 | NCBI WGS metagenome assembly OEMN01 (sample SAMEA104379591, study PRJEB20068) | metagenome | biome: 1000743; feature: 77; material: 1998 | place: USA | collected 2012 | depth 25 m
GATGGCGGGATTCGAACCCGCGGCCCCTTGACCCCCAGTCAAGTGCGCTACCAGGCTGCGCTACATCCCGCTATGCGCTCGTGCGCTTGCGTTTTCCGATCTTCACTTTCCGCACCGCTCCGCTTCGCTTGGTCGCGGTGGCGCGTTTGGCTGGCTTGGCCGAAGCCGTCGGCCGGCTTCGACCGGCGTTGGCGGACGATTGAGCCGCGCGACCGCCGTTGGCAGGTTTGACGGCACGCAACGTCGTTTCGCGATGCGATCCGTTCGGCGGCAGTTCGGGAAGCGTCGTCCCCGCTCGCTTGGACAACACGTGCAGGATCGATCGGAGGCCGGTTCTCACCAGCTCGATCCGCGAGCGTGCATCCGCACCGAGCGTGTCGAGCACGTCCTTGTCGGCACGCACTTTCGCCGCCGGGGTCCGCGGCAACTCGTCACCGAGCCGCCTCCGCGCGCCGGCCAGCGTCAGCCCCTCCACGAACACGAGCTGCTTGATCCGCAGCACCTGCTCGAGGTCGGCCTGCCGATATAGACGCGGTGAATCGACCGATTTCTGCACGCCGATCCCGGGAAATTCCTTTTCCCAGGAGCGGAGCACGTACGGCTGAAGCCCCGTCGCCTCGCAGACTTCCGAAGCCTTGTACAGCTTTGGAGTCACGGGCCAAGTATAGCAGCCTGCGCCTCACTTGCGCGTCCGTCGTCGCACCTTCAGCCGGATGGGCGTGCCCACGAACCCGAACGACTCTCGAAGCTTGTTGACCAGGAAGCGCTCGTACGAGAAGTGGAACTGCGTCGCGACGTTCGTGAAGACGACGAAGGTTGGTGGCGCGACCGCCGTCTGAGCCGCGTACAGGATGCGCGTCTCGGTCCGGCCGCGGCTTGGAGGGGGGTGCGCGCTCGCCACGCGCTGTATCAGCGTGTTGAGCTCGGACGTTTTGACGCGCGTGGTCCGGGCTGCCGCCACCTGGTCGATCGTCTCGAGCAGCCGCGGTGTCCGCTCACCGGTGACCGCCGAGATGTGCAGCACCGGAACGTAGTCGAGAAATTTCAGACGTCGTTTCAGCTCCTCGTCGAACTCCTTCGCCCGGTCGCGGCCATCGCCCTTCATGAGGTCCCACTTGTTGGCCGCTACGATGATGCCGCACCCCGCCTCTTCCGCCTCTCCTGCAATGGCGGCATCCTGATCGGTGACGCCCTCCGTCGCATCGACGACGAGAACCGCAACGTCGGCCGATTCCATCGCCCGTCGTGCAAGGAGGACGCTGACGGATTCGATTTGGCCGGACCGCGCAACCCGTCCCGGACGACGCATGCCGGCTGTATCGACGATTCGAAACCGGCGGCGATGCCACATCAGTAGCGCATCAACAGCATCGCGTGTCGTGCCAGGCAGCTCGCTCACGATCATGCGCTCTTCGCGCAGCAGGCGATTGACCAGCGACGACTTGCCGACGTTCGGCCGGCCGATCACGGCGATCCCAACCTCGTCAGCGGACGCGTGCTCGCGCTCCTGCCCCGGTGATGACGCGGGCGACTGCCATCCCAACTCCACGATCGTGTCGAGCAGATCGCCGGTGCCGGTGCCGTGCTCGGCTGAGATTTCATGAACGTGGTCGAACCCACACTGGTAAAACTCGAGCGCGCCTGCCTGAGACCGACGATCGTCAGTCTTGTTGATGGCCAGAATCACGGGCCTGTCGGCTTCGCGCAGGACGCGGGCGATTTCGCGATCGCCGGGAACGAGTCCCTCGCGTCCATCTACAACAAAGACAAGAAGATCGGCAGATGCGATTGCGCGACGCCCCCGTTCGAGCACGAGGGCGTGAAGTGGGTCATGGCTTTTGCCGAACATGCCACCGGTGTCGACGACTTCGAAGTGACGACCACGCCATTCGGCCGGATGCTCGATGACATCCCGCGTGGTACCGGGCACAGTCGTCACGATTGCGCGGCGGCGACCGGTGAGGCGATTGAAGAGCGTCGATTTACCGACGTTCGGACGCCCCACCAGCACGACCGAGAGATGTCGCTTACGGTTCATTTGACAGCGTAAGTGGTTCTTTTCTATAGTAGTTACAGTTCCCTGAGCCGAGGATCTCCCTGCATGATCAAGGTCGATATCGTGAACGAGGTCTCGAAAATCGCCGACATCACCAAGGTGAAGGCTGAGCTGGCAGTCGATGCGGTTTTCGATGCGATGCGCGTATCGATGCAGCGGGGCGATCGCATAGAGCTCCGCGGGTTCGGCGTATTCCAGGTGAAGCCGCGGAAGCGCGGCATCGGCCGTAACCCGCGGACCGGCAAAGAAGTTCGCATCCCGCCGGGCCGCACCATCCGCTTCAAGCCCGGCAAAGAACTCCAGAATATCGGGTAAACGGCCCGCATGGGCGACTCTTCGTCGACCTCCCCGGAATACGGCTTTCGTCCGTTCTCTGAGCTCCCGCCGGCGCCGCAGGTTCGATCTCGGTCGCGGCGACGGCGCTGGCTCCACCTGGTGCTGTTTCTGCTGACCGTGGCGTCGACGCTGATGGTCGGCGCCGACCACTTCGCGGGCTTCTACGGCGACTTCGGCACCCGTACCGTCGACCTCTCAGGGACCGCGCTGCTCCTCAGCGGGTTGTGGTACAGCGCGTCGATCCTAGCCATCCTGGGCGCTCACGAATTCGGTCACTACTACGCATGCCGGTACTACGGCGTCGATGCCTCGCTTCCCTTTTTCCTTCCCGCTCCTTTGCCGCTGACGGGCACGCTCGGCGCGTTCATCCGAATCCGGCAACCGATTCCGGGCAAACGTGAGCTCTTTGACATCGGGATTGCTGGGCCCATCGCAGGCTTCATGGTGGCAGTGCCGGTGTTGCTCGTCGGCATGGGTCTTTCGCGAGTAACCGCATTACCCGGCAACACCAACGGGTTCGTCGAGCTTGGCGAGCCGCTGCTGTTCAAGGCGGTTGCATGGTTGTACTGGGGGACGCCCCCGGACGGCTACTCGATCAACATGCACCCCATGGCCTTCGCGGCGTGGTTCGGAATGCTGGCCACGGCGCTCAACCTCTTTCCGATCGGGCAGCTCGACGGCGGTCACATCTCGTACGCAGTGCTCGGTCGGAAAAGCACGATTGTCACGCTTGGAACGGTCGGGGCGCTCATCGCGCTGACGTTCGTGTCCACCTCCTGGCTCGTCTGGACGGCACTTACAGTCGTGATGCTGCTGACGTTCGGACCGCGCCACCCTCGGACGATTGACGAACACGTTCCGCTGGACAAAGCGCGTCTGTGGCTCGCGCTCTTCGCACTCGTCATGTTCGTCGTCTGCTTCACGCCGGCACCGGTTGAGCCGCTGGACCTGGTCGCCAGACCTTAGCGAAGGTTTACAGCACGTTGATTGGATCGACATCGACCGTCACGCGGCGGCGCACGTCGGGCAACTCTGCGAGCACATCCCGGAGCGCGTCGCGCATGGCGCCCCGCCGATTGCCTTTCAGGAAGAACTGGACGCGGTGCTCGCCGCGCAACCGCGCAAGTGGCGCCGGTGCCGGTCCGAGGATGGTGAAAGGCGCACGTGCTGCAGCGGCTTCGAGCCGGCGAACCAGCGCGATTGCTGTCTGCATGGCCTGCTCGAAGGTTTTTCCGCGCACCAGCGTGTTCACGAGCGCGACAGCGGGCGGATAGCACATCTTCCGCCGGTACATCAGCTCGCGCTCCACGAACTCCAGGTAATCCTGACGGCACGCTACGCGAATGCTGTAGTGCTCAGGGAAGAGCGTCTGAATGATCGCATCGCCGGCGGAATCGCCGCGGCCGGCTCGTCCGGCGACCTGTGTCAAGAGCTGAAACGTCCGCTCCGCAGCCCGAAAGTCCGCCAGGCCCAGCCCGACGTCGGCCGAAACTACTCCGACGAGCGTCACACGCGGAAAATCGTGTCCCTTCGCAATCATCTGCGTTCCTACGAGTACGTCGATATCGCCGGCGGCGAATTTCGAGAGCAATGCCGTGAGCGCTCCTCTTCGCCGTACCGAGTCGCGATCCACGCGCGCGATCCGGGCCTCGGGAAACATTTCGATCAGCTGCTGCTCGATCTTTGCCGTGCCGAATCCCACATGCTCGAGGTATGGGGCTGCGCATCGTCGACATGTCTTCGGAGCAGCAGTCGAGTGATTGCAGTAATGGCAGCGAGCCGTCCACCCGTCACGCCGGCGGTGCACGGTCAGCGACACATTGCAGTTTGGACATTCCAGGCTGTCCCCGCACTGCCGGCAGAACACCGCGGTGGCGTAGCCTCGGCGGTTGAGCAGCACGAGCACCTGTTCGCGCCTCGAGAGGCGTTCTGCGATTGCCGATTGGAGGGCGCGGCTGATGATAATGTCGGGACCTTCGTCGGCGTACTCGTCCCGCATGTTCACCAGGGCAACGGAGGCCAGCGGCCGGTCGAGCACCCGCCGATTGAGCGCCACGCGAGCGTACTTGCCGCTGGCGGCGTTCTGGTACGTCTCCATCGAAGGCGTCGCCGACCCGAGTACGACGAGCGTTCCCGCTGCGCGGCCGCGGATGATCGCTACGTCGCGGCCGTGATAACGCGGCGACTCGTCCTGCTTGTATGAGCTGTCGTGCTCCTCGTCGACGATGATGAGACCAGGATTCGCCAAAGGAGCGAAGACAGCCGACCGCGTGCCGACGACTACGTCCACGGCGCCGGTGCGGATTCGTTGCCACTGATCGTGCCGCTCCCCGTCTGACAGTCCGCTGTGCTGGATGGCGACGCGCGAGCCGAATGCGGATCGGCACAACGCCACGACGGATGGTGTAAGCGATATCTCTGGCACCATCAGCAGAACCTGACGACCTTTATCACTGACATGCGCCGCGAGGCGCAGGTAAATCTCGGTCTTGCCGCTGCCGGTGACACCGTGCAGCAGCGCTACCTGAAAGCGTCGGGTGTCGGCAAGGGACGTGAGCGTGGCAAGGGCGCTGCGCTGTTCCTCCGTCAATTGTCTCGCCGGGTCGTGGCGGAGGTGCGAGAGCGCGGCCCGGTCGAAGGGATCTCGTTCGATCGGCTCATGCCGCACGACCGCGAGACCACGACGGGCCAGGCGACGGACCACGTCGGCGCTGAGGCCGTGATCGTGCAGCGCCGACATCCGGATGCCCCCAGGGGTAGCCTTCAGGACGTCAAGCGCGTCCCGCTGCTTCGACGTCAATCGGGGTACGTCTGCTTCTTCGCCCGCGGCCGCTGCAACGATCAGGGTGGTTTTGAAGGCCGAGGCCCGCTGCGATCCGGGCGGCAGCGCAGCTCCAATCGCGTCGCCGATCCCGGCCATGTAGTAGTCCGCAACCCACTTGCACAGGTCGACAATCGCCGATGGAAGGAGCGGTTCCTGGTCCACGACGTCCGCGATGTCACGAGTCTCCGTGCCGGCCTGGACCGCCGCGTCGTGTCCAACAACGCATCCGACGACCGTCCGGGCACCGACCGGAACGCGCACGCGCGCACCGATCGGCGGCAGCTCGGGATATCGATCGGGAACGCTATACGTGAGGGAGTCGAGGTAGGGTACGGGGACGGCTACGGAGATTAGACGCAAACCATTACTCGCCCTTGAGGATTGCCCTGACCCGCTTCATGTCTTCCCACACGTCCCGCTTCGCGGAAGGCGTGCGCAGCAGATACGCGGGATGATAGGTCGGGATCAGGATCGCATCCCTGTACTTGTACTCCCGGCCGCGCAACCGGGTAATCGGGTCCGTCGTGCGAAGCAGTGACTGCGCGGCGAACTTGCCGAGCGCCACGATTACCTTTGGCTTGATCGTATCGATCTGACGAAACAGGAATGGCTCGCACTGCTCGACTTCATCGGGCTCGGGGTTGCGATTGCCCGGCGGGCGGCATTTGATCACGTTCGCGATGTAGACGTCCTCACGACGGAGTTCGATAGCCTCGATGATCTTGGTGAGTAACTGACCGGCGCGGCCAACGAAAGGCTCGCCCTGGATGTCTTCATCGGCGCCAGGGGCTTCGCCCACGAACATGAGATCGGCGGACGGACTGCCAACCCCGAACACGATCTGCCTCCGGCCAAGGCCGTGAAGTTTGCACCGCGTGCATTCGCCAAGGTCCTGGCGGATTGCGACGAGCGCCTCGCCGGGTGACGAAAACAGCACGGCTGGCTGGGACGGCACAGGTTCGATCGTCTCGATAACCGAAGTCCGGTCGGATGTCCGGCTGCGCCATTGGGCGTCGCGCCGGACGCCTTCGACACCAAGCTCACCGAAAAATTCGAGATGCGCCTCGAACTCTTGGACCGCTATGCGGTCCCAAACGCGATTTTTGTCCTCGTTGCTGCCCCGCATAGCGGTCCTAGGCGCGCGGAGCGCGCCAAGCAGATACTGCTAACCAGCCGAGGGCGAGGCGCCGCAGCGAGCGAGATATCAAGGTCGAGCCTTTGGCTGGTTCCGCATTACGCGCGAAGCGGCGCGGCAGCGCGTGTCTGAATGAGTTGTTCGACCCGATCGAGGATGGCCGCAGCCGCGGCCTCTTTCGCCTGAACAGGAAGCTCTGTTTCGCCAGTCGGGCCGATGATGGTCACCGCATTGGTCGCGACGTCGAAACCGGCGTCGGACCGCGAGACGTCGTTGGCGACGATCAAGTCGATCGCTTTCCGGGTCCTCTTTTCGCGTGCTTTGGCCACGACGTCTCCGGTTTCGGCTGCGAATCCTACGAGAATGGGAAGACCTGTCGCCTGCCGCGATGGCAGACGCCCAAGCTCGGCGAGGATGTCCGGCGTTCGTTCGAGTCTGAGCGCCAGTGGCGCGTTCGTTTTCGCGATCTTGTCGGAGGATGGTGTCGCCGGCGTGTAGTCCGCTACAGCGGCGGCCATGACGATGATGTCCGCTCGGCCGGAACTTTCCATGACGGCCGCGTGCATTTCTGCGGCGCTGCGCACCCGAATCAGTTCGTCGACGGCCGGCGGCTCGATACGCGTCGGGCCTGCTACAAGAGTCACCCGTGCGCCGCGGCGGTGTGCTTCCGCGGCCAGCGCGAAACCCATCCGGCCGCTCGAGCGGTTACCGATATACCGGACCGGATCGATATCCTCGTAGGTGGGTCCGGCCGTGACCAGCACTCGACGCCCACGCAGCCGCGACTCGGCGGGCGACAGAATCCGAACGGCGGCGTCGACGATATCGGCCGGCTCGGCCAGGCGCCCTTTGCCGATCCAGCCGCACGCAAGATATCCCTCTCCTGGCTCGACGAAGCGCACGCCGCGTGACGCGAGAAGCTGCAGGTTTGCGCGGACCGCATCATGCGCCAGCATGTTGGTGTTCATCGCAGGCGCCAGAAGAACCGGCGCCTGTGTCGCAAGGTAAAGCGAGCTCAGAAAATCGTCAGCAATGCCGTGAGCAAACTTGCCGATCGTGTTCGCTGTACACGGCGCCACCAGAAGCAGCCCGATGGCATCGGCAATCGCGATGTGCTCTATGTCCGCGTTCATGCCCGGCCGCCACTGCGACGTGATGACCGGGCGCCTCGTGATCGCCTCGAGCGTCACAGGACCGACGAATCGGGCCGCCGATCGCGTCATCACGGCGACGACGTCGTGCCCCTGCTTCTGCAAGCCTCGGCACACCTCGACCGCTTTGTAAGCGCCGATCCCGCCGGTGACGCCGAGCGCGACTAGAGCCATCTCACTCGGTGTCGATCTTTTCGACCTTCCCCTTCAGGACTTCGCGCTGCGCGATAGTGACCTTCTTCTCGCCCGTCTCGCGCGGCAGCGCCCCTGCCAGGAGCTGGCGCGCCCGCTGGCTGGCGATGACGACGAACTCAAACCGGTTTTCCTTTGGTACTCTCTGCATGTCTGAATGTCCTGATGATCCTCTCTGCGTCGGGCCGCGTGCTGTTTACGCGCGACCGCTCCGCCCACACGATCGACGCCAAGCGCTCGACCGCCCCGTCCAGCTCGTCGTTGATGACAACGTAATCGTACTGCGAATACTCGTCGACTTCGCGGCACGCCACCTGAAGCCGCCGGCGGATTTGATCCTCGGAGTCCTTGCTTCGGCCGCGAAGCCGCTGCTCAAGAATGGCAGCGGAAGGAGGCAGTACGAAGACCCCCACGTTGGGAATTCCACGGCTTCGCACTTGCCGCGCGCCCTGCACGTCGATCACGAGAACGACGTCCCGTCCTTCGCCAAGCAGTGCGTCGGTGTCGGCTTTCGATGTTCCGTAAAAGTGGCCGAAGACGTCAGCCCACTCCAGAAACGCCCCTTGCCGCACCATTGCCTCGAAGTCTTCGCGGCTGATGAAATTATAGTCGACGCCGCTTTGTTCCCCTGGACGAGCCGGTCTCGACGTGTAAGACCTCGACATCGTGAGGTTCGAGACTACCTGCACCAGTCGCTCGACAAGCGTCGTCTTGCCTGTCCCAGAGGGCGCCGAGACGATGAACAGCAGCCCCGCTCGACTGCTCCGCGCTTCATCATTCGACATTCTGGACCTGTTCACGCATCCGCTCGAGCTCGGCCTTCGCCGTGATGATGAGCTCCGAGACGTGCAGCCCGTCGGCTTTTGCGCCTATTGTGTTGATCTCGCGATTCATTTCCTGGAGCAGGAAATCGAGCTTGCGACCGCACGGTTCGGAACTGGCCTGCAGCGCTTCCCAGTGCGCAAGGTGGGCACGGAACCGGGTCACTTCTTCGCTGATGTCCGAGCGCGCCGCTGTCCGGACGATTTCCTGCGCGATGAGAGCCTGGTCCAGCGGCACCTCGAAGCTGATCTCGCGCACACGCTCTTTCAATCGCGCCTCGAGAGCACCGCGCCCCTCATCTGCTGCCGCCGCCAGTTGCGACACGAGACTGCCGAGCGTCTGACGCCTCCCGTCGAGATCGGCACACAGATGCTCCCCTTCGCGGGTGCGCATCGCATCGAGATCTGCCAGCCCCTGTTCGACCGCCGCCTGGACGCTTGCAGCAAGCTGCGCCTCGAGAGCCGGATCGGCTTCGACGGGCCGTTCGCGGACCGTGAGCGCCTGCGGGAGGCGTAGCAGATCGCCGGGCGTCAAGGCGCCTGATACAAGGCCGCGCTCTCGCGCGCGATCGAGTGCCGCCGACAGCGCGGTGGCGAACTCCGCATTCAGCTCGACGATCGGTACCGCGGCCGACCGCAGCTGCACGCTGATCGCCAGCTCCACCCGGCCACGTGCGAGCCGTTTCTGGAGCAGCGCGCGGATGCGCGCCTCGAGGTCACCGAGCGAAGGGGGGATACGGAGTTGAACGTCGAGAAACCGGTGATTGACAGCCCGGATGGTGAGGCCGATGGTGGCGCGCTCGTCTTCGTGCGTGAGCGAGGCGAAGCCCGTCATCGATTTGATCATTTACTAGATCTCGATTTCCGCCGGCTCTTCCTGCAGCTGCAGTTCGTAGAGTTTCGCATACGCCCCGTTGCGTGCCATCAGCTCATCATGCGTTCCGGACTCGACGACCCGGCCGCGCTCCAGGACCACGATGGCATCGGCACGCCGCACGGTCGAGAGCCGATGGGCGATGACGAAACACGTCCTGTTGTGCATGAGGTTTGAGAGGGCGTCCTGGACCAGCATCTCGGCTTCGGCGTCGAGCGAGGACGTCGCTTCGTCCAGGATCAAGATCGGTGAGTCGCGCAGAATTGCCCGCGCAATCGCGATTCGCTGCCGCTGTCCACCCGAAAGCCGCTGCCCGCGCTCGCCAATCAGCGTTTCGTACCCGTGGTCAAGTCGTACGATGAACTCATGGGCGTGCGCCGCCAAGGCCGCCGATTCGATTTCGTCCCGAGTGGCGTCGGGCTTGCCGTATGCAATGTTCGCTGCGATGGTGTCGTCGAAGAGAACCGTTTCCTGCGTCACCATACCGATCTGCGATCGGAGCGACGCGAGGGTTACGTCACGCACGTCGCAACCGTCCAGGAGAATAGCGCCTCCTGTGACGTCGTAGAAGCGGGGGATCAAGTTGACCAGTGTCGTCTTGCCGGCGCCGCTGCGCCCGACGATAGCCAGCATGTGACCGGCGCTTACGGTTAGGCTCACGCCGTCGAGCGTCGCGGCCCCCTGGTCGGGTCCGTATCTGAACCGCACGTCGCGGAACTCGATTCGGCGCGAGAAAGGTGGCAACGCCGAGGCGCCATGACGCTCCTGCACTTCATTGTGGGCGTCGAGCACTTCGAAAATGCGCTCACCGGCAGCCATCGCCTGCTGAAGATCCGCATTGACGCGACTCAGCTTCTTGGCCGGGGCGTACATCATGAACAGCGCCGCCACGAACGCAGTGAATTCGCCTGGCGACAGCCGGCCGGCTCCGATTTCCTGCGAGCCATACACGAGGGCACCGACAAACGCCAGACCGCCGATGAACTCCATCAGCGGCGGCAGCGCCGACAATGAGCTCGTCACCTTCATGCTCGTGCGGTAGAAGTGTTGGGAGGCGCGCTCGAACTTTGTCGCCTCTCGTTGCTCGGCCCCGAACGCCTTGACAATGCGGTGCCCGGTGATGGCCTCGGCGCTCACATGGGACATCTGCTCCAGCGCCTCCTGGCTGCGTCTCGCGGTACGGCGTACACGCTGGCCCAGGCGGACGAGCGGATACACGACCAGCGGGGCGCCAGTCAGACAGACCAGCGCCAGACGCGCGTCGTAGTAAAAGAGAAGCGCCGCGAAGCCGATGAGCGCCAGCGACTCACGCGCCAGATCGCCCATCGTCTCGGAGACGGCCCGCTGAACCAGCGCAACGTCGTTGGTGAGTCGCGAGAGCAGCCGGCCGGTTGTCTGCAGCGCGAAGAAGGCGACGGACTGTCCGAGGACGTGGCGGAACAACACGTTCCGAAGATCACAGACGACACGTTGACCGACGTCGGTCATCAGGTACCCCGAGAGGTACGCGCCGACGCCTTTGACCAAATACACGACCAGGATCGCGGCCGCAATCGGAACGAGGTTCTCGCGGTTCGGGAGCACCTCGTCGAAGACGGGTTGAATCAGAGCCGCGAGCGCCGCCGACGCGGCGCCGTACACGACCATGGCGGCCACGGCGCCGAGCAGTCGCGCGCGATGCGGGCGCGCGTACCGCAGCAGCCGGGCCAGTACATTCACTCGCTGAATCGGTACCGCAGCAGCACCCATAGCGCTACGACCCCGTCGCGCCACCCGATCTTCTTGCCCTCGTCATATCCGCGGCCGTCGTATGTGATGGGTACCTCGTACACACGGTAGCCGCGCTTGAATATTTTCGCCGTGAGCTCGGGCTCGATGCCGAAGCCGTCCGACTGCAGCTTCATCGAGCGGAGGACCTCGGCTCTCATCACTTTGTAGCAGGTCTCCATGTCGGTCAGCATCGTGTTGTAAAGGATATTCGTGATCAGGGTCAGCACACGGTTACCCAGGTAATGTGAAAAGAGAAAGACGCGATGCCGGCCGAGGAAACGGGACCCGTAGACGACGTCCGCCCTTCCCTGGCATATCAGCTCGATCAACACCGGAAATTCTTCCGGTGAATACTCCAGGTCGGCGTCCTGGATGACCACCAGGTCGCCGCGCACGGCCTCGAATCCCCGGCGCAACGCGGCGCCCTTGCCCTGATTGTGCGGCTGTAAGAGCAGCGTGAACCCGAGTTCTTGCTGCAACCGCTGCAGTGCGTCCCGTGTGCCGTCCGTGGACGCGTCGTCCACGACGATCAGTTGCGTCCTCACCGGCACGGCCATGACGCGTCGCACGATTTCCTCGATGGTCGCCGACTCGTTAAAGGCCGGCATCACGACCGAGAGAAGCGGATCGTCGAGAGCACCTCGAATTCTGGACATTATCGTGTCGTCACGCGATAGCCGAACGGATGTGTCGAGTGCCATCGCCACGCGTCGGCGACGATTACGTCGAGCGCGGCGCGGCGTGGCACCCATCCCAGCTCGCTGCGGATGCGGCCTGCCGACGCGTACAGGACCGCCGGATCTCCGGCACGCCTCGGAGCCACACGGAGCGGCACCGACTTGCCGCTGGCCCGCTCCACTGCGGCCAGCACGTCTCGTACGGATGAAGGCTGTTCCGTGCCCACGTTATATGTGGCGGCCCCGCCGCCCTCTTCCAGCCGGTGCAAGGCACGCACATGCGCGTCCGCGAGATCGGCCACGTGCACGTAATCGCGAAGGCACGTGCCGTCAGGTGTTGGATAGTCCTCACCGAAGATCTCGAATGGTGGTCCGCCTAGTGCCGCGTCAAACGCTCGCGGGATTGCGTGCACCTCCGGCATATGGTCTTCGCCGAGTTCACCGTCGGGATCGGCTCCCGCAGCATTGAAGTACCGCAGTCGTATCGAGCGGATTCCGTAAGCGCGCTCGAAGTGCGGGAGCGCATGCTCGACCGCCAGTTTCGTCTGCCCGTACGCATTGATGGGCGACGTCGGGTGTGTCTCTACAAGTGGAACCTGAGTCGGTTCACCGTAGACCGCGCAGGTCGAGGAAAACACAAAGTGCCGGCACCCCTCCGCCCGCATCGCCTCGAGCGTGGCCAGCGTCCCTCCGACGTTGTTCTGATAGTAGGCCGAGGGATCGCGAACCGAATCAGCTACGACCAGGAGCGCCGCGAAATGCATCACCGCGGTGGCGCCGCTCTCGCGTATTGCGCGCCTCACGGCATCGATGTCCCGAATATCACCCTCAATCAGCGGTACGCCCAGCGCTGCTTCTCTATGTCCTGCAGACAGATTATCGAAAATCACTACCCGGCGGCCCGTATGGCGCAGGGCCTTGACGCTGTGACTGCCGATATAACCCGCACCTCCGGTGACCAGAACCGCACCGGACTGAGAGGGGGGCTCAGGCGCGGCCAATGGAGTAGTAGGTGAAGCCGTTCTGTTTCATCTGCTCAGGCGTATAGAGATTCCGGCCGTCGAACACGATGGGTCCGCGCATCAGCTTTCGCATTCGCGCGAAATCGGGCCGCCGGAACTCGTTCCATTCGGTGACAATGGCGAGGCCGTCGGCACCCTTGAGCACCTCGTAATTGCCGGACGAAAAGGCCACGCGGTTACCGAAGATTCGTTTCGCAACCGGAATCGCTTCAGGGTCGTACGCCTGCACTTTCGCACCCGAAGCGAGGAGACCTTCGATGAGCGGGATCGATGGAGCCTCGCGCATGTCGTCGGTCCTGGGCTTGAACGACAGACCCCAGACGGCAACGGTCTTGCCTTTGAGGCTGCCGAAATGCTTCCGCATCTTCGACAGGAGGCGCGTCTTCTGACAGGCGTTCACGGCCTCGACCGCTTGCAGGATTCTGATGTCGTATTCCTTATCGCCAGCGAAGCGAATCAGCGCCTGGACGTCCTTTGGAAAACAGCTGCCGCCGTAGCCAATACCCGGAAACAGGAAGGATGGGCCGATGCGGCGATCCGAGCCGACGGCGCGCCGCACCTGATCGATGTCCGCTCCAACCAGCTCACACACGTTGGCAATCTCGTTCATGAAAGAAATGCGCGTCGCGAGCATGGCATTCGCGGCGTACTTCGATAGCTCCGCGCTGCTACAGTCCATCACCATGATCGGCGCGCCGGTGCGGGTAAACGGGCTGTAGACTTCCCGCATCAGCTCTTCTGCCCGTGGATCTTCCGCGCCAATCACGACGCGATCGGGCTTCATGAAGTCCTCTACCGCGGCACCCTGCTTGAGAAACTCGGGATTGCTGACGACGCTGAAGGGGTGCGTGGTTTCGCGACGGATCACCTCGCGCACACGACCGGCTGTGCCCACTGGAACGGTGCTCTTGTCGACGATCACCTTGTATCCATTCATGGATCGCGCGATGTCGCGCGCGACGTTGAGCACCTGGTTTACGTCCGCCGAGCCGTCTTCACCCTGCGGCGTGCCGACCGCAATGAAAATCACGGAAGCGGCGCGCACAGCCTTGGGCAGCGTTGATGTGAACTCGAGACGGCCCTCGACACGATTGCGCCGGACCAGCTCCTCCAGCCCAGGTTCGTAAAATGGCATCTTACCCCGGCGAAGCTTGCGCACTTTTTCGTCGTTGCTATCGACGCACACGACATCGTTGCCACTCTCCGCGAGGCAAGCTCCTGCAACCAACCCCACATAACCAGTGCCTATGACTGCGATCTTCATGCGCCTCCCGCGACTTTCGTCGCCGGTTCGCCTCAAACGGCTGAGGCTATCATAACGTTTCGAATGAGAATTCTCGTCGATTACCGGCCCGCCCTTCGGCAGCGCACCGGCGTCGGCGAGTACATCCATCAGCTCATCCGGGCCTACGCACGTGCGTACCCGGGCGAAGTGACGATTTTTACCAGTTCCTGGAAAGACCGTCCCTCATTGCAGGTATCGTCTGAACTTGGTGTGCCGATAATCGACCGCCGCATACCCGTGCGAGTGTTGAACATGCTCTGGCACCGTGCGGAATGGCCGACGATCGAGGCGGTAGCCGGGCCTGTGGATTTGGCTCATTCAGCGCACCCGCTGCTCATGCCTGCTCGTTACGCGGCCCAGGTCGTCACAATCCACGATTTGTTCTTTCTGACCGAACGTGCCCGGAACGGCGCCGAGATCCGGCGCGACTACCCTGCGCTGGCGGGGAGCCACGCTCGGCGCGCGCACGCCGTCATCACCTCCACCGATTATGGAAAACGGCTGGTGCGCGACCGTCTTGGCGTTTCTGAGGAGCGGATTTACGTGTGCCGTCCTGGCGCGCCTTCGTGGAAGTCAATCGGGCAAGCGCCCAATGTTCCGCGCGAAGGCTATCTCCTCTTCGTCGGTACGCTCGAGCCGAGGAAAAACATAGGAAAGCTGCTCGACGCGTATGAGGTTCTCCTGGGCCGCCGGCCTTCGCCTCCGACGCTGCTCATTGCCGGACGCGCCACCGCAGAAGCGCGTGAGTGGCTGTCACGCATTGAAGCGCCACCGCTGGCCGGGCGGGTGCGATACGCGGGCTATGTTCCCGATGAACAACGTGAGCAGCTCTACGCCGGCGCTCGGCTGCTTGTTCTCCCGTCGCTCGACGAAGGGTTCGGCCTGCCGGCTCTCGAAGCCATGTCGGCGGGCGTGCCCGTCGTCGCCTCGAACCGCGGATCGCTGCCTGAAGTTGTCGGCTCTGCCGGCATGCTCGTCGACCCTGATGACGTCGCGGCGTTGACAACGGCGCTCGAGCGGCTCGCGTTCGACGATGCGGCGGCGGTAGAAGCGGGAGCGGCGGGGTTGGCGCGTGCACGAACGTTCACGTGGGGTGCTGCTGCCGCGACACTGCACCGAGCGTATGCGGAGGCCATCGCACGGCGCCAGGCTCGGAGCC
>OEMN01001537.1_pt1 | contig 15117 bp, 9 predicted proteins | sample 1503231 | NCBI WGS metagenome assembly OEMN01 (sample SAMEA104379591, study PRJEB20068) | metagenome | biome: 1000743; feature: 77; material: 1998 | place: USA | collected 2012 | depth 25 m
ACAGTGGCCGGCGTAGGCGACGCCGCAGTTGCGGGCGTGGCCGCTACGAGATCGGGCGTATTAAGGTCTGCGCTGGCAACGCCTGGTCGATCGATCGTTGCTTCCTCGAGCACTCGCGCCACGTCCACGTTGCCAGACGCCACCTCGACGAAACCCTCGATTCGGGGAGCGCGAAGCTCGCCGGTCACGCGCAGGTCTGTGTCGAGTTGCAAATTCGCCAGATTGTTATGCAGCACCTCGAAGGCTTGGGACTGAACCTTGACGTCCACGGCGCCGACAGCGCGCTCGTGCACCGCAAGCATGCCTCCAATCGTCATCACACGGCCGTGCTCGTCGAGGATCCTCATCTCGCTGACGTTGACGGCATCCGGACTCAGATCGATCGTCGTATCGAGGCCGGTGTACGTGGTGCCAAGTTCCGGAATCGTGAAAGCGCCGCCGCGAACGTCGACGATGCCCTCGAAATGTGGGTCGTCGCCGGTCCCAGTCACTTTCACCTGGGCCTGAAGCACTCCAGTCACGTTGGTCACATAAGACGTAAAACCTTGGACGACGCCAAGGTCGATCTCGCTGCTCGATATCTGCAGCTCGATTCCCTCGCCTCCCGTGGGTGTTTCGTGCCCCTCGCGCGGCGCCGCATTTCGCCGAAAAAGCGAGAGGGGAGCGTAACCGGTAGCCGTCAGCCGTGCCGATGGCGACTGCTGCAGTTTGACGTCCAGGTTCACGCCCTTGCCCACGTAGTCGACCTTGCCCGACAACGATTCGAACGCAAACTGCCGGAACGCGCCCTGATTCAGCACGAATTCGCCTTCGGCACGAGGTGCATCGACCGGACCGGAGACGGTCACGTCAGCATTGAGCCGGCCAGCCAGGCGTTGCTCGCCAAGCAGCAGTTGATCGAGCTGCGCAACGTCGACGTTTTCAGCGTGGACGCGCAGCCCCTCCGTATTCGAGCCGAGGACGCCGTTGGCCTCGATCTGCTGATCCCCGCTGGCGAGCCGAAGCGCGTCGATCTCGATGCGGTGATTCTTGAACCGAACTGCGGCGGCGCTGCCGGGAACTGTCCGCCATTCGATCTGCTCAGTACGGAAAGTGACGCCTCCGAGGTGGAGTTCCTGATGATCGGGGTGGAATACCGCCGAACCCGCGACGGCGAGCTCGCGCGTACCTTCCTGCGCCACCGCATCGAACTCGAGCTGCGATCGTGAATAGGTGGCGTCCGCCGTCAATTGACCGATACGCCTGCCGCCGACTTCGACGAACGTCGCCGTGCTGTTTGCCTTCACCGTGGCGTTTTCAAGGACAAGTTCCGGCACGGTGACGTCGAACGTGCTTTTGAGCGTCAGGGCGCTCTGTTCGCCATAGGCCACCTGGCTTCCCTGGAGCATGCCCGCCAGCTTCAGCTCCTGCGCGTTGCCCGTAACGGTTGCATCGACGACTGCCCGGCCTCCGAGCGGCTGACCTATAAGACGTCCGATCTCCTCGAGCCGGGAGGTTTCGGCGTGCAGCTCGAGATTGGATGCGCCGGAGTCGTTCAGTGCGATCGGGCCCTTGCCGCTGACGTTCAGATCGGGGCCGGCCACCTCGAGCCGCGTCAGCTCTCCCTGCCGCGACGTGTACGTACCTTCGATGGCCGCGCTGTCGATCGGCACATCGGCGATCTTCGAACGCGTCAAGTTGATCTGACCGGCGACATCGAGCGATTCAGCGGTGATTCCTTCTGCATAGTTGCGGATCGTCGTGTCGAGGTCGAGGCTCCCGCTCAGATCTCCCTTTGCACGCTCCTCGGCGACAATTTCTGCTGGATTGAGACCGCTGAACGTCCCCTGCGCACCGACCGTGACATCGTCGCCCATGAAACTCGCGGTGTAGTCGAGCCGCGGCCATGCGGCGTTGAACAGTTCCGAATCGACCGCGGTGCCGGTCGCATGGAGCACGAGCGTATTCCGTCCGCCTCCTTGCCCCTTCACGTCGAAGGTCGCGTTAATTCGACTCCGGTACCGGTCGTTCATCAGGAAGCCAATCGAAAAATCGCGGCCAACCTGTTGAGCATCCAGATGCTCGACCTTTCCTCGCGCCGCGTAAGCGGGAGCACCGCGACCAAACGTTATCTCCCCTGTCGCTCCTGGCGCGATGGAGGCACCTGCCAAAGTCGACTCGCCCAACGACGCGGTTCCCGTGTACTGACCCTCTCGGCTGTGCAGCGTCCATCCAAATTGCAAATTGCTTGGAGCCCTCGGAATCCGAAAGATAGGAGGAAGGTTGCGAAGATCGACGCCAGCAGCGTTGCCGGCGAGATCGAGCACCACCGGTCGGCCGAACACCACAGTCCCCCGTGCCGACGTGCGGCCACCGTATGCATTGGCGACGCCGTCGAACTGAGTGGTGCGGCCTTCGATGCGGCCTTTTGCCGCGACGTTCTGCGCATCGTAGCCGGCAACATGCGCTTGCGCAGCGCGAAGTGAATAGGTGCCCCGGATGGGCACCTGACCCTTGGGGAGCGCCAGATCGAACTGCGCTTCGCCCGTGACGTCGCTCGCAAAAGAAATTCGAGGCTGAGTGTGTGGTGCAATCAATGGCGTGAAATTGAAGTGCACCATTTCCACAGAACCAGCGATCCGGCGATCGGGCCCGACGACATCCAGCTTGAGGGGGCCCTTGACATGGCCCAGCTGCGGTTCGCGCATGTCCAGGTCGACCGACAAGTCATCGACGGGACCGCGTGCGGAGGCCTCAAATGCCGGCTGCAGCCCGTAATTCCGCAGCCAGGGAATGACCCGTCCGATCTCGTCGGTCGTGAATTTGTCGGACGTGGCATCCAGCGTCAGCTTTCGGCGACCGTCTTCGGCGGTGCCTACCGAACCATCGACACGAATCGACGTCTCCTCGGTTCGGAGCGAGACGTTCTCGAACGCCACAACGCCGTCGTGCCGAATAATCCGGCCCGAGAGCGCGTTGATACCGAGGTTCGGCTCCTTGGCACGCAGCGACACATGCGCAACGTCGATCGTCAGCGCGTCCTCGTTGCTCTTCACGCTCAACGAAGCATCGACACGTTCAAACCGTGCGGGGACGACTATGCCGGCGATGGTGCCCGCGTGTTTCACATAGACCGCGCCCTCGCTGATGCCGACTTCGCCTATCTCGATTGGGCGCCGGCGCGGCTGCGGCCGATCAGGAGTGCGTACCTTCACCAGTCGTGCGAGGTTCCATCCTTCTGCAGTCCTTTCGAGACGGAACACGGGCTGATTGAGACGTATGTCGTCGATAATCGCGTGCCCGAGCAGAAAACTAAAGGCGTTGTAGTCAAGACCGACGTCTTTGATCGCAACCACAGTCTCGCCGTCCATCGTCACGCTGACGTCTTCGAGCTCCACCCCGTAAAAAAGATTGCCGTCGATTCGTCCAATCGACAGCTCGCCGTTCAAGTAATTGGACGCCTGCCGGACGATGAAGCCCCGCATCCACTCCTTGAACCAGGCGGTCTGCGTGACGATGACAGCCATTGATGCCATCCCGACGAGGAGGACGCAAACAACGGCGAGGATCTGGACAGTTCGACGGACTACAGACATCGCGTCACATGTCAGAACGCCTGACCAATACTGAAATGCACGCGCCAGAAGCGCTTCTCCAGTTCGCCGTTCACCCGGAGATTGGGGATTGGATTGAGTTGGAATCCGAAATCCACGCGGAGGGGACCGACTGGTGTCATGTAGCGAAGGCCGGGACCGACGTCGTAGCGCAGGTCGTTCAGATTGAAATCCCACGATCGCAGCCAGGCGTTGCCCAGGTCGAGAAACGCCACCGCGGCGACCCTGTCCGTCAGCGGGAAGCGCACTTCGGACGACCCTTCGAACATGGTGAGGCCGCCAATGGAAAGCCCGAACGGGCTTGTCGGGCCCACCTCGAACCGGCCCCACCCGCGAAGGCTCTGCGAGCCGCCCAGAAAGTAACGCTTCCAGAACGGCACGTTGGCCTGCAAATCGCCCAGCGAATCAGTCGTGCCAAAGCCGAGGCGATTAGCACCGAGCGCGTCAATTGTGCCCGCGCGCACACGATTGGCGAACACCACAGATCGTCCGATCGGCAAGTAGTAGCGCGCCTCAGCATTCGGGGACCAGTAGTTGAAGGACCCCGGCAACCAGCCGCCCGCCTGCTCCACTCGTGCGCTCATGCCGTAGCCCGAACGGGCGTTGAGCAGGCTGTCGGCGGTGTTGCGACTCGCTTCGAACGCAATCAGCGACAACCTCCCCTTGAACTCTCCGTCGGTTGGATCGAGCCCGAGTGCAATCAGCTCGTCGCGGAGGGACAAGTCTTCCAGCGCCTCCCGTGTCACGAAGCTGCGCTGGTACCCGTCGCTGTACGACACCGACCAGGCGGTCCGCGGGTTTGCCTGATAGAGCAATGTGACTCGCCCCCCAAGTGTGTCGAGCGAGTAGACCGGCTCGACGTCCTGCCACGCTTGCCCTTGGAAGGCCAGGGAGAAGTGCGGGCTCAGGAAGAACGGCTCCTCGTATGCGGCGCGCACCCCCCGATCAAGCGACGACCATTTGGCTTCGAGGCCCAGCTGTCGAGCGCCACCGAGAAAATTGACATGGTCCCAGCGGATCCGCGCGCGCACCTGCTCTTCGCTGCCGTACCCGACGCCAAACGTGACGCGTTGCTGCTTGCCCTCGGCCACCGTGACGCGCACCGGCATTACGGGCGAGTCCACGGCCACCGTTTCATCAGGCTCGACATTGACGAACTCGAACAGCTCGAGTCCGTAGAGCTGGCGCTGGCTCGCGCGCATCTCTCTCAGGGAGAACAGATCGCCCGACTTGAAGGTGAGCTGGCGACGGATGGTGTTTTCGCCGACGCTCATGTAGCCCGCGATCTCGATGTTGCCGAAATGGGCCAGCACCCCGGGATTCGCCTGAAATATGAGACGCCGCTGGCGCGGACCCGCGTCCCGCTCCGAGAGGGTGACGTCGGCGTGCGGATATCCGTGGTCGCGGAGCTCGTTGAGGGCGCGGTCGCGGGCCGCGCGTACAGTTATTCGGTCGATCGGCTCACCGACGAGCGGCTCGAGCGAATCCTGCAATGCCTTTCGGTCGCCTTCTGGCAACACATCGAAACCGTCCAGCTCGACGGCCGCGAGGCGAATTGGCTCCCCTTCGGAGATGTTTACCGTGATCGAAACCTTGTCCTGGGTGTCGTTCAACGCAACGTCGAACGATGTCACATGGGCGTCGGGGAATCCGCGATCGTGATAAAAGGCCTCGATCCGCTTCAAATCCGCCTCGAAGGCGCGACGGTCGAAGTATCGTTTGCGTCCCCACGGGATCCACGAGCCTTCGCGAGTTTGCAACGCGCCTTTCAGCGCGCCTTCGTCGATTTGTTCGACGCCGTTGAAGTGGATGCTCGCGATCTGGACGTCGCCTTCTTCGCGGCACGCGCCGACAGTGACAGCAGCGGCGAGAACAAGAACGCGCAGGAAACCGCGCTCCGAGGACATCGGTCTGCGCAGTAAACACACAGCGTGCCAGAGCACGGGGCCGCGTCGGTCGATTTATTCGGGTCGAAGAACGGATCAGCTAATACGACGCAACAGGCGACTCATGCGTTGCGCTGATCGAGCCGTGACGAAGAAACAAAAAGGGAGTGATCGAAGGGCTCACCGCCCTTCGATCACTCCCTATGACCTTTGCCTTTTGCCTCTTGTCTTACATCTTATTGAATAGTGATCGCCATCAAGTGCGCGCGGCGATTCTGGGCCCGGCCAGCCGCTGTGCTGTTGTCGGCAATCGGACGCTCCTCGCCGTAGCTGACGGTTCGCAGTCGTCCGGCTGCGATGCCACGGCTCACCAGGTACTCGCGGACGGAGTTCGCGCGCCGTTCACCAAGTGCCAGGTTGTACTCGACGGTGCCGATGCTGTCGCAGTGTCCTTCGATGGTGACGTTCAGCATCGGATTCGCCTGTAGCTTCGCGATGGCGTCATCGAGGATCTTGAGCGCATCGGGTCGCAGGTTGAAGCGATCGAAGTCGAAGTGAACGTCTTCGAACGTGATCGTTTCACGGCGCACCACAGTCAGGTTCAGGCTGCCGGTGGCAGTGCCACCCCGGTTATCCCGCGCGGTCACGGTGGCGGGGACGTTCCCCTCCTGGTTCGGTGCGGTCCACACCGTGTTCTGCGCGTTGGCGTTGCTGAATGTCCCTTGCGGCGCCGTCCACTGGTAGGTCAGCGGATCGCCGTCGGGATCGGTGCCGGTGGCCGTCAGGTTGCTCGTCGCGCCAGGCTCCATCGTGCACGGATTACAGCTGGCGGTTACCGAAGGCGAGCGATTCGGCGGTGGCGCCGGAGCCGGCGGCGGCGGTGTCACGGTGTTGGTGACCGTGGTCGTTTCCTTGATCACGCGCACCCGCTGCCGTGGTGGCGTCACGCCCGGATGCCAGCCCACGCGAACGTCGAACCCGAACGGATTGTGGTCGATGTCGAGCCCTCCGACAATGCGGCTCCCTGTTCCGAAGCTGTAGTTGACACCCGCATGCACGAAGATCCCGTTCGACGCCTGCCACACGCCGCCTGCTTTGATGCTGGTGGGATCCGAAATCGGGCTCAAAATCGGCGCGATGCTCCCGTCCTCCGCGACGAACGGTGGGTTGACCACTACGGTGTTGTCCTTGATAACCCACTCGCCGAGGTACTCAACCAGCCCACGGATGCGGGTGCGTGTAGGAAACGATGCGCCCAAGCCCCAGGTCACGCCGTCCGACACTTTGAATTCGTCCGGGTCCCCGCGGATCACACCGCCTGCCATTCCCGTGAGCTCGACGTGCTGTGAGAACTCACGGCTGACAATCAAGTCGAAATAGCCGTTCCAGTCGTTGGTGCTGGCCCAGGTGGAGCCGGTCGGGAACTGCACCATGACGCGCGGTGCAAGGCTGACGGCGTCACCGCGCGACTGCGACACGAGGTTGTATTTGCCACCGACGATGATGGGACCTCCGAGCGTTTTCGACCATCCGCGGCGGACGTACGGGTACTCCTGCGAGACGCCGCCGAAGACGGGTTCAGTCGGGACAAACGTCGGCCGCAGATCGCGATCAAGCCGAACCGTGCGCCACGAACCAAAGATCTCCACTCGATTCCAAAGTCCAATAGCGCCTGTCAGTCCTATTTGATTGACGTCCGTCAACCCCTGACGCCGATCCCAGTTCGCCCGGAACCCGCTGACGGACCACCGGCCAGCAGGCAGGGTTTCAGCGGTTGACAGGAACCAGAGGCCGGTATCCCCGTAGAAGGTAGGCAAGGCAGGGCGAGGCGTCGTGTCACCCTGCAGGACGATTTCATCCTGGGTTACTGCCGTTTGGGTCGTTGTGGTGGTTGTCCCCTGCGCAGGCGTCTGTCCCTTGGCGGGTGACGCCAATGCCAGTACGCAGAGGGCCCCGCAGAGTGTACGCACTAACACAATATCTCTCTCGTCGTCCGGTCGAAGTCGTTGCCTCGCGTTCGCTATTCGCGAACCGACGCGGTGCGGTCCATGCCGGAAACATGAGCCACCCCAACAGTAGCACCATCGGCCGGCGCGGTGGGAGGAATTAGGCGGCCGCGGCCTCCGCGACTGATTTGTCCTCCTTTTCGGCCCGCGACACGCGCTTCATCAGGCGTCCATTCATGCGCGGTGCCCTTTTCGTGCGCGGCGCGTCCACCCTTGCTCGCGATCTCGCGCTGTTTCTCGGGCGACATAGAGGCAAATCCACGACGTTCCTTGCGTAATGAGTCCACGGCATTCCTCCTTGATTCCAACCCCTCGCCCTGGAGAGGCACGAGGCGCGGCGGCTTCAAGAGATGTGCCGCGGACGCAGTTTTATGCACGGCGCTCGTAACCATGCGCGATTTCAATTACCTACAGGCGATCCGTGCCGCAAACAGGCGATGGACCGATGACGTAGAACCCTACAGTTGAGGTTCGATCTGAATGATCTTCCAACAACCGGCGATGGGATCCATGCGCCGTGGCGACCCGGTCACGTCCAAAAGCGGGTTACCATCGCTGTATGGAAGAAAAATGTGCGCCCGCGTCTCCGCAGTCCGAAAACGCCGGTGACAAGAGCGGCCGAATCGTACACTGCGTGAAATTTCAAAAGGATCTTCCGGGCCTGGATGCGCCGCCGTGGCCAGGAGAGCTTGGGCGTCGCGTTTTCGAAAAGGTGTCGGCGCAAGCGTGGAAGCTCTGGGAAGAGCGGATGAAGATGATCCTGAACGAGTACCGTCTTATGCCGTGGCAGAAGGAGGCCCAGGAGCTCATTGCGCGGCAGATGGAGGACTTCTTTTTCGGTGAGGGCGCCGCGCTACCGCCCGGTTACGTTCCGCAGCAGGCCAAAGGGTAATTACCCTATAACCGTGAGCTCGCGGTCCAGCACGAAATGAAGGCGTCCGTGCGCGTCGCGCAGAGACCGCTCCACTGAACTCGGACCTGAACCCCGCGCAAAGATAAATCCCAGGTAGCTCCGCCCCTCCGGCAAAGGAACGACGAGCGCTCCGGGTTTAGCGGTTATCCGCACATCCTCGATTCCAGGCACGCCGCGAGCGCTGTCGACCCCCTCGGCGCTCCTGAAGATGCCACGTTTGGCAATCGGAATCATCATCACGCCGGAGGCGAGGCATTCACGTCGATACGCGTCGACCCGCTCGCCGAGTGCGTGTCTGAGCACAACTTCCTCGAGTGTGACGGGTTGATCGGTTTCGTCCTTCACGAACCGAAGCGATCGTGAGCAGAGCCCGCCGATGGGACGCGCAGCAATTTCCAGCAGGTAGACGGTACTGCCGCTGACCCGACATTCCGCATGAACAGGGCCGTGATGCAGCCCGATAGCGCGAGCGCCGTCTGCCACGCACTCGAGGATGCGCTGCTGAACGTCGCCTGCTGCAAGCGACGGCGCGAGGTAGATCGTTTCCTCGAAAAACGGGCCGTCGAGCGGGTCGGGTTTATCGAAAATCGCGAGCGGATGAAATCGACCGTGTTCGAGGATTCCTTCGACGGCATACTCCGGCCCCGAAATGAACGACTCCACAAGCGCACGGCGATGTGCGTGGTCGCGTTCGATCAGTACATCGGCCGACTCGAGCAGCCGGCGCAAGCGACCAAGCGCCTCCACGCATTGATCTGCATTATCAACCCGCATCACGCCGCGACTCCCTGACAGCGCAAGCGGCTTCACGACGGCCGGGTACGGAAAGCCCACCACGCGTGAACGCGCGTCCTCATCGAGCGATACTGACTTGAACCGCGGCGTCGGGAGCCCTGCCGATTTAAAGGCTCGACGTGCGAAGAGCTTGTTTCTGCTGATCCGAGCGGCATCGGGGGGATGCCAACTGAGACCAAATGCGCGAGCGAGGCGCGCGGCAAGCACGGCGGGTCTGTCGCCGACCGCGATCACGCCGTGAGGCACTGCGTTGACGCACGCCGCGACGACCGTTTCCACGGACCGGTCCTCATCGTGAAAACGAACCGCAATCGCCTGATCCCGCCACGGATCGTCCAGGCGATCGCACCGATCGCTCACAAACATTACCTGTACGCCCAGCTTCCTGGCGGCTTCACCGAACGACCGGATTTGGTACCCGATCGTCGTGGCCACGAGCAGAACGCGCTGTTCCATTCAGACGGTTTCCATCGGTTCGGCGCAACAGTACCAAGGTTCGCTGACAACGGGTACGGGCGCGACGGATGTGGGCCGTCGCGTCCCAATCGGCAAACCCGCGTGTTCCCGTGCAAAGCGTGAGATCGCGTCGAATGTTTCGCCTCGCGTCGCTTCACTTGTCGATTTCACGATGCGCATGACCGCTGCCTGAAGATCATCGACTCGATGATCTTCATGACGCCAGGGCCACGTTAGAGACGCCGGCTCGAACTCCGTTACCCGTTCCTGGATTCCAGGAAGGTGCAGCAGCAGAGATTCGGCCGTAACGAGAAGCCTGATGCCAAGCTGAATAGGCGCGACCTGTTCGACGATGCCGAGGTCGTTGAGAACGTCGAGCAGCTCGACGTACCCTTCGAGGCTCGTCCACGGAGTAAACGGGATAAATGTCGGCGACAGCGTCAGCCCGGCTTCCCGGCAAATCGTCACTGCTCGTACGAAGTCACCGCGCGTGTGCCCCTTTTGCAATCGTTCGAGCACTGTGTCGTCGACCGATTCGACCGCGCTCGTCACAAACAGGCAGCCGGTGTTTCGAAGCAGCGGGATCAGATCGGCGTGCTTGAGAAGATGCTCGATCTTGATCGTGGCGTCGTAGGAGACGCCTGGAAACTCCTTGCTCAGACGTTCGACAATCCGGCGTGCGTGGGTGGGGCCGTTGAAGAAATCGGGATCGCCGAAGGTGATGTGCCGAGCGCCGGCACGAACCTGCGCGCGGATGTCTTCGAGCACGACATCGACCGGAACCGCCGTGAACCGTCCGCGATACACGGGCACGATCGGACAGTGTCGGCACAGGTGTTTGCACCCGCGTGTCGTGTCTGTGCTTCCGATCGTGCGCGTGCTTCCGTCCGGCATCCGCAATGACGCGTAGCGCTCGAGCGGCGGGAGACCCATACGATCTGGCTGAATGAACGGAACACGCGTGGGCGTCACGGTGGCGGGTTGGGAGTTGGCCGCTAACGCCACCAGTTCAGCCTCCGCATCCGGGCCAAGCACGTGTTGGATGCCGCGCTCACGAAGCCAGGCCGCATTGAGCGGGGCATAGAGGCCGTACGCACACAGACGTGCAGCAGGATTCGCTCGACGAACCTGCTCGATGACAGGCCCCGCGAGACGGGTGGCCGTGTGCATCGGCAGATAGAACCCGACGAGCGACGCCGCTGCAATTCTCCCCTCGTCAAGCATCTCGCGCGACGTGTCGGCGCAGTCCACCTCGACACCCGACCGTCGAAGCCACGCAGCAGGTGATGCCAGCCCCAGCGGCTGCCGGCCGAGGTCATAGGTCGAAATCAGCAGCGCCCGCATCTCGACATTGTATGAAATCGGATTATGCTGGCCTTTACTGGAGGACACGACGTGGCGCAGCCATCCATAGCACGAACGGAAGCCGTCCGCGACCGCGCGGTCGGCCAGGAGGCGACGTTCTTCGGACATCCTCGTGGCCTCTCGACGCTCTTCTTTACCGAGATGTGGGAGCGGTTCAGCTATTACGGGATGCGGGCGCTCCTGATCCTCTTCATGACCGCCGCCCCGGCCGCAGGCGGCCTGGGGTACGACGCGACAACGGCTGGTGCGGTTTATGGGCTCTACACGTTCGGGGTCTACGCGCTCGCGCTGCCAGGTGGGTGGATTGCGGATCGATTGGTCGGCCAGCGTCGCGCCGTGCTGTACGGTGGAATTCTGATCGCATTCGGTCACTACAGCCTCGCAATCCCCTCGATGCTGACGTTCTACGCCGGCCTGCTGCTCATCGTGCTGGGGACCGGTCTTCTCAAACCGAACATCAGCGCCATCGTTGGCGACCTCTACAGTGAGAAGGGCGCCAGACGAGACGCAGGCTTTTCGATCTTCTACATGGGGATCAACGTGGGCGCGCTCGCGGGTCCTCTCATCTGCTCCTGGCTGGGCGAGCCGCGTACGGGTGCACCGTGGGTGAACTGGCATTACGGGTTCGGGGCTGCAGGCGTCGGGATGACGCTTGGGCTGATTCAGTACGTCGCGGGTCAGCGCCATCTTGCCGGCGCGGGACAACTCAAGGAGGACTCGGGCCAACCGGAGCGGATTGCTGCCGCGCGACGCCAATTCGGGATCGGACTGGCCGTCGCGGCGTTGCTCGTCGGCATTGTCGCCACCCTCAGCCTCTCCGGTACGTTGCCGGTAACCGTTTTTGCCGAGAGCGTGTTCTACCTCGTCACCGCGCTTTTTGCGGCGTACTTCGCGATCGTGATCTTCTTCCTCGCCCGCAACTCGGTTGAACGGCAGCGATTGACGGTGTGCTTCCTCCTGTCACTCGGCGCCGCGATGTTCTGGTCGGGTTTCGAGCAGGCCGGGTCCGCGCTGAACCTGTTCGCGCGCGATCTCACGAATCGAACGATCTTCGGCATCGAGGTCACAGCCGGAGCGCTGCAGGCGGTGAATCCCATCTTCATCATCATGCTTGCTCCAGTGGTCGGCATGATCTGGGTCAGGCTGGGCAACCGCAATCCGTCGATGGCGACGAAATTCGGCCTTGGCCTCGTACTGCTCGCCGTAGGCTTCGTGGTGATGGCGTGGGCCTCGATGTCCCTCCAGGACGGGAAGGTCGGGATGCAGTGGCTCGTGGCGACGTACTTCTTTCATACCGTCGGCGAGCTGTGTCTCAGCCCTGTTGGCCTGAGCAGCATGACGAAGCTCGCGCCTGGACGCCTTGTGGGACAAATGATGGGCACCTGGTTCATGGGGGCCGCGATCGGCAATCTTGTCGCGGGGCTCGTCACGAGGTTCCTCCCGCAAACCGAGACAGTGGAGGCGGCCATGCAAAACGGCGTGCAGCTCTTCGGCATGGTGGCAGCCATCACGGGCGGTGCCGGCTTGCTGTTCCTGGCGTTCTCCAAGCCGATTCGCCGAATGCAGGCTGGAGTGAACTAGAGCGTGGCTCTCGACGAATACAAACGGAAGCGCGACTTCAGCAAGTCGCCGGAACCGGAAGGCACGCGCGCGCGAAAATCGCCCGGGGGACGCACGCCCCGCTTCTTCTGCGTGCAGAAACATCTGGCCAGCCATCTTCATTACGATTTCCGGCTCGAACACAACGGCGTGCTCTTGTCCTGGGCGGTCCCGAAGGGACCGTCACTGGATCCTTCGATCAAACGCCTCGCGATGCACGTCGAGGATCACCCTGTCGAGTACGGCGAGTTTGAGGGTGTTATTCCCTCGGGCTACGGTGCCGGCATCGTGATGCTCTGGGACAAAGGTCTGTGGACACCTGAGGTCGATGATGTCGAGGCGGCGCTGAAGAAGGGCGACCTGAAGTTCACCCTCGACGGCTACAAGCTGAAGGGATCCTGGGTGCTCGTACGAACCAGGGGCGGCGGATGGTCGGGAGGGGGCGATCGATCGTGGCTGCTGATCAAGCACCGGGATGAATGGGCGGGTCCCGTCGACATCGCTGAATTCGCGCCGCTGAGCGTGAAGAGTCAGGGCGATTTTGCAGAGATCCTGTCCGAGGACAACCCTGACGTCTGGCGCTCGAATCGTCCTGCCAAAGGGGGCGAGACGGGCGCGATGTTCGAGAAGATCATCGCGCGGGCGCTCGAGATGCGCTCGGAACAATCGGATAGTTCCAAACGTTCGGCACGGTCGACACCTTCAGCGCGATCGGATGGCGAGACGACCGTCGCTCGAGCGAATCGCGCCACGAAACGAACGCGTCAGCCCCAGAGGCAAAGCTCGACCGGCCGGACCACGCGCGCCAGATCCACCCCGCGAAAACGCGCGGCCACAAGGAAAGGCCGATGACGGCCTGACCGCGGCGAAGTGCTGCGTTCGAGCGTTTCCGCAGTTCCGCCGTGAGTATGCCAGCCGGGCGGCGGCCGTTCGGAGCATGCCGCAACACCGCGAAGCTGGAAGTGGAGCGGAGCGATTCAGCGGCGCGAGTTCGTTCTGCGCGATCCGATTGGTGGAATCACCTCTGTCGGTGCATGCCGCGCCAGATGCCGTTGGAAGTAGCGCTTACTCGCGACGCCAGCGTCAGAGCATGAGCGAAGCGACACTTCCCGGCGTGCGGAGCCGGACGCCGGGCGGGCGGCATGCTCGCGGCGGAACGCCGTCAGCATGCCTCGAACGAAGACATACAACCTAAGTAAAGCCTACGCCCTACGGCAGACTCAGCGCGATGAACTCGGCGGGGTGCTGCTGCGATCCCACCGCGAGAACGATGAACTGCTTGCCGTTGAACTGATACGTCATCGGCGCGCCAGTCGTGCCGGCTGGCAGATCTGTCTCCCACACGACGCGGCCCGTTGCCTTGTCAAACGCGCGGAACTTTCGGTCGCCGGCACCGGGCGCCAGCGAAGCCGGCATGCCCTCGGGAATGCGCTTTGGGTCGCCCGTCATGATTGGATCCCCCTCGCCGACAAAGAGCAACGACTTCGTGACAAGCGGCGCGCTGCGGCCGGTATTCCCGAGCGGCGGCAGATTGAGTGGCTTCAACAGCGGGTGGTCTCGCGGGCCGTTGCCGTTGGCGACTGCCCAGACGATTTCGCCTTTGTTGAGATCGATAGCGGTGATCCGGCCGTAGGGTGGCTTCAGCAACGGCAGACCCATTGGCGCAGGTGGATACTCGCGCGTGCCGCGCGTGTATGTGAGATTGGTCTCCTTCGGATTGCCTGGAATGACGTCGGCGACGAACGGTGCAGTGATTGACGGCACGTACAGGCGGCCGGTTTCAGGATCGAAGGCCGCACCCTGCCAGTCGGCGCCGCCGACCGATCCGGGAAGCTGAATAGTGCCCCTTGTGTCGGTCGGTCCGTTGCCTTTAATCGAAGGGGGCGTGAACACGGGCCCGATCACATAGCGTTTCGCGATGTCGAGCGCCGCGGCGCGAAGCTCCGGCGTGAAATCGATGAGATCGTCAACGCTGACGCCTTGTCGATCGAACGCCGGAGGCTTGCTGGGAAACGGCTGCGTCGGCGATGTCTGTTCTCCCGGCGTCTTCGATTGCGGCACGGGGCGCTCTTCGATTGGCCAGACTGGTTTTCCGGTCGCACGATCGAAGACGAACGCGAACGCCTGCTTTGTAACCTGAACCACCGCTCTGATCCGGCGGCCGTCAACGGTGATGTCGCCAAGCACCGGCGCCGCAGGGAGGTCGTAATCCCACAAGTCGTGGTGCGCAAGCTGGTAGTGCCACACCCGAGCGCCAGTCAGGCAGTTCACGCACACGAGGCTGTCGCTGAAAAGGTTGTCACCCGGCCTATGGCCGCCGTACATGTCGCTCGTAGGGCTGGTCAACGGGAGATATGCCAACCCGAGCTGTTCGTCCACGCTGATGAGCGACCACAGATTCGCGTGGCCGGTGTACTGCCACGAATTGTCCTTCCAGGTATCTACGCCGAACTCGCCGCCACGTGGAATGACACGAAACGTCCAGCGCAGTCTGCCGGTGCGAA
>OEMN01001346.1_pt2 | contig 14944 bp, 15 predicted proteins | sample 1503231 | NCBI WGS metagenome assembly OEMN01 (sample SAMEA104379591, study PRJEB20068) | metagenome | biome: 1000743; feature: 77; material: 1998 | place: USA | collected 2012 | depth 25 m
GCGGCAGCGGAAGGTACTGGCCGCTCGCGAGCAATTCGCGGTTGTTGCCGTAGAAAGGACTGCCGGGCTGGCCCGATTGTCCTGGCGCGTTGGTCCACACCGAGTTGTCCACGTTAGAGAGATCGATGATCCGCCGGAAGTTGGCGCCGGTCGCGTTCACCGTGTTGAATCCACCCGGCCGCTCCGCGGCGGGAAGGCTGTACTCGGGAATGAACTGGTGGTCCAGAGTGCTCGTGTTGATGCGGCCGTAACGCCACTGACTCCAGTCCGCTCCCCAATCCTTCGTCAGCCGATCGAGCGCCTGACGAAGTCCCGTTTCAACGAGCGCCTGTTCATTGGCCCCGGTGACCCTCCTTGTTTCACGCTGGCGCGCGGCTTCGGTCCCGGTCCAGCGGACGTAAATAGCCGCCGGCGCGCTGTCCTTCGTCAAGATCTTGTTCCAGCCTTCAATCATCGCCCGCGCGCTCTCGACTTCCGCATCCTTGCTTCTCCACCCCTTGAACAACCGGTGGTCGCGCTCGGCACGGAGCGAGTACGCGTCGTGCTGCATCCGTTCGTGGTCTTCGATACCGAACTTCTGGCCCGTCCCGAGCATTTGGCGGATTCGCGCGATGCGCGAGATCTCCACGCCAACTGATGTGCGGAAGAGCACCGGCCGGCCCGTGTAACCTGGCGGATGCGTGTTGTCGTTCGCCGTTGCGATGTAGCCGCGCTCCGGATTGAATTCGCGCGGCAGATCGCTGCGGAACCCCTTCCACTCGTACTTGCCAGTGCCAGGCGCTGGGAGGCGACCGTTCCACCCGTCGCGGTCCGGCGTGAGACCGCTCACCTGGAGCGCGATGTTGCCCTTCTTGTCGCCGCAGATCAGGTTATGCGTCGGCACCTTCCAGAACATCGCGCGATCGAAGAAGTCCTCGCAACTCGTCGCCTGCGCGAGCTTCAGGCTTCCCTTGAACGCAGCAGTGCCAGGCTCCTGGTTCACCGACTTCGCCACGTAGGCGCGATGGTTCCTCAGGTCTTCGTAGAACACCGGACCGTGACGGGTGAACTTCAACTCGACGACACGCGGAGCCGCTTCGCCTTTTACCCGGATTTCCTCGCGGACGATTTTCATGCGCTCCCACGAGCCGTTGTACATCGTCTGGCTCGGATCGGCCGGGTTCGTCTCCTCGACGAATGTGTCGACCATGTCGATGCCTGCGAAGGTGAACCCCCAGGCCATGTGCTCGTTGCTGCCGCCGTCGACACCGAAATACGGCGGTTCGGTGCCGCCGATGACGTTCCAACCCGGAGATACCAGATGGACGAAGTAACGGAGCGACGGCATCTCGATCGTTCGATGCGGATCGTTTGACACGATCGGCACGCCCGTCGGCGAGAGCTTGCCGCTGACGACCCAGTTGTTGCTGCCGTCCTCGTCCTGCGGCTCCCTCGACACGCGCGCGTGCTGCAGCGACGAAATCAGATGGCGGTACTCGGGGACGATCTCGAGTGGCGGGAGCACGCCCGGGCCGAACGGATTACCCTCCCCGCGGTTGACCGCTGCGAGCACGTCATTGGTGATCAGCTTCACGTCAAGGCCATCGGGCACGATCAGGTCGTCCCACGGGTCCGGTGCAGCCGCGTTGTTAGCTGCACCCGCACCCATCTTCGCCACGTCCATGGCGAGGCTGAGCTCCTGCGCCGGCGTGTTGCCCGCGCTGTCGAGGCCGATCTCTGCCCAACGCAGGGTCAATGTCTTCGCCGTCCACGGCTCGGGCTTGATGCCCGTGAGCTTGAATTCGACCGGCAGGTTGTCGGCGTTCTGCGTCACCCACGCGTTCAACCCGTTGGCCCAGGCGGTGAAGAGCCGCTCCGCATCGGGGTGATAACTGGTCCACTCCCTTTCATCCCACGGTCCGCGGAACGCCATGAGACGCGCCCGCTCGTCGAAATCGATCGCAGTCGGCCCGTAGATTTCGGCGAGTCGCCCCTCACGCCACCGGCGCCACATCTCGAGCTGCCAGAGCCGGTCCTGCGCCATTACGTATCCCTGCGCGAAAAACATGTCACTGTCGTTCTTGGCGTAGATGTGGGGCATGCCGTTCCGATCGCGAAGGATCTCTACCGGCTCCTTGAGCCCAGACACCTTCAGTTCGCCTTCGATCTGCGCGAGCGACTGCTTCGCGAGCTCATCGAGTGACTCTGGCATGGGCGGCGCCGGCGGAACGGAGCACGCGGAGATCAGCAGCGTGAGCAGAGCCGGCGAGCAACTGGCCGCAAATCTTCGAGGGGTAATCATGATGTAGTCCCGTCAGATGTTACTGCCGTGCCAGGCGCCCGCGTGGGCGGCCTGTGTCGAAGAGTACGCTTCCCTGAAGAAGCGAGCATAGAAGTCAGGGTCGATGTGATGGCACTGCATCCAGATACCGGCCGAATCGATGGCATGGCAATGCGCAGGAAACCGACCGTAGGTCTTCCAGATGTACCGGCAGATGGCACGCACGACCTCGACGACCTCGGGCTCGACATGCGGCGCTTCGCGAGCGAACGCCGCCGCTACATCAGGCTTCATGCTCGGGGCGGCGCTGGCGCCGTCGCGATAGAGACCTGACGGTCCATATTTCTCCGCGAGGATCGCGTCGATGGCGGCATCGGTGTCCTTGAAGTATGGCGGCGCGTACGACTGGAACACCCCGTCGAGCCCGACCGGATTCGGCGCGGCCGCCGGATACGGCCGCGGGACGAGGCGCTTCCTGGGCCGCTCGAAGCGGAAACCGAGGCCGGGTCCGATGTCGGGATAACCGCCAAGCAAGATAGACGTTTCGAATGCAGCATGAATCCACCCGCCGAGCCCCATGCTCTGTGCGACGAGCGCAAGGTTCTGGAGCAGCAGCATCGATTCGTACTCAGTCCGCCCCTTTGCGTAAAAGCTGAGCGGGATGGGAATGTCCTTGTTGAGAAACTTCGACTTGACCCACCGCTCGCAGCCGCACGGCAGGTAGTTGTTGAAGTCGTCCACGAAGACCGGGCGTTGACCGGATTCCTGTGCGAGCACGTAAAACAGGCCATTGATGTATTGCCGTGTGACCTCGGTGACCGGCATGAACATCGTGCTACCCGGCACGTTCGACACATATCGGTTGCCGCTGGCGTACGCGGGGAACCGGCGCGGAAAATCGGTGCGGCCGTCTTTGATTTTGACCTTGCATCGCTCTGCGTGAACGACGAGATCCTCGGCTGACATCGTGCGCACATCCGCCTGGACAGCGGGGCCGTTGGGCCGCCTGAGCATATAGGTGCCTTCGTCGTTCCACATGAAGAACACCGTGCTCTGGGCGTTATCGGGACTGCCAGCGGCCCGACCCATACCCTCCAGGCAGGGCGTGCCCAGAAGCGGCTTGCCGTCGGCCGTCTCATACGGATTGTCCGCGAACGGCAACCCCGTGACGCCGGTCGCCGATATCAGGAACGCTTCCTCGAGCCGCGACAATGGCTGCGGTGCAAGAGACGACTGAAAAGACAGCGTGCCGGAGCGGAAGGCCACACCCGCCGCAACCCGACGCGATCGCCGTCCAAAAATCGCATCCCACAACGGGTACTGGCGCGCGGTTCTGAAACCTTCAACTGAGCTCATCGCGAAGCCTTTCGGTTGATTGCCGTCACGGGGGGAAGCACGTGTATGCTCGCATTGAGCGAGTCGATTTCTCGAAGGAATTCGAAAGGTCTCGACTCACCACCCGGCGACACTTCGCGTCAGTTGGGTATAACGCTCGTTTTAGCCAGCCCGTTCAGATCCGCCCTCACACCCGTGTGTTGACGTCACACGGTGCTTCGGGCGGATGTTCCGAAATGTCTCGATTCGCTGGCTCCAGTCGCAGCCTCAGAACAGCGTGTAGATGAATGGGGCCGCGGCCGTGCTAGACAGAAGCACGAGCGCGCTGAGCACGACGAGCACGACGAGGATTGGAAGCAGCCACCACTTCTTGCTGGTTCGGAGGAAATAGAGGAACTCGGCGGCGATCCCCGAACGCTGGTTTGTTTTCGCCACGTCTTCGAACTTCACCATCGTGTCTCCGATCTAAAACTGCCTGAAATACGCGTCTGTGGTTTCCGGGCGGGATTGCGCAAGCCAGTACGACCGCCGATCGCCTCGGTGCAGGCGTAACGCGTCGCGCCCCATCAAGCGGAAGACGAAGGCAACCGGCGTGAAGATCGCGTAGAACGTCACCGCGAGCACCAGCCGTGAGATCGTCCAGCCGATTGGGAACGCCGCGATCATCCATCCCGTATAAACAAACCGGATCGCCATCGGCCAAATCAGGCCGATGCCGCCGACCACAAGCGCTCCGATCGCCAACGTCTGAGTCCAGGCGTCGACCTGTCCCTGCCACGCGCGCCACGCCGCCAGGCCGCCGAAGACGACGAGCCACAACCCCCCAAATTGACGGAGCATCTTCCGGGACGGAGGCGCAGTAACGTCACTCCACTGCATGGTGTCTTTCCTGTCTCGCCTGGTCAAAAACGAAAACGCCTGACAACATCGTCCTCGCTCAGTCCAACTGGAATTGCGCGAGGTATTTTTCGCGCGTCGCGGTATCGACCTTCTCGACGTCGTCCTTGAGCAGGACGACATCCCCCATCACCAGCGCATCCATCTCGGTACCGAGGAAGCACCGATAGGCGTCCTCGGGCGTGCAGACGATGGGTTCCCCGCGAACGTTGAAACTCGTATTCACCAGCACCGGACACCCCGTCCGGCGAAAGAACGTTTTGAGCAGGCGGGCCAGGCTGGGATTGCGGTCCTCGTCCACCGTCTGAATCCGCGCGCTGTAGTCGACGTGCGTCACGGCCGGAACCGTCGATCGCTGGACGTTGACACGGTTGCGCAGATCGGGATCGTTCGCCATCATCGCGCGCTGTTCGCTGGAGACCGGTACTCGCCGTTCGTCGAGGACCGGCGCTACGAGCAGCATGTATGGACTCTCCTGCCCCGGCTCGAGCGCGAACCAGCGATGCGCTTCCTCCTGCAGCACACAGGGCGCAAACGGCCGGAAGCTCTCGCGGAATTTGATCTTGAGGTTCATGGTCGCCTGCATCTTTGGCGACCGCGGGTCGCCCAGAATGCTTCGCGCCCCGAGCGCGCGCGGGCCGAACTCCATCCGTCCCTGAAACCAGCCGACCACCTTCTCGGCGACCAATAGACTGGCTACGTCCTCATAGAGTTCGGCTTCGTTCGCCGCGCGCCGGTACTTCGCGCCGACGCTGTCCAGGAAACGGCACACGTCGGCCGTATCGAAAGCCGGGCCGAGGAAACTGCCCTTCTGGCGATCCACGCCGTTTGAAGTGCGCGGCTTCTCGAGAAGCTGATGCCAGACGAACAGCGCCGCGCCAAGGGCGCCGCCGGCGTCGCCAGCCGCCGGCTGTATCCAGATGTCGGAGAACGGCCCCTCTCTCAGCAACCGCCCGTTGCCGACGCAGTTGAGCGCAACACCCCCGGCCAGCACCAGCCGGTTCATGCCGGTTTGGCGAAACAGCTCGCGACCTATCGCGAGCATCACGTCCTCCGTGACGGCCTGGATACTGGCTGCCAAATCCATATGGCGTTGTTCAATCGTTGACTCGGGGTCGCGCGGCGGCCCGCCAAAGAGCTCGTCGAACGCGCGATTGGTCATCGTCAGCCCCTGGCAGTAGTTGAAGTACTTCATGTTGAGCCAGAAGCTGCCATCCTCTTTGAGGTTGATCAGATGCTTGTAGATCGTCTCCTTGTACAGCGGCTGCCCGTAGGGCGCGAGGCCCATCAGCTTGTACTCTCCGCTGTTGACCTTGAACCCGCAATAGTAGGTAAACGCGGAATACAGCAGGCCGAGCGAATGCGGAAACTCAATCCGTTTCGTCAACTCGATCCGGTTGCCTCTCCCGATGCCCATCGTCGTCGTCGTCCATTCCCCGACGCCGTCGAGCGTCAGGATCGCCGCTTCGTCAAACGGACTCGGGAAGAACGCGCTGGCGGCGTGACTTTCGTGGTGATCGGTAAACACGATAGGCACTTTCGAACCTTTGCCGAGGCCCTTTCGGATAACGCTCGGCAGCCGAACCTTTTCCTTGAGCCAGACGGGAATCGCCATGTTGAAGCTGCGGAGCCCGCTTGGCGCATAGGCGACGTACGTCTCGAGCAGGCGCTCGAATTTCCGGAGCGGCTTCTCATAGAACACGACGTAATCGACGTCACGGGTCGTCCTACCGGTTTGCTGCAGGCAGTATTCGATGGCGCGCGCCGGAAACCCGGGATCGTGCTTTTTCCGGGTGAATCGCTCTTCCTGTGCGGCTGCGACAATCTCCCCATCAACGACGACGCAGGCGGCGCTGTCGTGATAGAACGCTGAAATGCCAAGTATCGTGGTCATTGTCGAGGTGCTAGTGAAGGGGTGCCGCGTCTCGCCATGCCTGCACCACGCTCCCCTCCAGCAGAAAGAAGAGAATCCCCGAAAGCAATGCGACGAGCAGGACATTCCTGACGAGAATACGCATGCGATTCAGCTTTAACTATCCCGTCTCACCAATTGCTCGCTGAATGCGACCAGGGCACGGCCTTCACAGGCTGGCACAGCTGCATTGCGGTGGGCGCCGCTGATGCCCACGACGCCCCGTCAGGTTAGGGGACGGGGCAGCCGAAGCGGTCTGTGCGATTCCCACACCAGTCGGAGAACGGCGGCTTGCTGTCATCGGGCGACTTCCTCAGTGCAATTCCCACGCCCCGCACAATGGGTGCCCCATCACCAATTCACGCGAGCAGGCGTGAATAATCCTCGGGAATGGTGTCTTTTTAGATGCTGGAGGCAGAATTCGCGCCGAAAGACGCTCGGTGCCTTGACTGCGACGTGCCGCCGCCCGCGCGAATGCAGAAGATTAGTGTGTGCAGTCTGCGCATCTTCCTGGATGTGGACCGCCGGTTCGGGTGGTCGAAGGCCGCCCTTCGTCCTTCTGGTCCAGGGCGGTCTCTATGCGCGCTTTGAGCATGCGGGCGTCCTTGCCGAGGTTGCGAAGTTGCCTGAGCATGTCGGCCGTTCGCTTGCGACTGAGTTGCGGATCCTGTCCGGGCAAGTCTGTGCACCGGCGCGCCATGTAATCCTCCGACGGGGGTTTCGGACTGGGCTGGGTTCAAGCAAACCGAGGCTGTCTTATCAGACGCTGCCGACGTTACTGAAATGCGACGACGGCGTTACTTTTGAGGAACGAAAATACTGTGTCGAAGTCGCCAGACCCCGCGGAGAGACTTGCCGTGGGCGGGATCACTTACCTGCCCAGGCGCACGCCCACTATCGCGTTCACACGAACATGGAGCTCCCAACCAACTCGCGCCTCAACGCCGATCATCATCCGCTCACCGACGAGTCCCCTGACGCCGCCACCCGCGGTAAATGCGCCCTCGCTGGACGTGAAGGTTTCATTGTCGAGAAACGACTCGCGCGTTTGAAACAGCCCGGCGCCGACAACGACAAACGGCGTAACCAGTGGCGGGTCGCCATTGACCAGAGTGACGACGTCGAACGTCACATTGCCCGTGAGCATCAAATGATTGTGGTTGTCGCCCCGGATGTACGCGATTTCCGGTCCCAGGCTGATTCGCGGCAATACGTAGACACGGGCCGATCCCCCGACAAAGCCTTCCGTCACGACGCCATCGTCAGCGAACAACAGCGCGCCGGCCGCGAGCTCCGCCACCGGCCCGGGGCGTTCCTGGGCTGACGCGGGACGCCCCAAGGGCGAGACGATGAAGATCGTCGCGAAAACGACCGAGCTGATTGCCCGCCGCATCGGATTTGATTTTGGGCCTCTCAGATTCACTGGGCGCACCGCCGGAGCACGCCCGCGCTGTGGATACCTTAGCTTGTCGAGTGGGATAATCGCCAGCAACGCCGGATGTCGCTTGACTCACCGCACCCCATCTTCATAGTTGCCGTCACGATCGTCGCAATCATCGTCCTGATGTGGACGGGCAAGATCTGGGCGCGCAGGCAAGTGACCCGCTGGTGTGAGCGAGAAGGGTACGAGCTCGTGAGCTTCCGAGGTGCGTGGTTCTATGAAGGGCCGCGAGCGTGGCTCCGCACCGAAGAAGAAGACGCGTACCATGTGGAAGTGCGGGACCGCCACGGCGATACGAGGATGGGCTACGTCGTGTTCGGCTCCTGGTACCCGTTCAGCGGAAAGATCACGGTTGAATGGGACGCTTGAAATAGCCATTCGTGATGAGCCGGTTTCTCATATTGATTCCTTGATTCCCTCCTCCGGTCTGCGTTGAGAACCGCGCTGACCGCGAAGACCGCGTTCCTGGACGCCAGGTCAACCCATTGTGTGTCGCAGCGCGCTCGATGGGTACGCGCTCCAATGGTCCACAGCAAACGTTGCACGACACGATCACGTTAAGAGTCGGGCGTGTCGGGAGGCGAACCGTGCCTCCCGCCGAGTGGGTGGGATGATGTCGCCGTCCAAGAGTGGACCGCGAGCGATGTTGCTCATTCACGAGCAATCGCGATGCCAACGACCGTCTGATATGGCTGCGTTCTTGCACCAGCTTCCGGGCGGATATGCGGATATGAAGTTGCCGCCGACGACACATCGCAAGCGCTCTCTCGGCGGAAGCGATGCGACCGTCGCGATCTTCGGTGGGGAAACATGGATCTGATTACGCTCGGTGCAATAGTCGTCTCGTCGATTGGATTGGGCCTGGCGGGATCCTGCGCGATTCTGTCCGGTGTGTTCTGCCTCGTGATGCGACCGATTGGCGGGAACCACGTCGTGAGCATCCCAGCCTCTGGAGAAAGTGGATCATGAAACGCACGCTATCAGTCTCGCCGCGCCCGCTGCTTAACTGGGTTCTTTGCCGGGGATGGCAGCTCCTCACGTGCCGGGTCGAACGGACAGGCAATCGCTACAAAGTGTCTGCCCTTACACAGGAAGGGCATCACCACGTGTACGTCAAGCGGTTTAACGCCAGCGTCGCGGCGTTCCAAAACCATGCGGCGCTGGTGGCAGGCCTTCGCCGTGCAGGTTGGGTGTCGGTCGCGTATCGCTAGCGTTGAGCCGGAGTTGTGGTTGCCTGACGGAGCAAAGCCCGGAAGGTCAACACTAATTTAAGGAGTGTTATGAGTCTGCTACTGATTCTGATCATTCTGCTCGTCGTGTTCGGCGGCGGAGGCTTCTATGCCGGTGGACCGCGTGTGGGAGGTGGTTTAGCGGGATTGATTCTGTTGATCCTGGTGATTCTGGCCCTGACGGGGCGACTCTAGCTCGAGGCGCCGCGGAAATCACCAGGGATCGACTGCGATCACGGCGCGATCACCACCGCGCTACGTCCTCGCGGCGCAACGACAGAAACGAGGCCGCGCTCAAGCCGAAGAGCGCAAAGCTCAAGATGTACAAGCCTCGTTCCCCGCGTGGGAACAGATCGATGAACCCGAACAACGCCACGACAGCCGCCAGAAATAACACGAGCGATGTCCAGCCCACATTGAGCCCCTGCGTCGAATGCCTCGTGGTGGCGTATCCAGCGATGACGCACAAGATAGTTGCGAGCGCTGCCGCCGGCAGCGCGTCCTCGCGGGCACGCTGACTCACTGGCAATACCCGATAAGCCCGTTCGACCCATGGCAAGCCTGCGGCAAGAAGGCTTACCGCGGCTCTGATCTCTTCAACGATTCGCATTTTGAATGGCGAGCGGCCGTGTGCCGAAGATTGTGCACCTGTTGCGCGGAACCACATAGCGAATCTTGGAACCCAGTGCGCGGGCAACGCGATACGCGGGCTTTAACTTCCGCGTGCTAAAATCCGCCCCCTTCAGGTCTATTCCTGCCTCACCATCCAGTGGGAGAAACAACCATGAGTGACCAAGCCACTTCGACATTCGAAAAAAGTCTTCGCGGACGATTGGTCCGTTCCACCGATGCCGATTACGATGCCGTGCGCGCGCTTTACAACGGCATGATCGACAAGCGGCCTCGCCTGATCGCGCGGTGTGTCGATGCGGCCGATGTCATCACGGCGGTGAACTTCGCGCGAAACGAGGGCCTGCTCCTCGCGATTCGGGGTGGTGGCCACAACGGGCCTGGTCTCGGCAGCTGCAACGACGGCCTCATGATCGATCTCTCGACGATGAAAAGCGTGCGCGTCGACGCCGCGAGCCGGACCGTCCGCGTAGACCCGGGCTGCACATCGGGAGATGTCGACCATGCGACGCACGCGTTCGGTTTGGCGGTACCGTTCGGTATCGTCTCGACCACCGGCGTTGCCGGCCTCACTCTCGGAGGCGGCACCGGTTATCTCACACGTCGCCATGGTCTTACGATCGACAATCTTCTCGAAGCCGACGTCGTGCTTGCCGACGGAAGCTTCGTCACCGCCAGCAAGTCACAGCATCCTGAGTTGTACTGGGCGCTGCGCGGCGGCGGCGGCAATTTCGGCGTGGTCACGAGCTTCCTCTTCCAGGCGCATACGGTGGACAACGTCTATGCGGGTCCCATTTTCTGGGAGGCTACCCACGCGAAAACGATCATGCGCACCTATCGCGACTTTCTGCCGACCGCATCCGAAGATCTCGGTATCTTCGTCGGACTCAAAACGGTGCCGCCGATGGATCCCTTCCCGAAAGACTATTGGGGCAAGCGTGCGTGCGCGATCATCGGCGCGTACAACGGCTCGGCGGCGGATGGCGAGCGGGCGATGGCGCCGCTGCTCAAGAGCCTTCCGACGCCGATCTTCAACTGGATGGGCGCGATGCCGTTCCCGTCGATAAATGCGCTCTTCGATCCGTTCTTCCCCAAGGGGCTTCAGTGGTACTGGAAGGGCGACTACGTGAAGGATCTGCCGGATGAGGCGATCGAGACGCACATCGCACAGGCCGCAGCAGCACCGAGCGATCTCTGCCTCATGCACCTCTATCCCATCGATGGCGCCGTCCATCGTGTCCCCCGCGACGCAACGGCGTGGAGCACACGGGATGCGAGATGGTCGATGGTGATCGCCGGCATCGATCCCGATCCAAAGAAAGCGGATGCGTTGAAGACATGGGGGCGTGCGTATTGGAAGGCTGTGCACCCGTACAACCTTGCCGGCGCGTACGTCAATTTCATGATGGACGATGAGGCGGCGGGTCGTGTTCAGGCGACGTATGGCGACAACTACGCGCGTCTGGCGCTCGTCAAGGCGAAGTACGATCCGCGCAATCTATTTCGGGTCAACCAGAATATTGAGCCGGCGCCGGCGGTAGCGTAAACAATTTCAGATTGCCGATTAGCGCGGCACCGTTGCGGCGCCCACGCCTGCCGGTATCGGCTCCCGGCGTGTGTCCTCGAATGGTCGTTCAGGGTGCATCAGCGGCGCGAGCGCCGCGCCCAACAGTAGGAGCCCGAGCGACCCGGCAAATGGGAGCACCCAGTTGCCTGTCGCATCCGCGACCATGCCAAAGGCCAGCGGCGACAGTATCGCGGCCAGTGCGGACCCGGAGTTCATCAGCCCGCTTGCCGTCCCTGCAAATTTCCCGGCAATGTCCATCGGAATCGACCACATCGGGCCGATGATCATTTCCGCGAAAAAGAATGCCGCTCCGAGCGCCAACGTGATGACCGTGATATTCGTCGTGAGGAAGATCGGCAGCATGCAGACGAACGACGCGAGGAACGCCATCATCGCGAGGTTGCGCCGCGCTCTTTTGAGGTCGCCGGTCTTGTGCAGGATGCGGTCGCTGATCTCGCCGCCCAGTACGTTGCCGATAACCCCGGGGAAGTACACCGCCGCTGAGAAGAACGCGGACTCGCGGGTATTGAAGCCGAACTCGTTCTGGAAAAACGACGGCAGCCAACTCAAGTACAGCCAGAGCGTCCACCCGTAGCAAAAGTACACGGCCGTCACCGGCATCATCCGGCGCACGAGCGGTCCCCAAGGGACCTGCGGACGTTGCATGTGCAGCGGCCGCCCATTGTTCGGCAGTGTTGCGAGCAGCTCGGGCGTCATGCTCTTGTGCTCGGCAGGCACGTCACGGAAATACCAGACCCAGGCAGCGACCCACAGGACGCTCAGGCAGCCAAGCACCACGAATGAACCGCGCCAGGTGACCAGCGCCATGAGCCACGCGACCAGAGGCGGAGTCGCCACGATGCCACCGCGGGCAAACGCATGAGTAATGCCCTGGGCAAATCCGCGGCGAGAGGCGGCTGTCCAGCTCTGCATCGCGCGCGTCGCCACCGGAAACGTCGCGCCCTCACCGACACCGAGCAGCACACGCATAAAGAGAAGGCTGGCCATTCCGCCGGCGAGCCCGGTCAGAATCGTCGCGCTGGCCCAGACCAGACCGCAGGTGAACAACGTCCTGCGCGGTCCGAATCGATCGCCTACCCACCCCCCGAACACCTGGAACGCGAGATAGGGGTATCCGAAGACGGAGAAGATCAGGCCATATTGAGTGGCCGTCAGGGACAACTCGCGCCTGATGTCGCTGGCAGCGGTCGCGATGTTCACGCGATCGACGTACGTGATCAGGTACATCAGACACAGGAGGAACAGGACGAAACCAGGCGGAGTCGGTCGCAAGAGTCGCTGCCACCACTTCATACGTGCCTCCGTAAGTCAAAAGGTCCGTCTAGCTCGCCTTCCGGAATATCACCAGGAACAGATCGCTCGGCTGGCTCTGAGCCGACCACTGCCGATTCTGGCTCACCATGGTCAGCCCCGCGCCCTTGACTTCCTGAATCACCACATCCGGGGGAACGCCATGACCGTTGCGGTTGGCCGGAACTCCTGCCGGCAGTTCGCTGTTGAGTCGCGGCGGAAAGTCGATGACTGCCAATCGGCCGCCGGGTTTCAGCGATGCCGCCACGCTGCGCAGCATGTCGTTCGGCTGAGTGAGGTGGTGGTAGGCGTCGCGAATCAAGATCGCATCGCAGCAGTTTGCCGGAAGGTTCGTCGACCGTTCGGCGCCGGCAAGCACTGTGACGTTGGTCAACCCTTCGCGCTTCGTGGTCTCGCGGAGAAACGCCAGCTGCTTTTCGCCAATGTCAGTTGAGTACACGCGGCCGGACGTGCCCGTCCATTTCGAGAACGCCGTTGTCCACGCACCGAAGCCCGCTCCCACGTCTCCGATTGTCATTCCGGGCTTCAATTCCAGAAGCTCGATTAGCCGCGGCACTTCGATTGCCGCGGTCTTGATCATGGCCTCGGTGAGCCCCTGCTGGCCACCCTGTGGCGGGGCAGCCGGCTGTTGCGCAACGAGTGACGCGAGAAACAAAAGTATGAAGACGGGCACAACGACGGCCTTGCGCATCGGAATTTCCCTCGAAACGAGCTCTACAGGTTGAACAAGTCGTCGAACGCCTTTCGCGCATCATCGACGCGTGGCGTCGTCGTCTCGCGCTCCACGGTCGTGCGTGGAGCATACAACGTGCACGAGTTTTTCGAGTTCTTCGGGGTGATTCGGGCGGGCACCGCCTGCATGCATTCGAAGCGGCTGCCGGGATCGAATGACGTGCACTGCGAGCAGCTGTGCAGTTCGACGCCGCATCGCGGGCATCGGCTCTCGAACCCGACGTCGGCGTCCGCGATCACGGTGCCGCACTGCGAGCAGCGCACGACGGTGCGGAATCCAGGCATGTTGATGTTGCGCGGTTCGACCTGCGAGATGCGCCGCGTGGCGGCCGGCGCGCCCGGTTCCGGCGCGGGGCGGGCGGGCTGCGGCTTACGTTCGCGATCTCGATCGTCGTCCTGATATCCGCGTTGTCGATATTTGCGCTCGCTCATGGTGTTCCAGCCGTTCCGCGCGCGATTCTACGCTGTTCGGCAACTCCGTGACACCCCCCTGAAGTGGTCCACCCGGGAGGGCGGCCGCGAGAGCGGCCCGACTCACACTAACACGTGAAAAGGCCCACATTCCGGGCTGAAATTGGGCCGCTGGCACGGTAGAGGTGCGATGCCAGAGCTTGCACCTTTTTTCACAACGTAGTACAGATTGATCGTTTACCGGGGGAAATACCCGCCTGATCTGTGCCCTTCCGCTGGAGTAAGGCGAGCGCCCGCCAGACGGGCCACCCCACAGTCAACGTTCGATGCCTCAGATATTCCGTCGTAGCGCCAATACGTTCGCGCGAGCCAGCATTGTCGGCGTTCTTCTTCTGGCCGGCGGGGCGGTCGGCCTCCTCATGGTCATCGGCCGGTCGTCCTATGTGACACGCGCCGAGGAATTCGTCGAGCAGCCCATTCAGTTCAGCCATCTCCACCACGCCGGCGACGATGGCATCGACTGCCGTTACTGTCATACATCCGTCGAAACGTCGTCGTTTGCAGGGATTCCACCTACAAAAACCTGCATGAACTGCCATTCCCAGATCTGGTCGACGGCTGCCACCCTCGAGCCGGTCCGCGCGAGCTTTCGTGACGATCGCCCTCTGCGATGGATTCGCGTGCACGACCTGCCGGACTTCGTCTACTTCAATCACAGCATCCACGTGAAGAAAGGCGTGGGGTGCGAGACCTGCCACGGCCGGGTCGACCAGATGCCGTTGACGGTGCAGAAGAACTCGCTACAGATGGACTGGTGCCTGGAGTGTCACCGTGCGCCAGAGCAATTCGTTCGGCCGCGAAGCGAGGTGTTCACCATGGGGTATCGCCCCCCAGTGCCGCAGTCGGTGCTCGGCCCGAAGCTCGTGCACGAATACGGCATCCAGAGTCTGACGACCTGCTCGACGTGCCATCGGTGATGGATTCATGACCGCGGTATCTGACATCGAAGCACTCCGAGCCAGGCTCGAGAACACCCGAGGACGGGAGTACTGGCGCAGCCTCGAAGCGCTCGCGGAGACGGCCGAATTCAAGGAATTTCTGCACCGCGAATTCCCTCACAACGCCTCAGAGTGGCTCGATCCGGTGGGCCGCCGGAGCTTCCTGAAGCTCATGGGTGCGTCGCTGGCGCTGGCGGGCG
>OEMN01000410.1_pt1 | contig 14897 bp, 15 predicted proteins | sample 1503231 | NCBI WGS metagenome assembly OEMN01 (sample SAMEA104379591, study PRJEB20068) | metagenome | biome: 1000743; feature: 77; material: 1998 | place: USA | collected 2012 | depth 25 m
ATCTCCACCGTACCCTGGTCGAACCGCACGACTCCACCCACACCGATGTGGCGCGAGAAGAAGTACGCGACGTCCGCGCCCACGTTGAATCCCCAAGCCGAACCTTCGACTTGCTGCTGGTCGGAGCGGGTAATGTCCACGATGTTCCCGCCGACCAGGTTGAACGCCTGATTGAAGTAGATATCGCTCACCATCTCCTGGGACACCTTGAAGTACGTGGGTCCCCCGAACACCCGAACCCGAAGCGCGTCGGGCGTCGGCAGTGTATACACGGCGAGCAAGTCGATGGCGCGATCCTTTCGCTTCAGCGTGGAAGTCACGTCCGCATCAGTGGCGAATCGATTGAAGATCAAAGGATGTGGGACGTTGACGGCGAGGCCGACGGGCATTTCGTAATTCACGTTCACGAAATGAACGCCCACGCCAATCCTTGGATGAACGTTGAATCCGCCGCCGATATTGCCTCCGTTGGCGGACGGCAAGTCAGGATACGCGCTGGCGAAGGACGCCAACTCGTCGAAGACCTGAGTCCTGTACGTGAACGTCTGGGTATCCTGTGACGGCCGCACGGACACGACGTCGATATCGAGCCATCCCCGTGACGGTGCACCCTGCGCGAACGCCGTCGATGCCGCGATCAGAATCATCGCGGCCACTGACAATGTGCGAATCATGAAATACCTCCAAAGGCACTCCTCATGAGGTGCCTGCTATGAGCAGATAAAGAAGGGGCTGGAAAACGTTACCCGGCGCGAGACAGGTCGCGGATATGGACCGCGCAGCTATTTGAGCCGGAACGAGATGGGGACCTGGACCCTGAACGTATCAGGCACGCCGTTGCGGCGTCCGGGCGTATATCGGTATTGAATCACTGCTTGTTTCGCTGCTTCGTTCAGCACCGGGTGAACCGATCCTCGGAGGATTTCCGCCTGCGTCACGCGTCCGTCAGGCCCAATCACCGCGAGAACAAGCACGTCTCCCTCAATCTGTGCGGCTCGTGCGACGTCGGGATACACGGGCTTCACGGCCCATATGCGTACCGGCCAGATGACGGGTTCGGGTGGCACTCCGTCTTCGCGACGGAGGGGGGTCGTCAACAGCGGCGCAGTTTCCGATGGCGCCGACGCCGGACCTGCAGGTCCTGGATCGACCCGGACGCCGGTTGCGCGAGGGGGTTCACGCGGGCCGCTGTCGGGTTCAGCAGAACTCTTCCGATCGCCATCTCCTTTTGTCGGACCCGCCGCATTCGCAGGTGGTGTCGTTACGACCGGTCCCAACGTGTCACCCGGCCCGGCGGAAGGCGTGTCATTGCGGTCCTGCGGACTACCCTCTGCGCCATTTGCCCGAAGCCCATTGCCGTTCGGCGGGGCCTGCGGCGTCGGTGGCGACGTTGTGCGGATATTTTGGGGCCCTGACGCTGTTCTGCCCTCGGGCGGCGTCCCCTCGTCGGCTGGGTTCGGTGGACCCCACGGAGGCTCCGGATGAACAGGTTCGTCGTCGATCAGACCAGAAATAAGCGGTGCGGGTGGCGGCGGGCTCCCTTGCTGTGTCGGTATCAGGAATCCGACCATCTTCGAAGCGGACCATAACAGCGCCATCACAAGAATGGCGAGCGCTGTCGCGTTCACTGCCTGGACGAGGTGCTTTCGCTCGGGCGCTGGCACGCCAGCTACCGCCTGAACCGCGCTCACGAACTCGGCTGCCGTAGACCAGCGATCTTCGGGTTTCTTTGCGAGCGCCTTTTTCAAGCTGCGGAAGAGAGGCTCCGGAACGAATTCACTGGGTGGCACCGGCAGAGGGGCGTTCGCGTGCTGCATCAGCGTCGCAACAGGCGTATCTCCGTGGAAAGGGGTCGTGCCACACAACATTTCATACGCCAACACACCGAAACCATAAATGTCGCAACGGTGATCGAGCACTCCCCCGAGAGCTTGCTCCGGCGCCATGTACTGCGGCGTACCAGTTACGTTCCCCGTACGAGTCCAGCGCTCACGTCCCTGTATCAGCCGCGCAAGTCCGAAATCACATATATAGGCCCGGCCGGCATCGTCCATGAGGATGTTGCTCGGCTTGAGGTCGCGGTGAATCACGCCCCTCGCGTGGGCGTAATCCAGTGCATTGCCGATATCGCGCAGGAGCGCGGTAGTTCGCTCAATGCCGAGGCGGCCTTGACCATCGAGCAATGTGGCCAGGCTCCCACCGGTGAGCATGCGCATGCTGATCCAGGGGATCCCGTTGTCGATTCCGCTTGCGTAAATAGGGACGATGTTGGGATGTTCCAGACTTGCCACGACCCGCGCTTCCTGCATAAATCGCTTGGCGAACGTATCGTCGTGCAGGAACTCAGGAGGTAGTACTTTGAGCGCGACGGTGCGCTCGAGCGGCGCGGCTTCGAAAGCCTCGTAGACGGCGGCCATCCCTCCCTTACCGACTAGGCGGCCTATGCGGAACGACCCCACGATCATGCCGGCTACGAGACTGCCTGGGACGAGATCCGTGACTGATGACGACTCACCGTCACCTTCTACGAGTGCCTGCTGCAGCAGGCAAGCAGGGCACAGGCCGACGGCACCGCCAGGCCTCATGGGGGCTCCGCACTTGGTGCAGGAGCCAAGCTCAGCCACGGCACGCAGTGTACCACCCTTGTGTCGGCTCACGATTGTCAGGCACCGTCCCAAAGCCTTGCTCTCTGTTGGAACGCTGCCGCCCGAAATCCTTGCAGCGTACGCAGCGCTTATGAGAACTAACGCTATGTGGTGGCGTGCGGAACACGCACAGTCACGCGTGCCCCACGATCCTGCGGTGTGTCGAGCGCTATCAGCGTCGGCGGCGCATCCATCGAATCGTCCACCCGCGCCCCCCACTCCTTCCGTGCTGCAAGCGCCAGAAAGCCGGAGCAGGTCTTGTAACCGAACCCGCGGCTCCCAAAATGAACACCGACCCACAGCACGCCCACGGCGCCAGGCTCGGCCTTGAGACACCTGGTCAACTGGGCACGAGTCCGGTCGTCGGCTTGGCCGAACACGACTGGGTCGGTCATGACTCACCGATTCCTTCCCGAGAAGGCCCTGTGTGGAAGAAGCGCGACTCACACCAACGGCGCGGCGCCGCCGTCACGCAACCTCTCGGCGGCCCTTCTGTAGATTCCAAGCAGACGAGGTTATCAACCCTGAGTCAGCAACGTGCCATTGTCCGGGAGTCTGGATTTGGCGAGCACAAAATGCGAGTGGGCGTGGGTGTCGTGAATTTCCCGCGGCAGAGGGTCGCCGCGTGCGGAAGAGCGACCTGAACGAGACGCGCAATCGGATCAGAACTGGAACCGGACCTCGCCGATCACGCCTCTCTTGATCAAATCGCCAAACACGTGCTGCTGCAGTGTGCGGTTGAACACGTTGGTCGCCCGGACGGCTACGGTCATCGTCCCATCGGTGGACCGGACGCCGGCGCCAGCGTTGACGACCGTATAGGGTGTTGTCCAGCCGTGATAGCGGGCGTCCAGCACGTCCTGCCAGAAGGCCTTGTCCTGATAGCTCGCCGAGATGCTGCCCAGGTAACGACCACGGTTGAAACTGGCGCCCGCGTTCACTCGATGCCGGGGTGAAATATTGAGCTCCGACGAGCCAAACCCTTGCGGCTTGGACGTATCCTGCCACGTATAGTTGACGAAGGTGTTGACCGCGGCATTGACACGCGCATCGAGTGACAGCTCGACGCCGCGATCGGTGACCCTGTTGAAATTCCGGTACGAGTACTCGGACGGCAGTCCCTGTCCGCCGGCAACGAGCACGTCGAGAGCCGCCGGTGCCAGCGGCCATCCTGGCGGCGGGTTGGCGCTCGTATACGTTCCCGTCTGCGTAAACAGAATCATGTTACGCGTGCGGTTCACGTATGCCGCGACACCTAGCGTCATCCAGCCTATCGTGCGGTTGCTGTAACCAACTTCGTAGGCTGTCAGCTCTTCCTGCGACAGTTCGGGATTTCCCTTCAGCATCGAGGGAAACCCGAAGACACCCCCACCCACATTCACTTGTGTAACCAGGGTCAGGTTCGCCGCGTTGTTGAAGAGCGACGGCGCGCGAAAGGCGCGGTTCACAGACAGTCGAACAGTGTGCGCTGGACGAGATACCTGCCCCTGTGAATCGGTTGGGCCGCTGTGCAGAATCAGCGCCGTGCGCGGCGAGAATACCGTCTTGCCGATGTTTTCGAAGCTGTCGCTTCGGCCGCCCACAATCCAGCGGAGGCGCGGGGAAAGAATTATTGTGTCCTGGACATAGGCGCCGCGCTCGTTGCGTCGCGCACCGCGCGGCACCAGGGAGAGATCGAATCGGTTATGGCGGAAATTGCCCCCGTAGGATACGACGTGGTTTCCGAACACGTTGAGGTTCGAAAATTCGACGTCGTAGACCTGATTCTCGAACACTGGATCGATTCCCCGACCGTCAGTGCCTTGCTGAAGCAGAAACAGGCCTTCGCCATCAAGGGAGTTCACGAACATCTGCGTTCTGAATTGCCCTCGTCGATACTCCACGCGTCCATACTTGAAGGTTGACCCGCGCCGGACCTCGAGCGGACCAAGTCCGCTGTGGATGATGCCTTCGGTGCCGCCTATACCACCTGCCAGAACGATCGTTTGCCGCCGATCCGCAAAGTCGTAATCGGCACGGGCATCGAGCTTTGGCTGAGTGGTGCCACGGTTCTGAAAAGGTGGGAAGGACGTCTGCGTTCCCGGTACATTTCCGATAGGCCTCAGGAACGCCTCCTGGCCGGAGAGCCCGGCCGATACCTTGAACGCAAATCGCTCGGATGGTGCCTTCGCGTGGGTGGCGTTGATCGAAAACAACCCGCCGCCGTCGTAGTCCTGCCCGCGCCGGCTCCGGTCGAAGTGCCCGAACTGAATCGACAATGATGTGGTCGACGGGGATGTGCCGGTGTTACCCGCCAATTCCCGCGGCGTTTTCGTGATCACATTGACCACACCCATTAATGCATTAGCACCCCAGACGGCGGATGCCGGGCCTCGGATGATCTCGATTTGCTTGATCTGCATGGGATCGATCGGAATGAAATCCCACATCACGAATCCAAAGAAGTCCTGGTAGATCGAGCGTCCATCCAGCAGTACCAGCGTTGAATCCTCGAGCGTACCCGTGGCACCGCGAATCGCGATATTGATGTCGCGCGCCGACGACTGCGCAATGTTGACACCAGGGACGAGACGCATCAGATCGGTGACGGTCTGTGACGGCGCGTTGTTGATCGCGTCTTCAGTAATGACGGACATCGTAGCCGGTGCGTTGATCAATTGCTCCTGTCGCCGGTCCGCGCTGACGACAACGGGGGCCTCGGACAACGGTGCTTCTTCTGGTGGCTGCGCCTGCTGGGCCTGCGGACCAGAAGCAGGGGTTGAGGTTGACTGACCGCCCCTGGCCTCAGCACACCAGTCGAAAAGGAGAGTCGTGATGAGCAATGCGGAGGCAATACGCCTGGGGACATTCGACGACATGATCATGGGGAACAGCACCGAAGCATTTGTGGGATGTGCGAATCATACGCGAACCGCGTACGCCGACGTGGGAGCCGGACCCACAAATTGCACAGCGCTGCACGGGAGCCTCGTCGCGTCGTACCGGCATGGGTATACTCCGGGCGTGAACGTCGGACGAGGCAAGCGCCGCTTCGCGACTACCCGTTGGACTCTGGTGGTGGCGGCTGGCGCGGCGCCTTCGCCCGACGCAGACGCCGCGCTTGCGAACCTCTATGCGGCGTACTGGTATCCGCTGTACGCGTTCCTGCGAGCCCGGGGACACGGTGCTGAGGACGCCCAGGATCTGGTCCAGGCGTTCTTCGTCCACCTCCTAGAAAAGAAAGCACTGACCCAGGCGCAACCCACGCGAGGGCGGTTCCGCTCTTTTCTCCTCGCATCCCTGAAAAACTTCGCCGCCAATGAGCACGATCGCCGTTCCGCCATGAAACGTGGAGGTGGTGCGCCAATCGTGCCACTTGAAATCGAAAGCGCGGAAGGGCGATTCCAGCTGGATCCGAGCACTGACGAAACACCGGACACGCTGTTTGACCGCCAGTGGGCACTCACGCTGCTCGATCGAGTGCTGACCAGGCTTCGGGACGAAACGACGCACCGCAAGCCGCTGCAGTTCGAGCGGCTGAAGGTGTATTTGACGGGCGAGGATCCGGACCACACCTACGCCGAGGCGGCCGCGGCCCTGGACATGTCCGAGGGCGCGGTGAAGGTCGCCGTGCACCGTTTGCGCCGACGGTTTCGCGAATGCCTTCGCGAAGAGATCGCGGAAACGGTGTCGTCTGCGGAAGAGATCGAGGACGAAATCCGCCATCTCTGGTCGTCGGTCGGCCGCTGACATTTCTGTCCGCCCAGGCCGGCTGTAACCTTCGGCGCCAGCCCCTTTATTCCATCTCAGAACCGCACCGGCTCCGCATTTCGACGGCCGGTCCTGGCCCGTGTGCGGTTTTGGGCCACGAAGATGAACCAGACTTCGCAAACGATTGGGTTGAGCGGCGTGGCTGGCGTTCTGCCCCGACATCAGCAGGACCTGAACCAACTGAACGCCGCCGGGCTTCTCTCTTCGCCGCCTGAAACGCTCGAAGCCCTCGGTTTTCAACGGGCGCACCTCTGTGAACCCGAAGTGCCCCCCGAGCAAATGGCGCTCGAAGCGGCTCAGCTGGCGCTGAATGACGCCGGTCTGCGCCCAGCGGATATCGACTTCCTGATCTGGGCAAGCGCACGACCCGAGAATCATCTCCGCACGAATGACGCCGCGTCCGCTCCGGCGTCGGGATGCGACCCGATGAACGGCTTTCGGTATGCGTCCGCGTGGCTTCAGGATGCACTCGATCTCCACAACGCCGACGTGCTAGCGGTCGCGCAGCAAGGATGCTCGACCATGTTCTCGGCCTTGCGGATTGCACGCTCGCTGCTGCTCGCGGAGCCGAGACGCCAGCATGCTCTGTGCGTCGGGGTGGACAGGCTGCCCCACGGCGCAACGCGCGAGATCCTCTACAACGTCATCAGCGACGCCGCCAGCGCGGTCGTGGTCTCGCGCGGCTGCCAGCAAGACGTGTGGGTCGGCTATAGCCAGATATCCCGCGGCTACTACTGGGATCCGTCGAAGTCCCAATCACAGATACTCGCCGCCTACTTCCCCACTGCGGCGGTGCTCCTGCGGCAGCTCCTCGCTCAACACGGTCTCCGCGCGGACGAGATCGATGTCGTCGTGCCTACAGGCGTCAGCCGCGCGAGCTGGGACATCCTCATGCGGCTCGTTGGCATCCCCGAGGACCGCCTTTTCACCGCAGTCCCATCGTTCGGCCACACGATGACGTCCGACACCTTCGTCCATCTACAAGAGCTCCGGCGACGCGGCGCACTACCTCGCGGTTCGCGGCTCCTGCTGTTCACGTTCGGATTCGGGTGCAGTTGGTGCGGGCTGCTTCTGGAGCACTGAGATGGCTCGATCGATATTGCTCACCGGCGCAAGCGGCGCACTCGGGCCTCACCTGCTTTACGAATTGCTCCGGTGCGGTGACGTCGAGCGCGTATTCGTCCTGCTGCGACGTTCTGAGCATCCACTGGAACACCGGGTCCGCCAACTGCACCAGGCAGTTCGGATATTTGCCGGCGCCGACGGTGACAGTTTCGCCTCGTGGGATCGGATCGTCCCGGTGGCCGTCGACATTAGAGAAGCTGACTTGGCTATCGGAGGGTGGGCATCAGCAGACACGTTGAGAACCGTGGACACGATCATTCACGCCGCGGCCAACACGAACTTCACTGCGCCGACCACGGAGTTGTTCGGCGTCAACGTCGCCGGAACCAGGAATCTGCTCGCGTTCGCCAGACGATGTCCCCGCTTGCAGCAGTTCCTGTTCGTCAGCACTGTCTGTGTGGCCGGCACTCGAACGGGCGTCATCCCCGAGTGTCTCGATGACGCACCACCGGCATTCGTCAACGAATACGAACGGACGAAGTGGCAGGCCGAACAGCTTGTTGCTACAGCCGACGTTCCAGCGCGAATCGTTCGTCTCAGCGCATGTCTTGGCGATCACCAGACCGGATACGTTCATCGGTTTGGCGCCATTCACCATTGCCTGCATTGGCTGATGCTTGGGCTCGTACCGATGATGCCAGGGACGCCAACGTCGCCGGTCGACGTAATCGCCAGTGATGTCGCGTCTCGCTGGATCGCGCGTGTTCTGAATCGAGACTGTCAGGTACTCGAAGTCTGTCATCTTGCCGCCGGGGAGCGGGCGCCTTCGGTCGCGGACCTTCTCGACTACGCGGTCGAGCATCTTCAGGAAACGCTGCCCGCCTGGAATAGAGGGCAGATCGAGCCGCCGATGATCGTCGACCGGGACACGTTCGAGCGCTTTCACCGATCAGCCATCCAGACCGGAGACATGCTGTTCGCCAGGGTCCTCTCGTCCGCAAGTTCATTTCTCCCGGCGCTTCTCTACCCAAAAACCTACGAAACGACTCGCGCCGAAGCGATCTGGGGCGGCCCGTTACCACTTTCTGACTGCCGGTCGACGCTCGCGCATGTCATCGACTTTGGAAACGCACACGACTGGAAATCGGATGAACGGAGGCCGCGCCATGACTCGTGAAGCGTTCAAGACGGCGCTGGTCGAGTTCATCGCGGGCCCCCTCTCTGTCAGGCGAATCGGAGCAAGGCACGCAATCCAGATTGACGAGTCAACGCACCTGTTCGAAACGGGAATCATCGACAGCCTCGCGATCCTGGATCTGCTGCTGTTTGTCGAAGGCATGACAGGACGGCCCATTCCGGTTCACAAAGTGGACATGAAGTTCTTCGGCACGGTGGACCGCATCTGCAACAGCTTCTGGCATCAGACGGAGGCGACATCATGAACACGCGTTACAAACAGTCTGCCCCAATCAGAAGCGGCCCCGAGTGTGGAGCGTTCGATCGCATCGATGCGCGCGTGAGGGATATCGCTTCCTCGTTCAACGCCGGCGAGATGCAGTACCCCTCGCTCATCGATCGGGCCGTGCTCGTCCACGCGGAGTACCTCGAAGCGTTTCCACATCTTCTGATGTCTGCATCCCACCGCTGCGGGCGTGGCAACGACACACCGGCACGCGACGATGCGTCGCCAGACCACGCGCTGACTGATTGGTGTCTTTCCCCAGCGGTGTGCTACCACACCTACGCCCAACTGGCCGGCAGCACGATCGATCGCCTCGCGGTATTCACCGCCAGGGGCCGATGTTTTCGGCTCGAGTCCGACACGGCCGCTGGAATCCGGCAGATCGAGTTCGAGATGCGCGAAATCGTCTTTGTAGGCTCACGCACCGCAGTCGAAGCGTCTGTGGAACACGCCCGGCAAATGCTCGACGCAGTTGCGCGAGACATCGGCCTTCTGGGGCACTGGCAGGTTGCAGAGGACCCGTTCTTTCTTCCGCAAGCGGCTGGCAAAGCCCTGATGCAACGCCTCATGAAGACCAAGCTCGAATATCAGGCGCTCGACGCTTCCCGCCTTGCGCTCGCAAGCGTCAACCGACATGGTTCGTTCTTCGGACGGCGTTTCGACATCACGAGTAGTGAAGGAGAACCTGTTCACACAGCGTGTCTCGCCGTTGGTCTTGACCGATGGTGGCGACACGCCGACGTACCCGAAGAACCGAGGAGGAACGATGCTCGCGCTCAAATGGCGTGTGTCACCCGCTGAAGTGGATGAAGTACTGCAGCGCCTTGGCCGTCGGCTCCCGCATGTGCTCGCCCGCGTGCAGCGCGACAGCCGCCTCGACGAACTGACGCTCGACAGCCTCGACGTTGTCGAACTGTTGTGCGCGATCGATTACGAGTTCGGGGTCAGGCTTACGCAGGAGGAATTCGGACGCGCCAGGACCGTTGCCGACTTGGCCAAGGTCATCGCGAAACGCTCGAGCAGACCGAGGAGGGCCGATCATGCTCTACGCTGACTACCTATCTACTTCGGAGATGCAGCGGTGGATCCTCGACACCGACATCGCGTGGGACGAGATCGATCCGGACGTCGCGCTCGGCCAGCGAGACCTGCTTGACCGTGTCCGCGATTCCGCGCTCATCGAATCGTTCTTTCCGATATTCACCTCGCGGGCTATGGAATGCCTGTGGAACGACGCGAGCGCGACGGCGGTGTTCAGTGTCCAGCTGTACGAATCGTACCGTCACTTCCACGTGTTCAACGAGTACCTGCATCGAGTCGGCTATCGGCCCATCGAAGACGAAGAGCTCGTTTCGATCAGAATTCGCAACCATGCCCTGCGATATGAAGACGGAACGCGGCTGCTGACGCGATACATGATGAGCGAACACTTCGCGGCCTTCCATTTCATGAAGGACGCAAAGGCGGCGCGGGAGCCAGTGCTCCGTCAGATTCTCATGCTGGTTGGACGCGACGAATTGCGGCATACCCAGTTCGCGTACGAGCTCCTGGCCATGCGGATTCAACGAGACCCTCGTGAATCAGCCAAGGTACATGAGGCAGCTCGAACCTTTCGCCACATAGGACTCGAGGTGGTGGCCGACGTCCCGGTAGCCGAAAAGAACGACTTCGCGGCCATCATGACGCTGAACCAGAAGATCAGACGGCTGACCGGCATGAACCTACGCCTCGCCGACTGGGAGTCTCGTCATGCAGCATCAGCGTAATCTCTGCTGGAAGTTGAATTGGTACCGCCACAGCGAGCTGGAGGGAGCGCTGTTGCTCGGCAGACTCGTCCGGCATGCGGCACCGGATCTTGTCAGCCAGCTCACTCGGCACTGCGCCGATGAAGCACGTCACGCGTTGTTGTGGCAACGCACGCTCGACGCGCTGCACCTGCCGGTTGTGCGCGTGTTCCGCAGTTATCAGTCCTTTTATCAGGACGAGACCGAACCTCCTGCCACCGCGGTAGAAATCCTTGCACTGACCCACATCTTCGAGCAGCGTGTGCATCGCCGCTTCACTGAAGAGTCGAGGCAGCCGTGCGTTCCGCCCGTGGTGCTGCGCACGTATAACGCCATGCTCAGGGACGAGCGGGGACATCTCGACTGGGTATCCAGTTGGCTCAGCAGGTGCGACGATGCGGAAAAGCATCTGGAGCGGTATCGGCGGGCCGATGAACGCGTCTTCCGCCGTCTCGCCCCGTACGCGGACCGCATCTGGGACATTCCCGGATTGGGGCAGGAAATGCTTTCGGAGAATGCCGCATGACCGGCGCGCATCCATCAGCGCTCAAGAACCGGACACGACGTAGCGCCAGCATTCCCCGCCGGCTCATCCGGGACGGACAGCTTCATCTGCTGCCCCTCTACTACGTTCTGCGGCTCAGCTATCTGGCGAGAGAAGGTATCGACAATTCCGGCAGCTATCGATTCGCCGATCACATCTACGTGGGCCGTCCGATAGGTAGTACGCCGCTCGGGCGGTGGATTGATGCGCGGCTGCTTGACATGCCAGCGGCGCGCGCATTCCGGTATCGCTGTCAGAAGGCCAGCGAAACGGTCCGGCAGTCGCTGAGCGCACTTCCGTATGACGGATCGCGGTTGCGGGTACTCGCGGTTCCGTGCGGCATTCCCCGCGACATCCTTGAAGTGGCTGGCGCGCTGCAACACGAGCAACCGTCACTGCTCGAACGTCTGGAGTACTGCGGAATGGATCTCGACCCGCAGGTGCTGCAGCTAGCTGATAAGTTGTTGCACGACTCGGGACTTGGCAAGTTTCGACTCCACCGCGGCAACGCGCTGTCGGCTGACGATTACCCCCGCGGACCCTTTCATGTGGTGATCAGCACAGGGCTCGGAGAGTTTCTCAGCGACAACGAGCTCGCTGCGTTCTATGGGCACATCTACCAGATACTCGAAGACGGAGGCATCTTCTATACGAGCGCCAGCGCGCGAGAGCGCGGTTCCGATGCGTTGCTCCGGATTGCCGAGATCCTCCCCCACTACCGAAACGCGGCGGAGTTTGAACCGATGCTCCGCCGCTATCCATGGCGCCAGGTGGCCCTGACGCAAGACAACACCGGCTTTCAGACCTTCATCAAGGCAATCAAATAGGAACCCGAACGTAACCTCTTCGGCTCCTTCCTTTACTGCGTCGCGAAGGGATTACAACCCGCGCCTTGCGGGACCCTAAGGAGGACGCAATGAAACGCTCGTTCGCCGCATATCTCACATGTGCTCTGCTCGCTTTCGCGCCGCCCGCCGTGTCGGCCGAAGAGTCCGTCAGCGTAATGACCCGGAACCTGTACCTCGGCGCGGATCTCGCGCCCATTCTGAGTGCGCCAACGCCTGGCGCATTCGGTCAGGCGGTGGTCGCGGCGTTGACCCAAATTGCAGCCAACAACTTCCCGCAACGCGCCGCCTCACTCGCTCGGGAGATCGCAGACAAGCGTCCTCATCTGGTGGGGCTGCAAGAGGTGTTCAGGCTGACCCTGAACGGGTCGACCGGTGCGCCACCGTATCGTGATTACCTGGCCGATCTGCTCGACGCGCTGTCCGAGCAAGGCGCCAACTACTACGTAGTCGCACGCGTGCAGAATCTGAACGTCCTCATTCCCATTCCAGGCGTGGGACTCGTCGCCGCAACGGATCACGATGTCGTCCTGGCGCGCGCCGATGTTCCGGCCTGGACCGTTCCGCTCAGCGGCTGCCAGGCGTCGTTCGATGGCTGCAATTACGACCACGTCGTCACGCTCAATACAGCGGTGGGTCCGATTACGCTCGAGCGCGGGTTCGTAGTCGTGGATGCACTCGTGGATGGAGCGAAACCGGTTCGTCTGGCGAACACCCACCTGGAGATTCCCGAGCTGCCACCTCAGTTCCAGGCAGCGCAGGCGAACCAGCTGATTGCGCACCTGAACGGCCTGCCGGATCCCGGGGGGCCGACGATCGTCGTCGGAGATATCAACTCGGCGCCGACCGATCAGACGATCACGATTGGCGGGCTGGCCGTCGTCCCGCCCTACGCTCAACTCGCGGCGGTATACCGCGACGCGTGGCTCCTGCGGCCCGGACGTCCGGCCGGGTTCACATGCTGTGAGCTGAGTAACCTCTCGAATCCCGAGTCGATGCTGTTCAAGCGCGTGGACGTCGTCTTTACCACCGACGTGCCGGCACGTGTCAAAGCGAACGTCATGGGAGTGGATCAGGAGGACAAAACGCCGCAGGGATTATGGCCGTCGGATCACGCTGGCGTTGTAGCGGAACTGCAGTTCCGTTACTAACAGATGGCGGCGCGCCGATTTCGCCTGCGCGATGTTATCGCTTGGGTCGATCGGCGCGCACAGCTGTAACACTTCAGGAGAGATTGGACTTGTGCGAGGCTGGCTCGCGAGCAGGACTATGACCGAGCCGGGCGAAGCGCCGCCACCGCCCGACCCCGACCGACGCCAACGGGACTACCATAGGGATCGTCCGTTTTTGCCGACGCCTTGACGGTTGTTCGGGCCAGGACCCACACCATGTTGACGGCTACGACGCCGTCCACGGTCTGGGCGGGCTCGAACCGCGAATGCTTTACCGCGTCGAGCACTGCGATTACTTCGTCGGACTCCGACGCACTTGCAGGGTTCGCCAGCGGCTCACGTACCCACTGCAGCAGTTCATAGTTGGATACGCGGCCTTCGCGCGTCACCACTGCGGCGACGGCATAGACCGCCTCTTCGTCCGGAATCGCCGCCAGCGCCGGACTCACGTCCAGTGGGCGCGGCGCGAGCATCCCCGACTCCAGATGCAGCGGGTTCTGGTCCGAGCCCGGGTTCGCCAGTATCTCGATCATCGCAGCCATCGAATCGGGACGCTCGGCCCGGACTATCTGGTTGACGAGCGTCGAAGCACAAACACACACGACCACGGCCGCCGTCGCTCCAAAGGCGGGCCACAGATAGCGCATATCGGTGAACAGCTCGCGCCACTGGTGCGCGAGCGACTGCGTGCGCTCGGCTCCCACTCGCATGACCACTTCGTCATACATCGTGGCGCGGGCGGCTGCGTCGGTATAGTCGGCGGCCGACGCGTCCGATCCGAGCCGAAGAGCCGAGCCGATGAGCCGTATGTCTTCAACGCGGGCGCGACAGGTGTCGCACCAGCGGAGATGCGCTTCGAGCGCTACTTGCTCCGACATCGGCAGCTCGCCGTCGACCAACGGCTCGAGCATGTCGCGCGCGCCCTGACATCCCAGATACGGGATCATGTTCGAAGCCCCAGCAACTCGGCGCGAAGCGCCTGCCGCGCCCGTGTCAGTCGTGACTTGACCGTGCCGACAGCGACGTCGAGTGAGTATGCGATCTCGTCGTAGCGAAGCCCGTCGACTTCACGCAGAATCAGCGCGGTGCGCTGCTCGAACGGCAGGCGATCCATCGCCTGCCAGATCTTCGCGGCGGTTTCCTTGCTGGCGAGCAGCCGGTCGGGCAGGATGTCCTGCCGGGCTTCGAGGTCGCCGAAGTTGCGGAGGTAGTCGTCCAGCGAGACTTGCTCCGCCCGATGCCGCCGCCGCCACCACCTCTGACGGTTGCGTGCCTGGTTGACGACGATGCGGTAGATCCACGTGCGAAGCGCCGACTGGCCCCGAAAACTCGACAGGGTTCGAAACACCCGGAGGAACACGTCCTGCGACAGGTCCAGGGCGTCGTCCCGGTTACCCAGAATATTGAATGCCAGCCCGTAGACCATACGCTGGTGTGCAGCGACCAGCTCGGCGCATGCCGCTTCGTCGCCTATCGTGCATCGCGCGATGAGCGCCGCTTCGCCGCTTTCGACTTCGGACCAGCCTATGGCCCCGGCGTTCTTCACAAGACCTCCGGGTACGGATACATCCATGGAGTCTACACCGATTTAGACACCGCCCCCGGGCAGCAGTTCCACCGTCTGCTACGA
>OEMN01000708.1_pt2 | contig 14270 bp, 13 predicted proteins | sample 1503231 | NCBI WGS metagenome assembly OEMN01 (sample SAMEA104379591, study PRJEB20068) | metagenome | biome: 1000743; feature: 77; material: 1998 | place: USA | collected 2012 | depth 25 m
GAGCCGATGACCACTGCGCCCGTAGTACGCGATGTAGAGATAGCAGACCAGCGGCAGAGCGAACGAATAGAGCAGGCTCGCGTGGTCCGCAAGCCACCCCATCGCGACCGGCACGATGGCGCCGCCGACGATGGCCATGCAGAGCACACCCGAGCCTTCACCCGTGCGGCGTCCAAGTCCTTCGATGGCGAGTGTGAAGATGGTCGGGAACATGATCGAGTTGAAGAGCCCGATGGCGATGATGGCCCACATCGCGGTTGGCCCGGCGGTCGCCATCGCCACGGCCAGGAGGATGACCGCGGCCATCGCGTTGAAAGCGAGTACGGACCCTGGCTTGCGATATCGAAGCACGAATGAGCCGACGAAGCGGCCGACCATAGCGCCGCCCCAGTAGAGGGAGAGATAGGCGCCCGCGACGGCGGCCGGAAGGCCGGCGATCTGTGGCTGCTCCACAAAGTTCACGAAGAAGCTGCCGATCGACACTTCGGCGCCCACGTAGAGAAAGATCGCAATGGCGCCGAGCACGAGCGGCCGGTACGACCACACGCTGCCGGGATCGTGGCCCGGCATTGTTCCAGGCGAGTCGTCGGACTTCGCCGCGTTGATTTTCGGCAGCGCAACCAGGCCGATCACGATCGCGATCAGGCAGAGCGTGGCGGCGAGCCCCAGATAAGGGCCTTGCACGGCGCGCGCCTCGGCCGCCGCCCGGACGCCGGCGTCGCCGGTCACTGCGGGCGCCGCAAGGATCAGGCTCGTGCCGAGCACTGGCCCAATGGTGGTGCCGAGCGAGTTGAAGGCTTGCGTCAGGTTCAAACGGCTGGAGGCCGTCTTCTGTGGCCCGAGAATCGCGACGTACGGGTTCGCGGCGACCTGGAGCAGCGTGATGCCGGAGGCGAGCACGAAGAGGGCGCCGAGAAAGAACGGGTAGGAACGCGCGCCCGCGGCCGGATAGAACAGCACGCAACCTGCGCCAGCGACGAGCAACCCGAGCACGATGCCCACCTTGTATCCCACGCGCTCGACCAGCACGCCAGACGGAAGGGACATCACAAAATAAGCGCCAAAGAAGCAGAACTGGATCAGCATCACCTGCACGTAGGTCAGCTCGAACGCTGCTCTCAAGTGCGGGATGAGGATGTCGTTGAGCGAAGTGATCAGTCCCCAGATGAAGAACAGCGACGTCAGCACGACCAGAGCGCCGGTGTAGCTCTTCCCCTCGGTGGAGTTCATGGACTCACCGTTTGCGCCTCGCCGACCACTTCGAAGCGCGCCGGACGCGCGTCGTCTGCCGAGCTGGCGCCCACCCAGACTGTGAAGAAGCCAGGCTCCACGACTCGTTGCATGCGCTGATTGTAGAACGCGAGGTGATCGGGCCGCAGCGTGAACGACACCGTGCGGCTCTGACCCGGCTCAACCGTGATGCGCTCGAAGCCGCGTAGCTCGCGTACCGGTCGCGTCACGCTGGCGACGTCGTCACGTACGTACATCTGCACCACTTCGTCGCCAGCGCGCGGACCGGTGTTCCTGACGTCGACCTGCACCGTGATCGAGTCGGCAGCCGCGATGCGCGTGGCGCTCAGCCGCGGAGCCGAGTAGGCAAACGTCGTGTAGCTCAGCCCATGTCCGAACGGATACAGCGCCGTCCATGGGACGTCGATGTATTTCGACGTGTAGCGGTCTTTTTCAGAGGGCGGCCGTCCGGTGTTCTTGTGGTTGTAGTAAAGAGGCGCCTGCCCGACGGTGCGCGGAAACGTGACCGGCAGCTTGCCGCCCGGGTTGTAATCGCCGAAGAGTACGTCGGCTACCGCTGGCCCCATCTGCACGCCGAGATACCACGTCTCGAGAATCGCGGGCACGTTCTCGTCGAGCCATGGAATCGAGAGTGGCCGGCCGTTCATCAGCACAACCACCAGCGGCACGCCGGTGGCGTGGATCGCCTGGAGCAGCTGAAGCTGGACGCCTGGCAGATCGAGCGACGTACGGTTGCGCGCCTCCGCGCTCATGTCGCGATGCTCGCCGAGGACCATGATCACCGCGTCCGCCCCGCGCGCGACGCGCACCGCTTCTGCGATACCCGAACTGTCGTTGTCTTCGACCGGTGCGCCCGCTGCGAAGAGTACCTTCGTGCCCGGCACTGCCTGGCGGATGCCGTCCAGTACCGAGATCGCATCCTCTTCGCGACCTGACACGGCCCATGAGCCGAGCGCCGAAGCACGGTCCTGCGCCAGCGTTCCGATCACCGCCAGCGTCCGCAGGTCTTTGCGCAGGGGGAGCACCGGCGCCCCTGCGCGCGGCGCATTCTTCAGCAGGACGATCGACTTGCGCGCCAGCGCGCGCGCCTCGGAGATGTGCTCAGCCGCGAGCGTCAGCCGTGCCTCGCGATCGACATCGCTGTAGCGGAACGGGTCCTCGAACAGGCCGAGCCGATATTTCGCGCGCAGCACGCGACGCACCGCTTCATCGACCACCGCTTCCGACATCTGCCCCGCCCGTACGGCCGCGGGCAGCTGCTCGATGTAGATGCCGCTCACCATGTCGATGTCGACGCCAGCAGTAATCGCAAGAATGCCGGCCTGCGTCCTGTCTGCGGCAATGCCGTGCGGCATGAGCTCCATCACGCCCGTATAGTCGCTGACCAGGACTCCGTTCCATCCCCACTCGCGGCGCAGCACGCCGTTGATCAGAAAGTCGTTGGCATGCATCGGCACGCCGCTCACTTCGTTGAACGCACCCATCACCGATCCAACGCCGGCATCGACGGCGGCTTTGAAAGGTGGCAGGTAGATCTCACGCAGCGTGCGCTCCGAGACGTCGGTCGTGTTGTAGTCACGCCCCGCCTCCGCCGCGCCATAGGCGACGAAATGCTTTGCGGTCGCCATGATCGTGAGGGGGTCGCGCAGATCCTTGCCTTGAAAGCCACGGACGCGCGCGGCGGCGATCGCCGCGCCGAGGTAGGGATCCTCACCAGCACCTTCGACGATGCGCCCCCAGCGTGCGTCGCGCGCGATGTCGACCATGGGCGCGAACGTCCAGTGCAGCCCGGCCGCCGCTGCTTCGGTGGCCGCAACGCGCGCTGCGCGCTCCACTGCGGCGACGTCCCAGCTCGCCGCCTCGGCCAGCGGCACCGGGAAGATCGTCCGGAAGCCATGAATCACGTCCTCGGCGAAAAGCAGCGGGATGCGCGCCCGCGACTGCTCGACGGCGATGCGTTGCATCTCGCGCGTGTACGCCGCGCCGTGCACGCCGAGAAACGATCCGACGCGCCCCGCCCGAATGTCCGCCTCTCCACCTTCGGGCACTTGCGGACCGGTTGGTGTGCCGCGCCCACGGTACTGCGCGAGCTGCCCCAACTTCTCCTCGAGCGTCAGCCTCGCCAGCACCGAGTCGACGAACTGCTCCATCGCCGAATCGCGCGCTGCTTGATGTGACGGGGTCGCTCCGGTGGCGCCGGTAGCCGGAGGCGATGGCGTCCCGGACGAACACGCCTGCAGCGCAAGGATGCACACAAATCCTCCGGCGAGGAAGGTGACGCGGCGGCGCAACCTGAGCGCGCCGACAGGCGACAACTGAAACATCATCGGGGTCTTCCCGGCGGTCAGTAGGGGCCGAATCCGGCCCGATCCAGCGCGCGCATCACGTTGGCGTTCTTCATGAACGTGGTCCAGACGAATTCGCTGCGCAGGTTCGCCGCCATGAGCAGGGTGATCCCGGTGTCGATGCCGATGACGTCGGGGTCGTACCACTTCGTCATCGGATTGAACGCGTTGATGAACCCGTATCGGCTCCACGTGCCCTCGTAGCGCTCTCTGATGTTCTTGAGAACGCGCAACGTGGCACGCGGCAGAAAAGGCAGCGACCCGGCCGCTGCGCTCGGGACAATGGTCCCGTCGATCGGCCCCATCTCCGGAGGACCGCCCCAGACGGTATACCCGTTTCGCGAGTCCGACGCCGTGATGCCCCACAGATCCTCGCCAAAATGGGGATAGCGATCGCCCAGCTCCAGACAGAATCGACGATGGACTTCGGTGGCCGTGACCGAGTTTTGGAAGTAGTCGGCGTAGCGATCGCGCCGGTTCCGGAAGTCGAACCACGCCTGCGAGTACTGGTGCACGAAGAGCGGGGAGAACGATCCGATGTAGCGCAAGCCGTCGTATTCGAACGTCGTGCGCTTCCACGCATGCCACGTCTGGACGGGCAATGGGAACGTGGACGAGCCGAGCCCGAGCAGATACATCATCATGAGCTCGCTGTACATGTCCCAGCGATACTGCAGGAACCCGACCTCGGGTCTCCAGCCGTGCGGCAGCAGCGACGTGTCGGCCGAGAGCCACGTCCACTCGACGCGGTCGAAGATCTCTGTTGCCAGGCGAGTGATCTCCGCGTGACGGAAGTGCTCGCGGCACGCGAGCACGCCACAGAGCAGAATTGCCGTGTCGATCGAGGAGATCTCCGAGTCCCAGATCCTCGCCCCTGAGTGCACGTTCGTCCAGTGGTAGTAGAACCCGCGGTGCGTGGGCATGTTGGAGTGCAGGAAGCGGAGGGTCGCGATGACGCGGTCGCGCGCTTCGACGGCGCGCACGAACTGGCGCGCCTGGCCGATACAGAGCGCGGTCAGCCCGAAGCCGGTGGCGGCGATGCTTGCCGCAAACCGCGGATCGGTGTCCGCACGCACGTTGAAGCGGTCTTTGACCAGCCCCGTTAAGGGATCTGACTGCTCCCAGAAGTAGAGGAACGTCGCACGTTGGATTTCATCGAGCAGGCTCCGGTCCTCCGGCGTCAGGGCGTTCGATTCACGGGGTCGGCTCGGCGCAGGCCCCCCCTCGCCGTCGATGTCAGCGCGATCCCGGTTCCGGTCCTGCTCCTGCTCAGGTTCGGCGGGTCCACGTGCCGCCAGGGTGGACAGAGCGACGCCGAGGCCGGCGCCCGTGATTCCAATGAGCGCGTCCCGGCGCGAAATGGCTGGGGTACGCAGCGGCGACACGAATCGGTTGTCCTTGACTGAGAAACCCTCTTTCGACGTTTTACCATGACGTCGGTAAGATGTGGAGCCAAGATGCTGTCCAGAAGAGCATGGGCAATCTGGGCGGGTGCGGCAATTGCGGCGGCCGTGGTCACCACGCTGGTCGTACGGCAGCGGCAGATCGAGGAACTGAGTCTCGTCACCGGAGTGGTGCTCGCCGACGACTCCGACCTCCACAAGCAGCGGCCGATCGACGAAGCGCAGGTCAGCGTCGTCGCGGGTGTATCGAAAGGGACTGCCGTTTCGGACGAATCCGGCTTGTTCCGCCTCACGCTGGACCCTGCGATTTCGCCGGAGCAGCCGATCACGATAACCGTCGAGCACCCGGACTACCTTCCCTTCGAAGCATCAAGCATTCTGGCCAGCAGGTTGATGCTCCTCCGGATGGTGCCGCGCGAGATTGGAACGAAATCCACGCCCGGAAAACCGGAAGTGGCCATTGGGAACGTCCGCGTGCGATACGCCTACAGGGCGGCGACCAGCGTGGAGGTTGCGAGCGCGGCACGTACGTTCGACATCGTCAATACGCCCAATACGCCGTGCAACAACACGCCGCCCTGCTCGCCGGATGGCCGGTGGAAGGCGACTGTCGAAGCCTTCTCGCTCAATGCCGGCGCGAACAGAGAGTTTCGTAACGCGCGCGTGTCGTGCCTGGCGGGGCCGTGCCCCTTCGCGCGGGTAGTAACGGACGCATTCTCGGCGGGCGGACAGGTCATCGGCGTCTCGGTGCTGAACTGGGGCGACAGGGTCACCTATCTCGTCGAAGCCGAAGTGTCGCAGACGACGGTCAGCGATCTGGTGCGGCACTCCTACCCGGTAATCTTCGACCGTTCCATGAACTTCACGCTTCCCCCCGCCGCGCAGGGACCGAGCATCGAAGCCGAAGTCAACGACGAACCGATCGTGTTTCCGCTCGGGCCGCAGCTCCGGCTCTCATGGGCGACCTGCCGGCTCGACACGGGCGCCGGCCGGCCTGACACGGGCCGGGATAGCGCGCGGCTGTATCGCTGCGAGCTGAAGCCCGGTTATGTGTTCAAGCTAGATCGCGCAGGTTCCGTGGATCTCGGCGGGCGTTCGTAGTACCGGTCGTTCCGAACATTCTGTCGAGGAGCAATTTCGACTTCTGGAGCTGCAACTCAACCCACGAGCTGCGGAAATCGTCCCGGAAGCCACCACATCCCCGCTAGCGCTCGGTTCCAGCATTTCTCCACCCGACCCGGCCCGTCGCACCAAGTACGAGCAGTCGCATTTGAGCCTCGCCGGTATGTGGACAGCAGCGGGGCGCCGTGCCTCACGCGTTCACTTCAGGAAGACACGCCGCGGCGCGTAACGCGGTTGGTGCGCAACCGGCCGCCGCGCTGTCGCGATCACGCGCCCACCTGTCGCGTCTGCCGAGACGTCTTCCACCAGCCAACTGCCAGTGGAGTGGTGAACGTCAGTACGTAATACAGGTAGACATCCAGCTTGTAATATCCATCTGCGGGATTGAACGCTTTGACGATGAAAACGTAATCGAAGGCCACGGCAATCAGCGTCCACACGCCAGCCAATATTAGAAGATGCCGAAGTAGACTGACCTTCACTCTTCTCATCAAAACCCGCAGAGTGACGACGAGGCCGACGGGCATGATGACCCAGCCAATCAACGATGGAGGGAGGACGAAGAAAAGGACGATTCCAAGGACGTACCCGATCAGCCAGAGGACGAATCCCCAGCCGAATGAGTCTTTCAACAATTGTCTGTCCGGCATGGAGACACCAGTCTCACTTGACCAGCAGCACAGGACAGGGCGCGAGAACGCCAATCTTGTAGCTCAGCGTACTCCACCCGTGACCGGGCCGCGACAAGTCGATCCGGTGAGACGCTAGAACGATCAAATCGACCTCATTTTCCATGGCGAAACGAACGATCTCTTCGGCAGGCTTGCCGTACAGGACGGTCTTCACAACCTCAAGACCTGAGCCCTGAAATCTGGAAGCCAAGGCGCTGAGGTGCGCGGACGCACGCTCTTCAATCTCTTTGTAGAACGAGCCGAACTCATCGACGTCGGCGCCAGAAACCACTTCGATCACGTGGAACAGGGTGATGCGCACGCCTGATTCCTTTGCCAGATCGCGCGCCATCTCCACAGCTTCAGCACTTCGGCCGCTGAGGTCCGTTGGGATCAGAATGTGATGAAACACGCGCCTCCAGAGTCGCTACGCTCGCGATAAGGGGAATGACTGTACGACACCAGAACTCCCGCAAAGGTTGGGGCAAAGCAAGAATCTCGGTCGACGCGCACTGCCCCGACGGAATCGGTCTGGAGCGATGCGAATAGGCTGAGAGGAGGCGACCGCTGCTCGATCGGCCGATCTGATGAAATCCGCGTCGTGACGATGCCGATTTTACGCGGTCGCCAGCGACTCAGAGACTTCTCGCTCGCCAGTCCGAACCCGGTACGCCTGCTCGATGGGCGTCACGAAGATGCGTCCATCGCCAATCTCGCCCGTACGGGCGGCACCGATGATCGCGCCGACGGCCGACTCGAGCATATCGTCGGCGACGACGACTTCGAATTGAACCTTCGGTAGCAGGCTGACTTCGTATTCGTGTCCGCGATAGATGGCGGTGTGTCCTTTCTGCCTGCCATGGCCTCTGACTTCCGTGACGGTCATGCCGGAGACCTGAATCCGGTCGAGGGCGGCCGTGATTTCTTCAACCTTGCTAGTCCGCACGATTGCTGTGATCAGTTTCATCGTCGTCCTCCGTGATAGTGCCGGTGGTCTCTCAAGGAACAAGCTCTGAATCAATTGCACTTCGCCCGCTCAGGTAGAGGCTCTTAGTTTCCCCTCCTTTCCACGCAGTCGGGTGCTACTCGAACCCGACACCGGGACGGATGCGCTCGGGGAGCGCTTCTCTCAGTACGTCAATGACCAAGTTCGCGTCCACGTCGACGAGCACGAGGTCGCGGTCCCAGAACAGGTACTCGAGTTCCTCCGGAATCACCGGCAGTATCTGCGCAAGCGCCGGCCAATAGGCCGCCCCGACTACCGATGGAAACGGCTGATTGACCATGGGAGGCGGTTCGCCCAGGAGTGGGTCATAACCTGTCATCGAGCCTTGGGCGGCCCCATCACGAAGTGCGTTGTCGATACGTGTTCTCAGGAGTTCCCTGACGGCGGGTGTAAAGAGACGTCCAGGTCCCGCCTGTGGGAACGCGGCAACGAGCGCACTGCGCAGCTCGTCGTTCACCAACGTCGCCTCCTCGTCTGCGAACATGTGCACAGGCGACAGAGACCGGGCGAGGTAACGGTGGACCATCACGTACGCGCTCACACGTGCGTGGAACTCGTCGATGGTGCGCTCCTCAAGGGCCTGCGGCGCCAGGACCTCGAGCTGACAATCGCGCGCGGATCCGGGAAGGGGTAACAGCGGAACGAGCGCCAACGGAACGCCAACAAGGATTGTGGTGGCAAGCATCTCCGAATCCTCCTCTCCGGAGGTCACCGACACTTCGCCAGCGCGAATGGCACACACCGTGCCAGCGAATGCGCCGCGCGAAATCTCAACGAAGGAGCAGCCTGCGTTACCGGTTGGATAGATCCGCTTTCCGCGAGGTGGGGACTAGTTCACGGCAACGCTGAAAAACACGGCCTCACTGAGCACCAACCAAAGAGAGGACGCGAGGGTTGGGCAACTGGCGTGTCAGGTAAGTTGTGGCACGCTGCAGCACGGCATCCGCCGGTGAAGATGCCTGGATGCGGTGCCAGTGGACTGTTCCCACATCTTGCTTGAGTTGCATTCGGATCACCTCGGCGTCCGCGTGGGTGTCGATGCGCTCGACTGGAGCACCGCCGTGTGTGGCGGGCGACGCCAGGAAGTCGATCGTCTCGGTCTGCCTTTCAAGAACCATAGGCCGGCCTTTATCAACGTACGCCAACGCGCTCAATCGGCAGCCGTCTCGGTCGCGAGGCGGCCTCCCGCGCGTGCCTCTGCTCCGTCAGTTCAGGGTGTATTGCACAGGCGACGCCTCCCAGTGAGGGCAGTCCGCGCATTCCTCTTCGGTCGTCCGACGCGTTCCCCGCGCCGCACGCACACCCACAGCTTTTCTGGCTGCCGGTGTTCGTCCACGCCGATCACGCGATACCCCGGTCGGCTCCACCGACAGTCCCAAATCGTTTGCAGCGTCATCGTTGCCGTGCGTGCCATCGCGTCCCCCTATTTCTTCATTCCCAGATGTGTTAGGCCGACTCAGTGCGCGTGTCTTCCGCGGATTTCCTTTGCCCCGGCGTGACCTCCCACTCTTGGCATCGCCTGTGCCTCTCGGATATCGGCACGCTCCACCACCTCATCGGTCGGAGTGCAGCGTGCGAACTGGAGGTAGGACATGTCTTTCCGGCTCAAGGTTCTGGCGCTCGCGGCGATCCTTGTGCTCGCATTTGCGGCTGGATATTCGTCGGCTCAGAATCCGACTCTCAAGACGGTGATGCGCGACAAGCTTGTGAACGCGCAACAGCTGCTAGAGGCGGTGGTGACGGCTGATTACGCCGCGATCGACCGTGGGACGAACGCGCTCAGCCGAATCAGTGAAACCGAAATCGCGACGTGGCAGGTCGGTGCATCGCCCGAGTACAGGAAGCAAGCAATGTCATTCGTTCGTTCCGTGCAGGGAATCCACGACGCCGCGGCCAAGCACGACATCGAAGCTGTTCTGGCGGAGTACACCGCCCTTGTATCGAGCTGCACTCGGTGTCATGCGCATATCCGCAGCTTGCGGACGGTGTCTTTCGAAGAGTCGCTTGCCGCGAAGCGACGGTCATGACGACTGCCGCTCACCGACCCGATCTTGATGAAGAGGTGCTTCCTGAGCTTGATTTCGGGTCATCCGTGCGCGAACGTGTTACGTGCGCGTCGAGGTGCGCCACACCCCCCCAGCGAACCGCACTGCTCGACAATTTCGAAAATCCAATGTGATGACGGGAAGGTGGCCGATGGGCTTAAAGAGAAGAATTCTGTGCGCGTTTGCACTGTCCGTGATCATCGCATCGCCATTGGGGATTCCGACGGCCGCTCATGCACAGCAGAGCGCCACGCTCTCGACCACCAGCAGCTCCTCACGCATCCGAATCGACAACTTCGGACGAATCGATCAGCGCTACTTTCGTGGCGCTCAGCCGATGGGGCACGACTACTCGGATCTCGCAGCGCTCGGCGTCAAGACGGTCATCAATTTGACCAGCGATGACGCACAGGCGAACGAGCGCGCGATGGTCGAGGGAGCCGGCATGGCCTACCTGCACATCCCGATGACCACACACGAGCCGCCGACGTCGGCGCAACTTGCCCAGTTCCTCACCGGTCAACGACCCGGCCCGTCAACCGGTATACGTGCACTGCGTCGGCGGCAAGCACCGCACGGGAGTCATGACGGCGGTCTACCGGATCACGGACCATCAGTGGACGGCCGAACAGGCCTTCAGGGAAATGAAGCAGTACAAGTTTGGGGCTGACGTCCTGCACCCTGAATTCAAGAGGTTTGTGTTCGCCTATCACGTGGAGCCGCAACGTCCGGAACCTGTGCCGACAGTTATCGCAACAACGACGATTCGCTGATCAGTGAGGGACTCGCGCCACGCGCGACGCCAGCCGCGCGACGCAAGGATCTCCCGCGGCGCTGGGCGTGGCACGACACATCGCAACAACGGGTTGTGACGTGGACGCTTATACGCGCAAGCGCCGCATGAGTGCTTCGCGCGATGGGCACGCGCCAACGAGTTGACGGCCGTACAGCGGCCAGTTATCCCCGCTCAAAGACCTGCATGTTGTTAACCTTCTGTCCCTGCGCGTTCGTGCCGGTCGACGTAACGTTCAAGGTCTTGCCGTCAGCCGATACTGTCCGCCGGTTGATGAGCGTTGGCTTTCCCTTGAGCGTGTACGCCGTCTCGATCGTGTTCGCGTCGACACGCTTCATCACGACCATGTCGCCGTCACCGTTGCCGGTCACAGGATATGGTTTGCCGTCAAAGTTGGCGGTGTACTCCCAATGAACCTTGCTGCCATCGGGACCGACGCCGTCGATGACCGCCTTTACGCCCTGGCCGGCCGCCGAGAACGTGACGGTCAGGCTCTTCGGAGCCGGTCCCGGGCTGAATTTGGATTTCGCCACATTGAGCTTCCACGTGGCGAGGCCGGGGACGGGGGCCTGCGCGTTAACGGATACGACCGCCGCCGCTAGTACGCACACGATCGGTACCGCCCACGCCGTTTTCCGCTGGGTGAAGGTCATGGCGACACTCCTTTCGTTGACTAGCTGGATTGGGCAGCGAGAGTACTGCGCGGCGCGACCTCGGTCAATGGTCGATCTCTCACTCAGGTGGTGCGGTCAAAACGTGGTCGCTCGCGATTTCAGTCGCAGTCTCGTGGTCATCGCAGGTCGATCCGAGAGCACCAACCTGTGGCAACTGCCGCACAACGTCATCGCGCCTGTGTGAGCGTGGTGGTTAGGGGAGCGGCCGCAGCAGGACGTGGTTGATGACGGTGAATACGGCCCTCGTCGCGCCAATCCCGAGCGCAAGCGTGACTGTAGCCGCGATCGTGAATCCGCGGTCGTGCGCAAACCGGCGCGCGGCGAGACGAAGTGATTGGAACATCGGCCACCTGTCACGACTATACTCTGCGACGCAGGAGGACGTCGTCATGGCCAAGGTGAGCGAGCGCGACACTGATCGGACGGCGAGCGGCTATCCAAAGAAATACTGGTGGCTCGTTCTTGTCCTCGTGCCGTTGGCGCTGGCGGCCATCCAGTTCCAGCCGTGGAAGCGACCCTCCTCGTCTTCTTCCGAGGCGGGTCGTTCGGTAGCAGCTCACGAGATTGGTACCGCCGTCCTCGGCGACATGTCCGTTGTCGTGAATGAAGCCGCCAGTGCCGGCGCGACGCTCGACCCCGATCTTCAGAAGATGATCGAAGAGGCGGTCAAACTCGGCCGCCAGGGGCAGCATGATGCGGCGATCGCGCGGATCGAGAAGGTCCGCCAGTCATCGTCGAGCGTCGGCGCATTGCCGTCGCTTCTCACGGGACTCGGGGCCGAGTACGCCGCCGCCGGGAAGCTCGATCAGGCACGACAGAGCTTCGAACAAGTCCTCGAAAAAGATCCGGGCAATCAGATGGCATGGAAGGGGCTCGCCGTCCTACCCGATAGTCCGATCAAAGGCCTGAAGTTGGTGAATTTCAGCAGCTACGCCAGTTGGCACCCCTCGAACCTGGTCGATGGCGACCCGGCCTCGGTCTGGAGCGCCGGCGATGCGACATTCCCGCAATCGGTGGTGATCGAGCTCCCGGTCGAATGCAGCATCAGCGAGATCAGCTTCAACAGCGTAACTACCGACCACGCGTCGAAGGACATCGAGATCTCTGCGTCGACGCAGAGCGCGACCTCGGGATTCGCGGTGATCGGCAAGGCCTCGCTTGCGCAGGGCGAGATCGGCCAGGGTGTTTCGATCGCCGGATCGCCGGCGGTCAAGTGGCTGAAGCTCCGCGTTCTCTCCAACCACGGGAACAAGAACCACACCTACCTCGGTGACGTGGTGATTAGCGGGCGGCCACGCGTTCGCTGACGTTTGACGTCGGTGGTCGAGGTAGCCAGCTGTGCTGGTGGGAGCGCAAAGTAGACCGAGAACCAACTGTGTAGTCGACTCTTACCTAATTCGCGCTGTAGAGAAGCCCTGTGTACTGCATCTCCTCCCATGTCTGGTCGCCCCAGAACACGTCGATATCAGGATCGGGATTGAATCGGTTTGACCCGGAGTTGTCGTACCAGGCGCTCGATACAATCCGGGATCCCTTTGGCACCTGAAGCGGTTCCCGGAACATGTAGTATGTCTGCCAATTGAAGTCGTAACGCGGCACCGCGAGGATCATCCGTTCGGTGCCGTCAGGCATCACGAGGCGGTATTCCCATTTCTTCCCGCGCAAGTGGGTGTGGGGAAAGAGGCCCCACACCGTCGCGTCCTGCTGAAATGCGACATCCGCGTCCACCCGAACGTCGCGCGCGCGTGCCGGAACACGGAGCTTTGCGTTGAAGAAGGCCGCCGCTTGCACCTCAACGGGCATCTCATCCTTGGAGAAGATGAACCCGATCCTAGTTCGATCGGTGGCGGCCGTGCCGTTGGTCGAATAATGCAGCTGCAACTCAATCTCTCCGCCCGGTTCGAAGCGCATGGCGCTGCCGGTCGGAAGAACCTGGGGCAGAGTCCCCGGTGCGTAGGTGGCAATCAGGCGCGACGGCGTGGAGTCGCTGCGGCGGGGGCGGAGGCCGGGCGTTCGTGGCGGGAACTGCTGCCGCTCCTGATCGATTCGGAGAACCGGTGTACGCTGCCGATCTGGCTTCGACCGGTAATACGCCAGCACGTGGTGTACGAGCTTGCGATTGCCTGGCCGAATCTCGATGGCCTGAACGTACTTCGGCTCGGTGAAATTCGTGGGAATGTACGTCCACTCGTACAGGACGGTACCCTTCGCCGGCACATCATAAGGCTCCATTTCGAGGATAAGGTCGGGCTCGCCGATCTGCCAACCGTCCGCATACCGGGGAGGCGCTGGCAAGTCGGCGGGATTGCCCTCCGGCGCGCCCGCCATGACCCACCGCGCGATCATCGTCTTCTCTGTCTCCGTCAGACGCCTCGCGTTGGCGAATTCACCGTGCGCCGGATCGGCGTGCCATGGTGGCATGATGCCTGTAAGCACGGCGTTGTGGATCGCTTTCGCCCATGGACGCGCTTCCTTGTACGTCAGCAGCGACATCGGGGCGATTTCACCCGGCCGGTGGCACTGTGTGCAGTGATGGAAAAGAATGGGCGCGACATCCTTGCTGTACGTGGGAGCGTCCGCCGTGCCGGGCGAGTCCTGTTCTGCCGCTGCCTCCAATGCTGCGAGCAGCGCGAAGGCAGCACACAACACGGTTCCAACAACCACGACGATCTTGCGCATGCGAACCTCTTTAAGTTGAAAGTTCCGTTGTCGTGTCACGCGCGAACTTTACGAAAGAACTGGCGCACATCCTCTACGAAAAGTTCGGGCTCCTCCAAACACGCGAAGTGACCACCTCTCGGCATTTTCGTGTAATGGACAAGGTTAAAGTTGCGCTCCAGCAGACGACGCGGAGGATTCAAGGACGTCATCTCGGCCGGGAAAGATGCGAAACCGAAAGGCACTGTGATCTTACGTTCGGCAGGAATCGGATCATCAACATTACCCCGGTACAACCACAC
>OEMN01000136.1_pt1 | contig 13755 bp, 11 predicted proteins | sample 1503231 | NCBI WGS metagenome assembly OEMN01 (sample SAMEA104379591, study PRJEB20068) | metagenome | biome: 1000743; feature: 77; material: 1998 | place: USA | collected 2012 | depth 25 m
GCATGCACCCACGATGGCGGGGTGGATCAAGGCGACGGTGTCGCGTGTCCCGGGCCTCGCGCCCCCGATGCGACAGAATCGGCCGCTTCGCGTCGCACGCCGATTGGGACTCAAGTTGCGAAGTTCAGTGGATGTGCCTCCGACCCGCACTCGCGACGGCGCGCGGGTGCGCTTGAAGGGTTGTGCAGAGGGACGATGGGCTGCATGATGTGTGACCGTTTCTGATGCCATCAACATCTCTCGATCTCGACTGGCGCCTCCGGCTGGCCGCGCTGGACGCTCTACGCCGCATCACGGAGCGCTCCGGCGGCGTGGTGACGCGGGAGCAGATGACGGAGGGGTTCGAGTTCGAGGGGGAGCGGGTGCCGTTTGCTCTCCGGGCGCGGGGGATCTGGAAGCCTGGTCGGCTGGGGCCGGATGGGGCCGCGCTCTCGATCAGCACGGCCTCGGTTCGGCGGGGTGTCACACCCCGGTATGACGATCAGATTGCGTCGGACGACGGCTGGTTCGAGTACCGCTACCAGGGGACCGACCCCACGGCGGCGGACAACCGGGCCGTGCGCCGAGCTTGGGAGCTGGGCCGGCCGCTGATCTACTTCTATGGGATAGGGCCGGGAGTCTACGAGGCCGTGGCGCCGGTGTATGTCGTGGGCGACGACCCGGCGAGGCTCACGTTCAAGATCGCGGCCGATGCGACGAGTTTGGGGGACCCGCGGCTGATGGCTGGCGGCGGCGAGGCGCCACTCAAGGCTTACGCGACGTCGGTGGTCAAGCGACGGTTGCACCAGCATCGGTTTCGGGAGCTGGTGGTCGAGGCGTATGGCGTGCGGTGCACGGTGTGCCGGCTGCATCACGCCGAGCTGCTCGACGCGGCGCACATCCTGGAGGATCGGGACGAGCGGGGGAAGCCCGAGGTGCCGAACGGGCTGGCGCTCTGCAAGATCCACCACGGGGCGTACGACGCGAACATCATGGGCATTGCGCCCGACCATCGAGTGCACATCAGGAAGGACGTATTGACTGAGATGGATGGACCGATGCTGCGGTATGGGCTCCAGGAAATCCATGGGGTCGTGATACAGGTACCGGCGCAGGCGGAGCTCCGGCCGAAGCGGGAGTACCTGGAAGAGCGGTACGCGGCGTTTAGGGCGGCGTGAGCCGCGTGCGAATTGCCTCCTGGAACATCCAGCACGGTGGGACTGGTCGCGCTGCGCTGATCGTTGCCGCACTCGAGCGACACGACCCGGACGTCATCATACTCCTGGAATCACGTCGGACCTCTGCGCCTGGCATCTGCAAGCAGCTCGCAGGGCGGGGCTGGAGGCATCGGGCGAGCACCGTGCCTCCCGGCGCTATCAACGGTCTCTGCGTGCTATCACGGCAGCCCATCAGGGCGCTGCCGGTGTCCCGCCCGGGCCAAGTGTTCGCACGGGGCTGGCTGGAGGTCAGGTTTCCTGGCAGCAGGCTGACGATTGGTGCGGTGTACGCGCCCAATGAACGGTTCCTACTCCGATCGTTTTGGGGCGCTCTTCTGGCTCGGGTCGCGAGGCGCGCTGATGAGCCCTACCTCCTGGTCGGCGACTACAACGCAGGCGCCTCGCGCGTGGACGCTACGAACTACCGTTTCATGGCAGGGGAAGAGTTTGGGCGTCTCGATCGAGCGGGTATCGCGGATGTCTGGCGGAAGCTCAATCCTGGTAGCACGGAGTACACGTGGTATAGCCGGCGCCGAGGGGGTGCAGTCGGAAGAGGGTTCCGGATTGACCACGCCTTTGCGTCGCCCGTGCTCGGTAGCCGCGTGACGCGCTGCTGGTATTCACACGGCGAACGTGAGGAGCGGACCTCGGATCACTCGATGCTGCTGCTCGATATTGCCGAGCGCGCCGACGAGGCACGTGCTTGAAAGCATTCGTCGCGGTTACCGACCGGGATTGGTACGACTTTCTTCGACTCCGACCAGACCTCGACGAGGTCAACTTCTGGCAGCCCGGAGGCGGGCGGCGCTTCCGCGCCCTGAGCCCAGGCCAGCCGTTTCTCTTCAAGCTGCACTACCCCGAGAACGCGATCGTCGGTGGCGGGTTCTTCGCGCACTTCTCGCTCTATCCCGCCAGCCTCGCGTGGGAGGCGTTCGGAGAGAAGAACGGGGCGCCGTTGTACACTGAAATGCGGCGGCGCATCGAGCGGTACCGGCGCACCGCTCCGGACCCGCGCGAGGACCCCACGATCGGCTGCATCATTCTGGAAGAGCCGTTCTTCTTCGATCGACCACAATGGCTCCCGGCCCCGGCGAGCTTTGCCCCGAACACGGTGGTGGGAAAGACCTACGACCTGCGTGAGGAAGAGGGACGCCGGCTGTGGGAGGAGGTCCTGGCGCGAAGGGCTATTGCGTCTGCCAGGGGAGCTGAGCCGCTTGCGGTGGGGCCGATGTTTGAGCAGGCCCTAGTGCGTCGCCGCCTGGGCCAGGGTGGATTCAAGATCCTGGTAGCGGACAGCTACAACCGCCGGTGCGCCGTGACTCGCGAGCGCGCGTTGCCCGTGCTTGAAGCGGCGCATATTCGCCCGGTGTCTCAGGGTGGCTTGCACCGGGTGGACAACGGCCTCCTGCTTCGGGCTGACATTCACACCCTCTTCGACCGCGGGTACGTGACAGTGACGCCCGATCATCGCTTTCGTGTGAGCCGGCGTTTACACGACGAATGGCACAATGGGCGGGTGTACTACGAGCTGGATGGGCGGGAAATCGTGATACCCGAGCACGAGGCGTTGCGGCCGAGCCGGGAGGCGCTCGAATGGCACGCGGATACCGTGTTCAGGGGATAGCCCCCGTATCGGGGGCAAGGCAAGGCCGGGATCCGATCCGCGGCCAGGAGAGACTCCAATATGATCACCGGCGAGATAAGGAACCAGATCGACCGCATCTGGGACGCGTTCTGGTCTGGCGGCATCTCGAACCCGCTGGAGGTGATCGAGCAGATCACCTACCTGCTCTTCATCCGGCGCCTCGACGACCTGCACACGCTCGAGGAGAACAAGGCCAACCGGCTGAAGCAGTCGATGGAGCGCCGGGTCTTTCCGGAGGGCAAGGACGCGAAGGGCCGATCCTACGAGGACTACCGCTGGTCACGCTTCAAACATTTCGCTCCGGCAGACATGTTCACCGTCGTCGGCGAGCATCTCTTCCCGTATCTGCGCACGGATCTCGCGCGGCAGCTCGGCAACGGCGATTCCACCTACGCGCACCACATGAAGGACGCGCGCTTCACCATTCCGACGCCGGCGCTGCTCGCGAAGGTGGTGGACATGCTCGACCACTTGCCGATGGACGAGCGCGACACAAAGGGCGACGTCTACGAGTACATGCTGGCCAAGATCGCCACCGCGGGGCAGAACGGGCAGTTTCGCACGCCGCGGCACATCATCCGGCTCATGGTCGAGATGACCGCGCCGCAGCCGACCGACATCATCTGCGATCCGGCCTGCGGGACGGCGGGCTTTCTGGTGGCGGCGGGCGAGTACCTGCGCGAGCGTTACCCGAACCTGCTGCACGATGCGAAGCTGCGCGAGCACTTCCACCATCGGATGTTTCACGGCTTCGACTTCGACAATACGATGCTGCGCATCGGCAGCATGAACATGCTGCTACACGGCGTGGAGAGCCCGGACATCCGCTACCGCGACTCGCTCGCGCAGGACCACGCGGGCGAGGAGGAGAAATACACGCTCGTGCTCGCCAATCCGCCGTTCGCCGGCAGCCTAGACTACGAGAACACCGCCAAGGACCTGCTCCAGATCGTCAAGACCAAGAAGACCGAGCTGCTCTTCGTCGCGCTCTTCCTGCGTCTGCTCAAGCCCGGCGGGCGGGCGGCGGTGATCGTGCCCGATGGGGTGCTCTTCGGGTCGAGCAAGTCGCACAAGGAGCTTCGCCGCATGCTGGTCGAGGACCAAAAGCTCGACGCCGTGGTGTCGCTGCCGGGCGGCGTGTTCAAGCCGTACGCTGGCGTGTCGACGGCGATACTCGCCTTCACGAAGACCAACTCCGGCGGCACCGACGCCGTCTGGTTCTACGACGTGGACGCCGACGGCTGGAGCCTCGACGACAAGCGCACGCCGCTCCTGCCTCAGGACAAGCTCGGCCCGGTGCCGAAGACGGCGATCGCCGAGGACGAGCACGCGAAGAACGACCTGCCCGACGTGCTGGCGCGCTGGGCGCAACGCGCCGGGGCCGAGCGTGAGCGCCCACGCACGGCGCAGAGCTTCTGCGTGCTGAAGGCCGACATCGCTGCGCAGGGCTACGACCTCTCGCTGAACCGGTACAGGGAAGCTGTGCACGAGGCGCTCGAGCATCGCCCGCCGAAGGAGATCCTCGCCGAGCTGGCGAAGCTCGAGGAGGAGATCCAGCGGGGGATGAAGGAGCTGGAGGGGATGCTGGAATGAGCGGCTGGCGGCAGGAGCACTTTGATGCTGTGGTTGCGGATGAATCCGGCGGCAATCTGAAGACTCCTCAAAGCGAGTTCCTAACGTCAGGTCGGTATCCAATAGTCGACCAAGGCAAAGAGCTCATTGCCGGCTACACGGATGACGAGTCCCGGCTCTGTCGCGCGACACTTCCTGTGATCGTCTTCGGCGACCACACTCGCTGTTTCAAGTACGTGGATTTTCCGTTTTGCATGGGAGCAGATGGCGTCAAGGTGCTCCGGCCAAAGATCGAAGCCGACGTCAAGTACCTCTACCACTACCTGCGCCAGCTTCGACTCACTGAAGGCGGATACGATCGACACTTCAAGTATCTGAAGCGCAGCAGCATCGTCCTCCCGCCCCTCTCCGAACAGCGGCGGCTTGCGGAGATCCTGGACAAGGCGGACGCGCTGCGGGCCAAGCGCCGCCTCGCCATCGCCCAGCTCGACACACTCACCCAGTCCATCTTCGTTGACATGTTCGGCGACCCCGCCACGAATCCGAAGGGGTGGCCGCGCATGGAATTGCAAGACCTCTTCGACATTGCACGGGGGGGATCACCCCGCCCAATCGATGACTTCATCACTGAGGCTGATGATGGCATCAACTGGATCATGATCGGAGATGCTACGGGGAGCGGCAAGTACATCACGAATACCAAGAAGCGCATCAAGCCTGAGGGAGCAAGCCGCTCGCGAGCCGTCAAACCTGGAGACTTCCTCCTCACAAACTCGATGAGTTTTGGTCGTCCTTACATCATGCGGACGTCGGGCTACATACACGACGGCTGGCTCGTCCTTTCCCCGAGGATGACCGAGTTCGAACCGGATTACTTCTACACTTTGCTCGGCTCACGCGCAGTGTTCGCGGAATTCGAGCGCCGGGCGCCCGGCGCAACGGTGAAGAATCTGAACATAGACTTGGTCCGAACTGTGGCGGTGCCAGTCGCGCCAGTGGGCAAGCAGAAGGAGTTTGCGAGTACAATCGCCGCGATCGAGAGGGCTACCAGCCCCCTCAAGACGTCGCTGCTGGAACTCGAACGCCTCTTTGCTTCGCTTCAGCATCGTGCTTTCCGGGGGGAGCTCTAGCCATGCGCGGCGAGTTCATCGGCGTGTGGCCAGAGACATGGCGAGAGATCTGGCAGCCCCTAATCGACCAGCCCCTTGGCGAGAGAGTTGAGGAAGTTCCCGAGGACGTGTTCTGCGAGTTGCACCGTGAAATCGCTAATGCTTTGAAGGAACCGACGGGCGACAACGCTTTAGACGCCGTGCTAGACGACGCGGTTCTCTTACGCGAAGGTTTTGAGCGGGGAGTGGTGCTTAGTGGGGTGCCGATTGAGGTAGCGAAGGCAACCCAGGTCTTCGATTCGTCGGGCGCGTCGGAGCTGACTGGAACATCCGCGCGACGACTGGCTGTAGAGGGTGCTCTTTGCTCGCTGATTGGAGATGCGACAAGGGCTTCCCAGCTGATGAGTCAGGCACTTGGAACTCTCGCGAGCGAGAAGAACAAGAGGGCGGAGGCGAAGGAGAGAGCCGTTGACCGAGTGATCAATGACCCGGTCACCAGTAGGCGAGCATTCGAAGCCATTGGTGCCGCCCAGTTTGCGGGCGAACGGTCGCTGGTCGCCTTTCTTGAAGAGGCGTTCGTGGTACTGGACGAACTGGCCGGTGACGAGCTATCGAATCGCTACTTCAATCTGGTCGTAGCATTTATTGAGAAATTCAGCTTACGGTATGAGTTGCGCCGACCCTGCCTGTTGTGCCCGACGGTTCCTGGGCTCTTTACCAGCCTTTATCGGAATATTGGCCAGCTCGCCAGTTCTGATGTGAACGTTGCCAGGAGACTTCGCGATGCAAGTGAGGCCGTTCAGGATCTGCGGCTTGGTCAGACAGAAGGTCGGATCTCAAATTGTGTCGCGAAACAAGTGATGCTTCTTGAGGCGATCGCTGCGGCTGGAGGAGCATGCGGAACGGATCTCAAAGCAATCTGCAGCGCAATGGCCGATTGGCCTCATCCGGCGATTCGAGCATCGCTGCTCAATGCATATGGCTTCGCATCGGACTTTCCCGGTATTCGCCACGGAACGCCTTCAACAGGAATGACTCGTGAGGTGGACATGCGGGACATGGTGGCGATGTCCATCCTATTGGCAGGGTTTGCTCCGTACTTGAACCTCGGCTTCAATGGAGAGGCGCTGTACCTAGGCACCTGACGTGAGCCACTTCACCTTTCTCCAGCACGAATGGGCCGCCGTCTTCGAGGCCGCGTCGAAGGCAGAGGCCGCAGTCTATGCCGATCCGCGCACGGCGTGCTTCTACGCCCGTCGCGCACTGGAGTTGGCGGTGGACTGGGCCTACAAGCACGACGCGGGGCTCAGGCTCCCGTATCAGGACAACCTATCCGCGCTGATTCACGACCCCACCTTCAAGCAGGCGGCCGGCGAGGCCGTGTTCAGCAAGGCGCGGGTGATCAACACGCTCGGCAACCGCGCGGTGCACAGTCACCGCCCCGTGCCCGAGGCGGACGCGGTGGCGGCGGTGCGCGAGCTGTTCCACATCGCCTACTGGTTCGCGCGCACCTACGGGCGGATGGCCCGGCCTGCTCCGGGCCTCGCCTTCGATCCCGCCGCGCTGCCGCGAGCCGCGCAGGCGGCATCGCAGACCGCCGAGCAGTTGCAGGCGCTGGAGGCGCGCCTGCGCGAGAAGGACGAGGACCTCGCAGCGCTGCTCGCCGACAAGACCGCGCTCGACGAGGAGCTGAAACGTCTGCGCGCCGAAGTGGCCGAGGCGAAGAAGGCGGCGGCCGCGCAGCCCGACACCCACGACTACTCCGAGACCGAAACCCGCGACTACTTCATCGACCTCCTGCTCAAGGAGGCCGGGTGGCCGCTCGACCAGCCCCGCGACCGGGAGTTCGAGGTCGGCGGCATGCCGAACGCTCAAGGCAAGGGCTTCGTGGACTACGTGCTCTGGGGCGACGACGGCAAGCCGCTAGGACTAGTGGAGGCCAAGCGGACGCGCCGCGACGCGCGGGCCGGGCAGCAGCAGGCGAAGCTCTACGCGGATTGCCTTGAGCGGCAGTTCGGCCGCCGGCCGGTCATCTTCTACTCCAACGGCTACGAGCACTGGCTCTGGGATGACACTCGCTACCCACCGCGGCGGGTGCAGGGGTTCTACAAGAAGGCGGAGCTGGAGCTCCTGATCCAGCGGCGCGAGACGCGCCGCTCGCTCGCGCAGGCGCCGATCAGCCCGACAATCGTCGAGCGCCACTACCAGACGCGGGCGATCCGCCGCATCGCCGAGGCGTTCGAGCGGGACCACGACCGCAAGGCGCTGCTCGTGATGGCCACGGGCGCCGGCAAGACGCGCGCGGTGATCGCACTTTGCGACCTCCTGATGCGCTGCAACTGGGCGAAGCGCGTGCTCTTCCTCGTCGACCGCGTGGCGCTTGTCAACCAAGCCGTGAACGCCTTCAAGCGCCACCTGCCCGATGCGTCGCCTGTGAACCTCGTCACGGAGAAGGACGCCCAGGGACGCGTCTACGTCTCGACCTATCCCACGATGATGGGGCTGATCGACGAGGCGGCCGACGGCCAGCGGCGCTTCGGCGTGGGGCACTTCGACCTCGTGATCATCGACGAGGCACACCGCTCGGTCTTCCAGAAGTACCGGGCCATCTTCGACTACTTCGACTCGCTCCTCGTGGGCCTCACCGCGACGCCCAAGGACGAAGTGGACCGCAATACGTACAGCCTGTTCGATCTCGAGGACGGCGTGCCGACCGACGCCTACTCCCTGGAGGAGGCCGTTCGCGACGGCTTCCTCGTGCCACCGCGAGCGGTCTCCGTACCCCTCAAGTTCCAACGCGAGGGGATCAAGTACGATGATCTGTCCGAAGAGGACAAGGACCAGTGGGACGCGCTTGAGTGGGACGACGAGGGCACGGTGCCGGACCGCGTCGAGGCCGAGGCGGTCAACAAGTGGCTATTCAACAAGGACACCGTGGACAAGGTGCTGGCGCACCTGATGACGCGGGGCCTCACGGTGGCCGGCGGAGACCGGCTGGGCAAGACGATCATCTTCGCCAAGAACCAACAGCACGCTGAGTTTATCGCCGAGCGGTTCGACGCTAACTATCCGCACTTGAAGGGCGCGTTCGCGCGGGTCATCACCTTCAAGACCGAGTACGCGCAGAGCCTGATCAATGACTTCTCGAACAAGGACAAGGCGCCACACATCGCGATCTCGGTGGACATGCTCGACACCGGGATCGACATCCCGGAAGTGGTGAACCTGGTCTTCTTCAAGCTGGTGCGCTCGAAGACCAAGTTCTGGCAGATGCTCGGGCGGGGCACGCGCTTGTGTCCGGATCTCTTCGGGCCGGGGCGCGACAAGGAGTGCTTCTTCGTCTTCGACTATTGCCAGAACCTCGATTACTTCAGCCAGGACATTCCGGTCACGGAGGGCTCCGTGACGGCGTCGCTCGCCAAACGGCTGTTCCACGCGCGGCTCGAGCTGATCACAGCCCTGGATGGTCGCTCCGAAGGTGGGCTGGCCCTCGCCATCAGAGAGGCGACGGCGACCTACGGGGATCCAAAGAGCAACGAGGAAGTGAGGCAGTCCGTCGTGGAGCGATTGCAACAGGAAGTCGCCGCGATGAAGCTGGACAACTTCATCGTTCGACCGCACCGCCGTCTGGTGGAGAAGTACGCCCGTCCCGAGGCCTGGGCGGCGCTGGCGGCCGACGCCCTTGCCGGACTGTCGCATGAGGTCGCCGGACTGCCGTCCGAGCTCGACCCCGAGAACGAGGAGGCGAAGCGCTTCGACCTGCTCTCCCTGACCCTCCAGATCACCCTGTTGCGCGCCGAACCCGGGTTTGAGCGGTTGCGCGATCGGGTCAAGGAGATAGCGGGGCTTCTAGAGGAGAAGGATGCGATCCCCATGGTGCGGGAGCAGATGGCCCTCATTCAGGACGTGCAGACCGACGAATGGTGGCAGGACGTCACGGTGCCGATGCTCGAGGGGATGCGCCGCCGCCTGCGCGGACTCGTGCAGTTCATCGACAAGCGGCAGCGCAAGCCCGTCTACACCGACTTCGAGGACCTGATGGGCGCCGAGACTGACTTCACCTTGCCGGGCTTGGCTGTGGGTACCGACCAAGCCAAGTTCGTTGCCAAAGCGCGAGCGTTCCTGCGCCAGCATCTCGATCACGTCGTGATCGCCAAGCTGCGGTTGAACAAGCCGCTTGGCGTCTCGGACCTCGCGGAACTGGAGCGGTTACTAAGTGAGACCAGTGCAGACCGACCGGACGAACTCCGCTTCGCGGCAGAGCAGGCCCGGGGTCTGGGTCTGTTCGTGCGGTCACTCGTGGGGATGGACCGGAGCGCGGCGAAGGAGGCGCTCGCGGGGTTTACCAGAGGAAAGACCTTCACCGCGAACCAAATTGAGTTCGTCAACCTCGTAGTGGACCATCTCACGGAGCACGGGGTCGTCGAACTCGCCCGGCTCTACGAGTCGCCGTTCACGGACCTCACGCCGCGGGGACCCGATGGTCTCTTTGGACCAGCCGAGCTTGATGAACTGATGCGCGCTCTCGAAGCAGTGCGGGCGACGGCGGTGGCGGCATGAGGCCTTTCTAGCAACTAGCCCTTGGCCGGACAGGCAGGAGAAGGCGGTACAGACGGGTGGCTACCCGACCGCACTCCCCTTTGCAAAGAAGGACGATCCGATGGCTTCCCACAAGGCGCACCTAGTCATTCAGCACGTGGAGATGATGAGTCGCCGGATCTTGGAAAATCACCAAGAGGTGATCCGAGAGTACGTGAAGGGGAAACACGGTGTCTACGCGCTTTATCGAGGTAGCCGGCTCTATTACGTCGGCCTCGCGTCCAACTTGCGTTCGCGCCTAAAGGCTCACGTTCGCGATAGACACGCCGAAGCGTGGGATCGCTTTAGCCTCTATCTGACCGAGGGTGAAGAGCACTTGCGGGAGCTAGAGGCAATGGTGCTGCGCATCACCATGCCGAAGGGGAATCGAGCTAAGAGCAAGTTCGTGAAGTCTCAGGATCTTCGGCGATATTTCAAGCGCAGGATTCAGGAACACCATCGAGCGGACCTGGATGCACTTTTCGCGACCCCCGAAGCAATTCGGGAACACCCAATGGATCGAAAGCGAGCCCTTCCGGCGGCCGGTCTGGTGTCGAGGCGCACGCCGCTCCGAATGCGGTACAGAGGAAAAACGTACCGGTCTGCCCTTAGACCGGATGGACAAATCAAACTGAAGGGCAAGGTCTACAATTCACCGTCGGGTGCCGCGCGCTCGATCTTCAAGCGGCCCGTCAACGGATGGTCGTGGTGGAGATATGAGGTGTCGCCGGGGAAATGGGTGGAGCTGACCGTCCTTCGGGGCCGTTGATCTGGCGGAAGGCTCGGCTGGTACGACGCTGTCGCAAAACCGCCCCTCGGCGTTACAATCGGGACCTGGCCTGGCGTTGAGCAAGAGGTAGTTTGTGTTGCGGCGCCCCTAGCCGCCCCTAATTTCCTCTCCGTATTGCGTCACCACTACCTTGGCACCCCACCGTGCCTGGAACCAATCCAGCCGCTCAGTATGCACCGGCAATATCCGCTCAGGTGCGATCCGGTCGATCAACTCCTGTAGCGCTGGCCCCCCGATGTGGCCCGATGCATGGAACGGCCCGCTCTCCGCGTTCGGCAGCCCGCCCACCTTCCTTAGATGGAATCGGTCGAGCCAGTTCTCCAACCGCTGCTGGTCGATCCGCTGATCCTCGCTGTACGCCTCCGACGACGAATAGAGGTAGGTCCCGCCTTGCGGATCCAGATCCACGAGGTTCCCAATGTCCCAGTACGACAGACACAGGATGTGCGCGCCGGGCTCTTTGCGAATGACACTGGCATCGACCAGGTTGCCCGCGAACCGGTTCAACACCTCCCGCTCCCAGAGCTGCACCGTCCCCATCGGCTCCTTGAGCACCGCGATCCCATCTTCCTCAGGCGCGGGGATGTTGGGGTCGATGACATGCAGCCGCTCGAGCAGATACGCGTCCTTGGTCGTCACCACCAGTCGCCGCCCACGCACCTTCGCGATGTCCCGGAAGGTCCGCAGCCGCTCGATGTTGCGCGCGGTGAAGTCGGCGATGACGAGCCCCGGCTCCCGCGCCACGACCTCGTCCGCCGCCTGATGCACCTCGGGCTCGGTGATCGGCCGGTCCACGTCGACCCGGGTGCCTTCCACTATCAGGAGCGCCGGCTTCAGAGCCGCCGCCTCCTCCGCGAACTTCTCCGTCCGCCAGCCGGAGTGGCCGTGCCGTCGGAGGTCGCCGCTGTACACGACCCAACCGATCGGCGTCTCGATCGCGAATGCGCCCGATCCCGGGATCGAGTGATCCACCCGCCAGAATCGAAGCCCCTGCGCCGCTGGATCCACCAGCTCGAGCGGCGCCGGCTTGAGTTCGGACCTGGTGCCCGGCACCGACTCCCAGAACAGCTTGAGCTCGCCCATCGCGCGCTCGATCTCCGGCCCGCTCTCGCACACGAGATGACGGCGCTGGACCCTCGCTTCGCCCCTGACCGTCGCGAGCACGTCCCCATTGGCGCAACGGGGGACGAGGTAGTTGAACTCGCCGTCCACGCCGGTGGGCCTCGGGTCCTGCAGACACTTGCCGATCACGGCGGTCATAAGCCCGGTGTACACCGGAATCTCCGGCCGGAGAAACCCCAGACAGCCGTTGTGATCGACGTGCGCGTGGGAGAGCAGGACGCCGCGGATCTCGGGAACCTTGCGCCAGTCCGGCCGGTCGCGATACCGCTCCCAGAGATCGGGCTCGTGGCACCAGAGGTCGTCACGGTACAGTCCCTCGAGAGGCGGCAGGAGCTCCATGCGGAGGTAGTCGCGCAGGCCGAGGGTGGCCCCGCGGGGCTTCACGAACTCCTCGAAGTAGCGGGCGACGGCACCGAAACGGGTGCCGAAGTCGAGCAGCCAGGCGGCGCCATCCCACGAGAGCAGGATGCGGTTGCCGCCGATCTCGCCGGCGGCGCCGCCGAAGATGGAGATGGTTACGGGAGAGGCCATGTCGACATGAGCTGGGCGCTCAAATCTACCATCGAACCTTGGTCGAGGGACTCAGTCGATCCCTGAGTGGCTCCGGAATGACGTTGTAGGGGTCGGGCGCAGCTTGACTCGGCACGCGCCGCTGCCGATGTTCTCGGCCACTATCAGTACAGGAGTGCATGATGAGTGTGCCGAACGATGCTGACCCAGACGAGCCGGCCGTGCCTGAGGTGGCATGGGATATCAGGAGGGCTGGCCGTGCCTGGGGGCCGGACGAGTCGATGGCCCGCTTCGCCCTGACGCCGGAGAAGTTCGAGATGTGCGACGGGAGGCTCTTCTGGAGCGACGTGGATAGGCTGACCCTGCTGGGGTTGCTGTTGGAGAACGTCGGCGTGGACGCGGCTGTTCAGCTCGGCGCTCCGGAGGTCTGGCGCGAAGCGATCCGTGCCCGGCCTTCGATCTGAGCGCCCGTCGCGATGGTGGGGGGTAGGAGCGCCGAGGAGTGATCAGGCCTTCGGTGCCCGCGGGTGCGGCGCCGGCGTGCCGACGAAGAATCCCCTCGCACTGAGGTCCTCATCAACGTCCGGCCAGCGGACTCCTTCTCCGCCCCCGATCAGTTCCCAGTGCTTGCGTTGCGCCGGTGTCGCGCGTTCGAGTCGCCAGGACCAGGCGAGGGGCAGGCTGATGCGACGGCCATCGGTGAACGCGGCCGTGATCCAGCCGTCGCTTACCTCGACGCCGACGATTCTGGGATGTTCATCACCCACAGTGCTCATCCCACGCATCCTCGATCACTGGCAGATGCTGTAGTATAACGCGTTCAATCGCGCGGAGTTCACGGGTTGAAAAACGGCCGCCATTCGCGACCTCCAATGGACGCAGCCAGAACTTGCAGACGAGTGATTCTCGCTGCGCGTGCACGTGGGCCGGCTCGGCGCAATCGAAGCTGTAGAAGAACCGAGCCTCCTTCAACAACCACACAATCCGTGCGCGGGGCTGTCGGCGCCCTCGAGGTTGGCCTTGCTCGCGTCGGCCTCCATCGCCCGCTCGAACATGCGGCGGGCGAACTGAATGCCGGTTCCTGGGTTGGTGTAGGGGAGAGCAGCGCTTCAGGTCGACGCCTGGGTAGACTGGGGCGCCCTTGACTTCCCGGCCGGCCCCACGATCCTCCGAGGAGGAGGAATCCCCATGTCCCGACGCCGGCTGCTCGTTCTGGGGCTCATCGCCTTTGCG
>OEMN01001535.1_pt2 | contig 13556 bp, 14 predicted proteins | sample 1503231 | NCBI WGS metagenome assembly OEMN01 (sample SAMEA104379591, study PRJEB20068) | metagenome | biome: 1000743; feature: 77; material: 1998 | place: USA | collected 2012 | depth 25 m
ACGCGTCCCGTCCTGCTACGCCGGCCTGGCTCCCCCCAGCGTTTACGGCGTTCTGCCGCAAACCACAGACCGACGCCCCGTGTAGGGCAACGGGTGTGCCGCAGTAATTACTTGGAAAACCCCAACCTACAGCCCTGATCAGGTTTCAACCGTGTGGCAAGAATTACAAGGGTGTACAGCTGACAGGCATGCGGATAGACCTGAATGCTGACGTAGGTGAGGGGCTGCTGGGGGAAGCGGGGCAGGACTCGGCCTTGATGCCCCACATCACGTCCGCCAACGTCGCATGTGGCTTTCACGCGGGAGGGCCGGCTGTAATGCGTGCCACTGTTGCGCTGGCGGCTGCCCATGACGTTGCCGTAGGGGCGCACCCGGGATTTCCGGACCTCGAGGGCTTCGGACGCCGCGAGCTTGATGTAACGCCGCGCGACGTCGAGGACTTTGTCATTTACCAGATTGGTGCGCTTGGGGCGATCGCGGCCGCACAAGGTGTTCGGTTGCAGCACGTCAAGCCGCACGGCGCTCTTTTCAACATGGCGGCACGAGACGCGGCACTGGCCGATGCCGTTGCGCGCGCGACCGCTGTCATCGACCGCAGCCTCATCCTGTTTGGCTTGCCCGGCTCAGAACTCATCGGGGCAGGCTGGCGTGCCGGCCTGCGTACGGCGTGTGAAGGTTTTGCCGATCGGGCGTATCGACCAGATGGAACGTTGGTCCCACGTCAGGACCCGGGAGCGGTGATTCACGATCACGAAACTGTAGTCGCAAGGGCCGTCCGTATGGTGCGCGACCGGACCCTTGAAGCAATCGATGGCTCGGTCATTCCCCTCACAATCGACACCGTGTGTGTTCATGGAGACACGCCGGATGCGGCAAATCTTGCCGCTGGTATTCGGCAAGCGCTGGTCGAGTCCGGAATTGAGGTGAAGGCGCTGCGCGGCTAGCTCAGCTGGCGCGCTTGGTCTCTTCAACCAACACTCGCCTGAGCACCTTTCCGACCATCGTTTTCGGCAGCTCTTTCCGGAATTCAACCTGGACGGGTACTTTGTACGGCGCAAGTCGCTCGCGGCAGTGCGCGCGCAGCTCGCTCTCTGTGGCGCTCTGTCCGGACCTGAGGATCACCCACGCTTTCGGGACTTCGCCCTTCAGCGGGTCGGGCACGCCGGCGACACTCACTTCCATAACAGCGGGATGCGAGGCGAGCACTTCTTCAATCTCGCGAGGCCACACCTGATAGCCGCTCGTTTTCAGCATGTCCTTCTTGCGATCGACGATGAAAAGGTATCCCTCGTCATCCATGTAAGCGAGATCGCCGGAGTGCACCCAGGGCCCGCCAGGACCATGCGTCCGCAGCGTGGCCGCGGTCTCCTCGGGGTTGTTCCAGTACTCTGCGAAGTACTGCGGCGCGCGCATGATCAGTTCGCCGACCTCTCCAGACGGCAGGTCGCGCTCGCCATCCTCCGCGTCCACGATGCGAACGTCGACGTCAGGAAGCGGCAGCCCAATCGATCCGATCTTGTTCTTGCCTTTGACCGGATTGACGCAGCACGCCATCATCCCTTCGGTCAGTGAGTACCCCTCGACAATGCGCGCACCCGTAGCGTCCTCGAATCGCCGCTTCGTTTCCGCCATCAGCGCCGACGAGCCGCAAAAGCACAGCTTGATACTCCTGAGGTCCACCTTGCCATCCTGCACGTCAGGGTGGTTGAGGATCGCCGTGTAGAGGGTCGGGATGCCGTTGAAGAATGCTGGTTTCACCTGGCGGATGGTTTTCAGCAAATCGTCGAGATCACGCGGATTGGGAACGATCGACAGCGGTGCGCCCGCGACGAAGGCGAGCGGCTGCACACCCACATTTGCGTACACGTGGAACAGCGGCAACGGCAGCATGATCGTGTCGGTCCACTGATTGAGCGCCGATTTCGTCCACTCATGCAGTTGCCGGCCCGCGGCGACATAGTGGCGGTGGAGTCCGACGACCCCCTTGGGCGTGCCGGTCGTTCCGCCGCTCGAGAGAATGACTGCACGATCGTCTGGTCGGACGTTCACCCCGGTCTTCGGCGACGCTCGGTGCGTCCGCAGCAGATCCTGAAACCACATGTCTTCGGCGGCGATCGTGATGCGGTGACCGTCCTTTCTTTCCTTGAAGACGGTGAACAACAATCGAAGAGCCGGCGGCAAATACTCCTTGATCGACGTCGCGATCACGCCGCGGAGTCGAGTGCGACCTTGAACGGCCTTGACGCGCGCGTAAAACGGCGTCAGCGCGATGGCCAGCACCGCGCCGGTCGATTCAAGGGCCGCTTCGAGTTCGCGTTCGCTGTAGATCGGATTAAGTGCGACGACTACGCCTCCCGCTTTCCAGACCCCGAACTGCGCAATCATGAATTGCGGGCAATTGGGGAGGATTAGTGCGACGCGGTCGCCAGGACGCACTCCCAAAGAGGCGACAGCGGCTGCAAAAGCGTCGCTCTGGGTTTCCAGCACGCCGTACGACACCGACGCTCCCTTGAACAGCACCGCGGACCTGTCCCCGTGAGCACGCGAGAGGTCGGCGAGGTAATCGATCAGCGTTTTGTCGGGGTAGGGCGCGATGCTATGCGCGACGTCGGCGTCGTAATGCGCCAGCCATGGCTTCACGGAGTGCATTCTACTCGTTCGGATCGTCGGGACCCTGGCGCGCTGTGCGGGCCGACAGCCTATGACAGGAGCATCAGCAGTAGAGCCTTCTGGGTGTGAAGGCGGTTTTCGGCCTGGTCGAACACAACGGATGCAGGTCCGTCGAAAACGTCGGCCGTGACCTCTTCGCCGCGATGAGCGGGCAGGCAGTGCATGAAGAGGGCCCGGGGTGCCATCGCCATCAGCTGACCATTCACTTGGTACGCCTGGAACTCACGTCGTCGCACCTCGGTTTCATCTTCGCGGCCCATTGAGGTCCATACGTCAGTGTAGATGGCATCGGCTCCGATCACCGCTTGGTGCGGATCGCTGAACATCCTGATCTGCGCGCCGCCACGCGCCGTGCGCAGGCCGGCTTCGACGACGTGGGCAGGAAGGCTGTAGGCGCGAGGCGTCGCCAGGTGAACGGAGATGCCGAACTGGGGTGCGGCATGCACGAGTGATGTCGCGACATTGTTGCCGTCTCCGACGTACGCCAGCGTGCGACCCTGACAGTCGCCCCAGCGCTCGATCAGAGTCAACACGTCGGCGAGGGCCTGACACGGGTGTTCGGCGTCGCTCAGGGCATTGATGACATGCAGGCGCGTGCCTGCGGCCGCGAGCGTCCGTGCCTTGTCGTGGGCGTAGGTACGGATCACAAGAGCCCGGACCCAGCGTTCGAGGTTGCGCGCGACGTCCTGCAGCGGCTCTCGGGTGCCGTCCGCGAACTCTCCTGGCAAGTGCAGCGCTTCGCCGCCGAGCTCACGAATGGCGATTTCGAACGTCGAGCGGGTGCGCAACGAAGGCTTCTCGAAAAGCAGCGCGATATGTGCACCGTTGAGCGCATTCGCTGTGGGAGCGTTCCTGCCAAGGCGGTGATCGGCTTTCAACCGCGCGGCATTGTGGATCAACCGCTGCAGCTCATCGGTCGACAGATCGAGAATGGACAGGAAGTCCTTTACCGGCGCGACCGCGCTCATGCTCGACACCGCCCAATCATGTTCGATATTCGCCATTGATTCGGACGTACTCGGCGCTGAGGTCGCACGTCCATATCGTCGCTGAGGCAGGTCCGGACCCGAGGCTTACATCTATCTGAATGGTCTTGCCGTTGAGATGTTGCGCTGCAACGGGCGCCAGGTCGTCATGCGGCCGGCCATTCTCGAACAACACCGTGCCGCCCACGTGGACGGAGAGGGCATTGATGTCGAAAGCGACGCCTGATCGTCCCGCCGCAGCCACGATCCGCCCCCAGTTAGGGTCTGCGCCGTGGACGGCGGTTTTGACGAGAGGCGAATTCGCGATGGTCCTGGCGACCTGACGTGCCTCGTCGATTGTTCGCGCGCCGCCAACAGTGATGGCGACGAGCTTTGTGGCGCCCTCGCCGCCGCGCACGATGGCGACAGCGAGCTCTCGCGACACGGCAAGTAATCCGTCCAGTAACGCCGGATACGTCTCGTCGTCGATGGCTACGCCGCTGGCGCCGGATGCCAGGGCGAACAGCGTGTCGTTTGTGGAGCATTCGCCGTCGACCGTTATTGCGTTGAACGTATCGCGCGCCGACGACCTGAGTGCTTTACGCAGGATCGCCGGCGACACCTGCGCGTCGGTGGTCAACAGCCCGATCATCGTCGCCATGTTCGGCTCGATCATGCCGGCGCCCTTTGCCATTCCGCCGACGGTGAATGATCCCTGACCGGTCCGTACGGTCACCGCGTGCTCTTTCGGAGACGGATCGGTCGTCATGATGGCGCGGGCGGCAGCCGCGCCTCCGGTCCGGTCCAGGATTCCGACAGCTTTTCGAATGCCGGACAAGACGCGATCGATCGGCAGCTTCACGCCGATGACGCCTGTGCTGGCGACGAGGACCTCCTCAGGCCGGCAGCCAATGGCGGCTGCCGTACTGGTGGCCATCTGTATGGCATGCGACAGCCCGTCATCCCCGGTGCAAGCGTTGGCGCAGCCGCTGTTGATGACGACGGCACGCGCCCAGCCATCGGTTCGCTGGAGATGCTGTCGCGAGACGTGTACGGGCGCAGCCTGCGCGAGATTCGTGGTGAAGATTCCCGCAGCGCTGGCTGCCGATTCGGCCGCGATCACGGTCAGATCGAGTGCTGACGCGGCCGCCTTGATGCCACTGTGCACCGACCCTGCCTGGAACCCTTCAGGCGCCGCGATGCCGCCCGGGACCGCTGTGACGGAAATAGATGGCGTTCGAACCACCTCAACCATGGCTCAGGCGCCTCTGTCCGAGGGCCCGCACGACCGCATACTGGCCGCAGCGTCGGAAGTGTGGACAACTGTGGCAATCGGTCACGATCTTCTCGGGCAGCCAGACGTGGGGAACGATGGAAAAGCCGTGGTGCACGAAATACGTCGGCCGGTGCGTAAACGCGCACACTTTTTCGAATCCGCAGCTCGCCGCGCGTTGAACGAGGAGTTCGATGATCTCTCCGCCTATACCAAGGCTCCGCACGTTACGGCTGACGACCAGCGATCGTATTTCCGCGACGTCGTTGCTGAGCGGGGCCAGCTCACCGCAACCGACGACTCGATTGTCCTGAACCGCAACGAGGAAACGATGCACGTGCGTCCTGATTTCCTCGAGGCCACGCGGCAAGAGGTGTCCATCTTCGAGATACTCGGTTACAAGCGCGTAGACCTCCGCCGCATCGCCGGGCCCGGCTCCGCGAACGTAAACGTCCGATTCGAGCAGAGGAACCGGAGGCGTCGAACGGGTGACCGTCAGAGGTTGGGTCGCTGACCACGTGCTCACACCTGCACCTCCTGAGAGACTCTGGCGAAGACCGCATCGAGCATCGCAGCCGCGCGATCGATCTCTGCCGTCTCGATCGTGAGCGGTGGCAGAAGTCGCACGACTTTTTCATCCGTCCGGTTGACGAGAAGACCCTCTTCACGTGCGGCATCGACGATTGGCATGGCGTCCGTGTTGAGCTGGATGCCTCGCATGAGCCCTGCACCGCGAACTTCCGTGATGGCGGGATACTTCAGTGCGATGGCCCTGAGTCGGCGTTCGAGGTGCATGCCGACCGTCTTCACGTGCTCGAGCAGACCGCCCTCCATCAATTGCGTGAGGAAGAACGCCGCGGCGCGCGTACCCAGCAGATTGCCGCCGTAGGTGCTGCCATGATCGCCGGCGGAGACTGCCTCCGACACGCGTTCGGAGAGCAGCGCGGCGCCGACGGGTATTCCGCCGCCGAGCGCCTTACCGACCGAGATCAGGTCGGGTCGCAAACCCAGCGCCTCGAAATAGAAGGGCAGACCCGTCCGGCCCAGGCCGGTCTGTACCTCGTCGGCGATGTACAACGTTCCCGTACGCGAGCACACGTCGTTGATGGCCGAGGCGAATTCAGCGCTCATAGGCCGAATCCCGCCTTCACCCTGAATCGGTTCGGCGATGATCGCAGCCGTCCGCTCGCTGGCGGCCGCGATGAGCGCCGCCGGGTCGTCGGGAGCGACGAATGTGACCCCTGAAAGCAACGGTGCAAACGGGGCGCGGTAGTGTTCGTCGTGCGTCACCGAGAGCGATCCGAAGGTTCGTCCGGCGAATGCGCCTTCGAGTGCGATGAATTCAGTGCGCGCTGTCGCGCCGCGCGTATACCAATAACGTCGCGCGAATTTCAAGCACGCTTCAACCGCCTCGGTTCCGCTGTTGCAGAAGAAAGCGCGTGGGAGGCCAGACAGCTGCGCAAGCCGCGCTGCAGCTTCCGCCTGGAACGGGTGGTAATACAGGTTCGATGTATGAACCAGTGTCGCCGCCTGATCCGCGATTGCGGCCGTCAGGCCGGGATGTGCGTGCCCGAGCGACGTTACCCCGATTCCCGAGATGAAATCGAGATACTCACGGCCCTCGGTATCGAACAGGCGTGCGCCGTTCCCGCGTACGAACGCAACAGGCTGCCGCCTGTAAGTCTGTACGACGTGGCGTAACTCGCGCGCCCTGATGTCATCGAGCGTTGTATTCATCGAACAACCCATGTGCAGCCGGGCAGCGGGCCGGATGCGTCGGCAAGCGTCTCGTACGAAATGTCTCGTCCGTTGGCGATCAACACGTCGCCGACGCCCTTCCGCAGCGCGGCACGACAGGCGTCGAGTTTCGCGACCATCCCCTTGCTGGCGGTGCCAGCCCGAACGAGCCGTGCCGCCGCCGTGCCTGTCAAGCGGTCGATCGTATGACCGCTGTCGTCGAGGACGCCGGACGTGCCCCCCGCGATCACCAGCCGTCTGGCCTTCAGCTCCGCCGCGAGATGCGAGGCGAGCGTGTCGGCATTTACATTGAGAAGTTCGCCGCGGCGGGTTGCGCCCACGCACGCCACGACCGGCAGGTACCCGCATGCGAGCAGGTCGGTGAGCAGATGTGGTGTGCCGTTGTTGATGGGCGATCCCACCAGTCCGAGGTCGACCTTCACGCCGGCTACGCTGGATATCGGTGGCGAGCGGCGGACGGTGACGACGGACGTATCGGCGCCGGTGAGTCCCACGGGCCTGGCGCCCGCGCCGCGAAGCGCGGCTACGAGCCGCGTATTGATGGCGCCGGCCAGGACTGAGACAACAACGTCGAGCGTGCGGGAATCCGTGACGCGCAGCCCGTCAACCTGCTGCTTGGGAATGCCGGCGGTGGCGAGCGCCGCATCAATTTCGCGTCCGCCGCCGTGAACGATCACGAGCGCGGAACGCTGCGCCAGGCCGGCGATCCCGGCGGCAGTACGATCGACATCGGCGGCACTTTCGAGAAGCTCGCCGCCAAGCTTCAACACCAACACCGGTCGCGCACGGCGAACGGAAGCGCGCTGGCGTCGCGATTTCGGCCGCTTCACAGCAGCCCCGTCCGTTGATCGATGCCGAGCATGATGTTCAGATTCTGAACGGCCTGACCGGCTGCGCCCTTCAACAGGTTGTCGAGCGCGACGATCAGGACTGCTCGCCCGCGCGCTTCGTCAACACGCCAGCCGATGTCACAGAAATTGGTGTGCGCGACGTGCTTGATTTCGGGAAGTTCGGCACCTGTCAAACGTACGAAGGGCGCCGACGCGTACGCATGCTGCAGCGTTTCGGCAACCTGAGACTCGGGCGTCCCGCGCCGGAGCGAAACGTAAATCGATTCGAGGATGCCTCGATCGAGCGGCACGAGGTGCGGAACGAACGTGACCTCCATGCCCAGCTCCTGCTCGATTTCAGGAGCATGCCGATGTGAGAACACACCGTACGCGGCGACGCTGCCATGGTTTTCACAAAAGTGCGTGCGATCGGTCGGCGCCTTGCCGGCACCGGAAATCCCCGATTTCGCATCGACGACGATACCGGGCTCGAGCAGACCCGCCGCCTGCAACGGCGAGAGCGCGAGCAGTGCAGCCGTCGGGTAGCAGCCCGGGCACGACGCGAGCCTCGCTCCGTGGATCGCGTCCGGATTGCGCTCGGGGAGGGCAAAGACAACGCCGGCCGGCATCGTCGTAGTCGCCGGGTACCAGCGGTGCCGGTCGGAGTCACCGCGCAGGCGAAACGCTCCGGACAGGTCGATGACCCGCCGCCCGCGACTGACAAGCGCTGTGCCTACTTCGGCGGCCGCCGCCTCCGGGAGCGCAAGGAGAACGATCTCGGCGCTTTCGGCAAGGCGGTCGACGTCGAGCGGAGTGACCGAGCCGTCCCAGATCCGCCTCAGCGCCGGCAGCGCTCGTGGTGCGCTCGTTGCCCCTGAGGACATCGCGGCGCGGAGCGCAACGGCAGGGTGCCGCGCGAGCAGGCGCAGAAGCTCCTGGCCGGCATAGCCGGTCGCGCCTGCAACAGCGACGGGCACTGCCGCGGACGACGTGACCGCGCTGTCGCGGGTCTCTGGAACTGCAGTGGTCATTTTCGTCATCGGCCAAAGAGAATATTTATACAGTCAGATGTATAAACAGTCAAGAAATCGGTGCTATGCTTGAAGGCTGCGATGTCGAGGCAGCAGTCATGAAGGCCAGGCGTCAGTCGGTCGTTCTTGACCTCGTTCAGCGGCAGCCGGTGCGCAGCCAGGAACAGCTCCGTCGTCTCTTGCGCACCGCCGGCTTCGACGTGACACAGGCCACTCTGTCGCGCGACATCCGCGAGCTCGGCCTCGTCAAAGGCGGCGCCGACGGGGCGTACCAGCCGCCGCTGCCCGCCGACTCGAACGGCGGCGCGACCAAGTCTCTGCTGAATCGCGCGCTGACCGACTACCTGACGCGCGTCGATCAGGTGCAGCAGCTGGTGATCATTCGAACGGGCCCGGGGCAAGCGCAACTGCTCGGTGTCGCGCTCGACGGCGCCCGCCTGCCGGAAGTCGTCGGTACCGTGGCAGGGGACGATACCATCCTCGCCGTTGCGCCGGATGCGCGTCGTGCGCGCGCGCTGGTCAGGCGGCTCGAAAAATTGTCGAGAGCATGATGGAGCGCATCGTTCTCGCGTACTCGGGTTCGGAAGACGATTCTCGAGCGATTTCGCTGCTCGCTGGCGAGTATGGTTCGGAGATCGTCACCCTGACGCTGGACGTCGGCCAGAATCAGGAGCTCGAAGAGGTGCGCGATCATTCGCTGGCCGCTGGCGCCGTTCGGGCGCACGTCCTGGACGCGAGAGCGGAATTTGCTGATCAGTTCGTGCTGCCGACTCTGCAGGCGGGCGCATTTGACGATGGGCGCGAGCCCACCACATTTCCACTTGCGCAGGCGCTCATCGGCAAGAAGCTTGTCGAGATGGCGGCGATCGAGGAGGCCACGGCGGTTGCCCATCGTGGCCGCGGTCACGACGGCCTACGTATCGAAAACAGCGTCCGAGCGCTGAACCCGAGTCTTCACGTATTCTCGTTGGGCGCTTCTGCCGAGTGTGTGAAGACGCGTACCAATCTGTGGGGTCGAGCCGTCGACCACGAGAATCGGGAAGGTCCCGTCGGAGCAATGTACTCATGGACGAAATCGCCCGAGGCCGCTCCAGACACGGGCGCTGGCCTCGAACTGGATTTCGAACGAGGCGTGCCGACGGCAGTCAACGGGGTTCCGTTGGACCTCAGCGAACTGATCGAAAGCCTGTCGATCATCGCAGGGCAGCATGGAGTTGGTCGCATCGCATTGCCGAACGAGACAGGAGGCAGAATCCGCCGCGTGCATGAGGCGCCCGCCGCGGTCGTCCTGCACGCCGCACACGCAGCTCTGGAAAGCGCGACCGGCGTTTATGCCGAGACGCCGCTGCAGCAGCACATTCGCCGGGTGTACCCCGAGCTGATCGTGCGTGGGCTCTGGTTCACGCCACTTCGTACAGCGCTCGACGCGTTCAACGCCGTCATTCAGTCCCAGGTAAACGGAACCGTGCGCCTCCAGCTGCTCAAGGGCAACTACACGGTTGCCGGCGTTCGCGTTACTGATCTCGAATCTCCGATGCTGTTCCCTCTCGTGGTGCCGCAGCCATGACCTTGTGGTCGGGGCGCTTTGACGCCGCACCCGATCCCGACGCGTTCGATTTCGGCGTGTCCTTCGGGTTCGATCGTGCGCTGTTCGAAGACGACGTCACCGGCAGTATCGCCTGGACGGAGGCCCTCGGTGCAGCTGGTGTCCTGTCGGGACACGATACTCGAGCCATCGTCGACGGACTCAAGGCCATCCTGAACGAGGGGCGCCGCGACCCGGCGTTCGTGTCGGGACCTGACGAGGATGTTCACAGTTTCGTCGAGCGCAAGCTGATAGAACGCATCGGAGACGTCGGGCGACGCCTCCATACAGGCCGATCTCGCAACGAACAAGTCTCGCTCGATCTGCGCCTCTATCTGCGTCGGCGCATTCCGGCGCTGCAGGCGGCCGTGGCTGCGCTCGTGGCTGCGTGCGCAGACCAGGCCGAGCGGGCCGGTGTCGCGCTCATGCCGTCCTACACACATCTGCGTCGCGCCCAGCCTGTGCTTGTCGGGCACTATTTTCTGTCGCATGCCGCAGCGCTGCGACGTGACCATGCGCGCCTCGCGGCGGCGGCCGACGAGGCCGATGCCTTGACCTTGGGATCGGGTGCGGTCGCGGGTACAAGCTACGACGTGGACACGTCTTTCCTCGCTCGGTCGCTCGGGTTTTCCCGTGTCGTTCGCAACAGCATCGACGCGTCGTCCGATCGCGACTTCGTGGCGTCTTTCCTGTATGCGGCATCCATGACGATGGTCCACCTCAGCCGACTGGCGGAAGATCTGATCATTTTCACCGGCGAGGAGCATGGATTCTTCGACTTGTCAGACGCGTCCGCCACCGGCAGCAGCATGATGCCGCAGAAGAAGAACCCCGACCCGCTCGAGCTCGTTCGTGGCAAGTCGGGTCGTACCATTGGACGGTTGACGGGCTGGCTTGCCACGATGAAGGCGTTGCCGAGCGGCTACAACAAGGATTTGCAGGAAGACAAGGAAGCCGTATTCGATGCTGAAACTACGCTGAGTGCATCGATACGCGCGACGCACGCGGTCGTGTCACGTCTCGCGCTGAACGGCGATCGCACTGGCCACGCCGCGTCGGGATTGCTGCTGGCTACCGACGTCGCGGACTATCTCGTGGCGCGCGGTATGCCGTTCAGGAAGGCGCACGAAGTCGTGGGTGGACTGGTCAGGCGCCTGCTCGCCGAAGGGCGGGACTTCAGTGCGCTCTCCCTCGAGGAATGGCAGGACGCGAGTCCCTTATTCGGCAACGATGTGCAGCGGGCGATTAGCGCATTGGCGTCGGTTGAGGCGCGGCGGACGCCGCAGTCGACGAATCCTGCAGCCGTTCGCGCATCGCTCGAGGAATTTCGGCAGTGGCTGGAGAACGCGACGAGTCAGCCATATGCCGCAGCGCAGGGGCACCGTCCCGGACGGCAGGAGTAGGCAGCCAGGAGTGGGTTTTGCTACACTCTTTTGACCTTCGCCCCTTTGTATCCCGCCTGAAAGGAAAACGGCTCCGAGGGAATTTTTGATGCAGCAACGCCGGCTTAGGCTCGGTGACATTCTGGACGACTATTGCCCGCGCGAGCGCCGCATCACGAATCACGCCGTGGTCGCGATGATTGACGACGAGGTGAAACAGACTCGATGCACCACCTGCGACGCCGATCACGAATATAAGCAGGCAAAAATACCGCCCCAGCGTCGCAAGCGGGGTGGCGCCGGGGCAAGTGAGACAGCGGAGGGGGCGGGGCGGCTTCGGCCTGCCGAGGACGAAAACGCCGCTCCGGATGAGACGGTAATCATCGGCTCCGAGTTGCCCGAGTCAGAGTCAGCAGAGATGCCAGAGCCACTCGAAGCTGTGGAATCCCCGGTCGAAGCGTCGCCGGCGGACGAGCAGCCTCCCGCGGCCGGTCCGATTGAGGACGATGGTCCCGTTCACCGTCGCCTGATCAGGGCCACCCTACCCCGGCCCGACGGCCAGACGCCCGAACGCAAGGATCCCGAGTTCACCATCCGCCAACCAGGCATGCGGGGGCCTGGCGGCAAGCGTGGTCGTCATCAGCGGTCAATGCGGCCACCACAGGGCGGCTCACCTTCCCGCTTCGGCGGACCACGACACGGCTCCGGTCAGGGTCCGCGGCACGCCGGCGGCGGGCCCGGGCAGGGTCATCGACCAGCGGGCAACCGGTCGGGTTCCCATCATGGCGGCGGACCGCGAGGCAACCGTCAGGGACCGGGCGGTGGACGCGGCGGGCGCAAACGCGGCCGATAGCGTGTCGGATTTTTCGGGCAAGCACGGTCTCATCGTCGGCGTAGCCAACAAGCGCTCCATTGCGTGGGCTATTGCGCAGGCGACTGCCGGGCGCGGCGCACGGCTCGCACTCACTTACCAAGGCCGATTCGAAGAGCACGTTCAGGAGCTGTCGCAGGGACTCGCGCAGACACCACTCGTCCTTCCGTGCGATGTCGCATCTGATGCCGACATCGAGTCGGTGTTTTCCAGAATCGATCAGGAGTTCGGCGGCCTGGACTTCGTCGTTCACGGCGCAGCGTTCGCTCTGCGAGAAGAGCTGACCTCCCCATTTGTACGCACCACTCGCGAAGGGTTCCGGATTGCCCTCGATATCTCCGCGTACTCACTGATTGCGCTTGCGAGAGGCGCCGCACCATTGATGGAGAAGCGTGGCGGGGGAAGCATCCTGACGCTCACATATCTCGGCAGCAGTCGCGTGTTTACGAACTACAACGTGATGGGCGTCGCCAAAGCCGCGCTCGAGGCGTCGGTGCGCTATCTTGCGGCCGACCTCGGGCCGACGAACATCCGCGTGAACGCGATTTCTGCTGGTCCGATCAAGACCCTTGCGGCGGCAGGCATCGGAGGGTTCTCCACCATCCTGAACATCTATCGCGATCGCGCGCCTCTGCGCCGGAACGTCGAAGCGGCAGAGGTGGGCGAGGCGGCGGCGTTCCTTCTGAGCGACGCCGGCAAGGCCATCACCGGCGAAGTGCTGATGGTCGATGCAGGCTTCCACGTCACGGGCATGTAGGTTGCTACCGCATCCCCCTGGTGACTGCCCGGCAGTTATCCATTGGGGAGGAGACATGCGAAATCTGAGCTACTGGAAGGCGGTTGTTTTTACGCTCGCATTGACGCTGGCGACCGGCGCCTGCGGCAAAACGGTCGGCGACACCATTGACGACGCGACCATTACTACGCGGGTGAAAACGGCGATGCTGAACGATCCCGCCGTCGGCGGCCTGCGCATCGATGTGGATACCTTCAAAGGCGTTGTCACGCTGTCGGGTCGCGTGAAGAGCCAGACAGAGCGAGAACGGGCCACCATGCTGGCTCGTGGCATCAGCGGTGTCGTCGAGGTAAAGGATTCACTGCAGGTGATTCCCGAGAACAATCCGTAAGTTAGAACTTCAAAGTGTTAAGTGGAAACTAAGTAGGCAAGTACTTGCCAACTTACTTTCCACT
>OEMN01000023.1_pt1 | contig 13475 bp, 9 predicted proteins | sample 1503231 | NCBI WGS metagenome assembly OEMN01 (sample SAMEA104379591, study PRJEB20068) | metagenome | biome: 1000743; feature: 77; material: 1998 | place: USA | collected 2012 | depth 25 m
GAACGAGGTGACGTCAGCAACCGACCGGCGAATCAGGCGTTCGCCTACGGCTGGCGTTCGGGAGCCGACGCGGCGGGAAGGTTGTACTTCCGCGAGCGGGCGTTGAGTTCGTCGACCTGCTCAACCTTGTCCGCAGTCTCCCGGCTCAAAGCCCCTTTCTGCGCTTCGGTCATTCGCCCCGTGGTTTTCAGTTCGATTAGGGCTTTGTCGATGGCACCCAACGCGATGTTGACCATACTCGCAGACTGGCCGACCGCGACGCGGGCTGCCTTCATCGCGGCTGCCGTGGCCGGAAAGTTCGCTCCACCGATCACCGCCATGAGCGGCTTCTTGATCATGTCGGCCGCACGTGCGTAGTCTTGCGCGGTTGGCAATCCAATCCACACAGCGTCAGCACCGGCTTCGGCATAGGCCGCCGCTCGATCCAGCATCTCTGTGTACGAATTGTTCGGCGTCGGAGCGAGGCACCGCGCGATCAGGACCATATCCGTGCGCGCGTCAGCGGCCGCGTGGATGTTGTCGACCATCCGGGCCTTCGGAAAGACGCCCGGTACGTTATAGGCAGTGGCGCGATTGAGCGGCATCCGGTCATCGAAGGCCGCGCACCCGATACCGCCTTTTTCGGCCTGCTTTGCAAAGCGGTACACATTCAGGGGCGTGGCGCCGAAATCGTCCACGTCCGCGAGTATTGGGATATCCACGTTCGCGGCGATGACGCTGTTGTAGGCGATGATCTCGGACACCGTGACGATCGCCTGGTCCGGCAGGGCAACCAACTCCTGATTGGGGGCGCTGCTGCCGACAAACGCGGCTTTGAACCCGTGCACTTCAATGAGACGAGCCGTCAGGACATCGTAGGCGCCGGGGCATATCAATGGCTCCGGCCCATTGAGCAGAGCGCGAAAACGTGCGCCCATCGTGCTCGGCGCGCGTCGCGCCTGGGTCTGAGCCAAGGCGGTTGCCTGCGGAAGAGTCGCCGCCATCAATCCTGGCGCAACCAGGCCGGCCACCTGCACGAACTCGCGTCTGCTGGTTTTTCTCGTCATGATCGCTCCTCACAATTTCTTGCATCCCGCTGGCGGATTATATGAGCCGGACGGGACCGGCGGAGCAATTAGGTGCAGCGCCACGGCGATCCCCGAGCAGTGGTTGCCGCTCGAGGCTTCGCCATGGACCAGGACGGATTTCTTCGCGGAAGCCGATCAGGCGGTCACGTCAGGGCGCCTTCGTGCGTGCGATGTTCGAGTACGCCGAATTGCCCTGTGCATTGAATGCACGCACACGGTATCGGTACCAGCGGTTTGAGATGCCACTTGGGTCCTGATACGTGGTGGCATTGGCGCCGACCTGTCCGATCGGCGTGAAGTTTATGCAGGACGACCCAGGGCACCGCTCGATTCGGAAGCCGTCTTCGTTTGTCGAGTTGTCGGTCCACGCGAGGTTGATCACACCCGACCCGGTCGTCACGGTCAGGTTCGTCGGTGCGGCGGGCGGCACGGGTGCCGGCTGGGTTGTTGCCTGCGCGGGGTTCGAGAACTCTGACGTACCTCCGCTGTTGTACGCCCGCACCTCGTAGCGGTACAGCGTATTCGCCGAGAGGCCAGTGTTGCTGTAGCTGACCGCGTTGGCAGCAACGGTCGCGACCACGACGAAGTTCACGCACTGAGCGCCCTGGCATCGATGGATTTCGAATCCATCCACCTGGTCCTCTTCGGTGGAGTTGTCCGTCCACGCGAGGTTGATCTGACTGGACGAGACCGGCGTCGCAGTCAGATCGCTCGGGTCATTCGCGGGGGCCGATGGAGGCGGCGCCCCGGCAAACTCGCCGATATTGAGGCGCCCGCCGGTCACCGTGATATTGGTCAGCGACGAGGTTGGCGTCGCGATCGCCGCGTTCAGGATGGCGGTCTTGATAGCCAATGCCGTCGCGGTCGGATTGAGCGACGCGTACATTGCCACGGCGCCCGTGACGTGCGGAGTAGCCATCGAAGTGCCGCTGTAAGAGCTGTACGTATTGTTGGGAGTGGTCGACCAGACGCCGCTGCCAGGGGCGCCCAGATCGACAGACGTTTTCCCGTAGTTTGAAAAGCTCGATTTCGCCCCGGTGCTGGTAATCGACGCGACGGAGATCACCGCATCGTAACCGGCGCCCGCGGTGGTGTTGTAACTCGAGGGATACTGCGGCGTGCTGTCGTTGTTGATGCCGATGCCAGCATTGTTGCCGTTCCCCGCCGCTGCGATGAACAGGATCCCGGCGTTTGCGCCGCGCACGATCGCATCGAGCAGCCCCTGCGAAAAGCCTCCCCCACCCCACGAGTTGTTGGTCGCGACGATGTTCAGCCCATGCCGAGCCTTTAGATCCGTTATGTAGTCGACCGCTTTGATCGCGTTAGCGAGTGTGCCGCCGTTCGGTCCCAAAAACTTCGCTGAAATGAGCGTGACGTTCCAGTTGACGCCGGCCACTCCCTGCGTATTGCCACCGAAGCCCCCGATCGTTCCGCTGACGTGCGTACCGTGCGCGTCGGTATTGTTGCCGGGCGCGCCGTCGTAGATGGAGTTGTTGTTCTGCGAGAAGTCCCAGCCGTGCAGGTCGTCGACATAGCCGTTGCCGTCATCGTCGACACCGGGCTGGCCGGTCGCCTCCACCGGGTTCGTCCAGATGTTCGCGGCTAGATCCGGGTGATTGAAATCGATGCCTTCGTCGATGACTCCGACGGCAACCGACGCGCTCCCGACGTTGCCCGCGGCCCATGCTTCGCCAGCCTGACTGCCGAACTGATTAGCGGGGTCCGTGGTGTCGCCGTACATGCCCCACAGCAGTCCCGTCGTGTAATAGCTGTCGTCGGACGTCGTGTGATGACGATAAATCCAGTTGGGTTCCGCGTGCCGCACCGCAGGATGCTGCCGCAGGAGCGCGACGGCGTCCTGCACGGCGCGTGCGGGGACGCGGGCCACCTCGAGCTCGCCATTGCCGTTTCCACGGAGCAATTCACGCCGGAGTGCGCCCACCCAGCTTCGCGCATCGGCTCGATCCGCGGCCGTGGTGCCCGGCTGGAACTGAATGAGGACTTCGCCGGCGACGAATTCCGCCACAGGGCTCTGCGTCTCGACGATTGAGCCACGGCTGGCAACCACCGCAAGCACGAGGGCCAGTACGGTCAGGATTCTCTTCATCTATTTGATCTTTCTGAAACGGATCGGGCCGTCGAATCGAGGTACTTTCACGATGTGAAACGGTGACGTGAGGGCCTGGGTGACGATGTCGTCCGCGGCCGGCGCACGCTCTCGGTATTCGATCACCAGCGCGGCTGCCTCGCGCCGCGTTCCAAGGATCTCGACGCCGAATCCTCCTGAAGGTCGTGTCCCCAGAAAGACCGCGGCGATGAGCTCTTGCGAGAAATCCACCGCTGGAATCGGCTTCAGGCCCGCATGTGCCTTCCACAGCGCGTCCCATTCAGTTGGCGACCGGACCACGAGCTCCGAGGCGTCGTTGATACCGCTGTATGCGCCCTGCCCCACCGTCGTGACCGGCGGAGCCGCACTCTGCGCAATGGCTACAACGAGGATCGCGATCAACGTCATGCTGTCAGGTCAACGACATTCCCCATCAAGACATCGCGCCTCCTTGCATGCGCAAACCTGCACGCAACCAGACTAAAGTCAGCGCAGTGCGGTCTTGCGGCAGTTGGACGGATGCAAATCTGGGAAATGCCAGGTTACTCAGCACGGGCAACGCAAGTGGGATGCCCGAGCAGACACAAGCTGCACACCTTTTGCTATTCGGCGGTCCGGCACTCTCCGACCCGGTGCCGGTGGGTTGGTCGAAAGATCTTTCAGGCTGGGGGCGCGACAGCCGGTGGTGAACTCGCGTTCATCGCACGAGCGTGAATGCCTAAGAAGAGGGTCTTGACCTCGGCCGCCGACCCGGACCGCATTCGGCATAGCTGTAGCTCAGGGTGCACGAGTCTCCGGTTGGGTGACGATTCGACCATCGCCGCCCACGCCCGATGAAGCTCGGTCGAGATCGCATCGGTGTCCTCGGCACTGCCTAACAGCACGATGACCCGGTCTACAGAGACAACGTTCATCAGTTGGTAGATCTCATAGCGGGTGCCAGCGTGACTCGCTTTGTACTCGCGTAGATCGAGAAGAACGACGCCTGCCTGCGCCATGAGCATCCGTACCGTCTCGCGCCACGTCTCCTCTGCACAGAAAAGCTCGTTGACGCGAAATCGGCCGTCAGGATCACGCTCGCGGTCGAGGCGCTCGACAGCGGCGGTCATCTCTGGCGCGGTCCGCACGAACCGATCGGCGAGCTGGCCTCTCATGAACGCGAAGAATTCGTCGGGCTCGATGCTGGCGCCTGCCAGGTCCGGTCCAGCGATGAAATGCACGGGGGCGGCAAATCGCCAGTACGACAGCAGCCGGTCGATAAGCTCTTCGGATTGAACGGGGCGCTTGAAGACGCGCAGGATGAGGAGCCCGCCTGTCGGAGGTGGAGCTGTGCGGAGAAGGCGCCGGCGCCACCCTCGGCCGACGAACATGACGCTGAACGTCCACGCCAACAGCGCCCCGACTTCTCCAAGCATCGTGCCCACGCTGGTCCCTTGGCTTGCCGCTGCTCCTAATCCAAATGCCGCAGTTGTGGTCGGTAGCCAGAATGCAGCGTTCGCGAGTTGAATGTCGCTGAAGCGCTTTCGCTGATAGGCACGTGCAAGACCAAACAACACGCCGACGCTGGTCGCCGCAATCACAAGCAAGTAGACTGCGAGAGACAAGATGTCACTCGCCGAAAAGCTTGTGTCGGCTTGATTCCCGTCTTCAAAGTACAGGACTGCGACGAGCGTAATGGTGGTCCACGCCGTCAGACTGACAGAGAGAGCAACGATCAGCGAAGAGGCCGCACCACGCACACGCGGATCGTGCAGGAAGAGAACAGCGCTCCCCACAGCAGCAATCACAACCACGATCGCAATCGGAGCGGCGAACCACGATATGCGCATGGTTTCAGCGACCCACGCTGCGACGACCGCGGCAACCGGCAGGTAGACATGCTTCGGGCGGACCGCCGTTTGAGTCGCAATTACCAGGATCGGCGGGACAACCAGCCACATGACGCTGAACGCCAGAGTGACCCAGACGGGACTGAACGAAAAATCACTGCTGAAGGCAAGCGACAGTAGACCGATCACCGCACGCAGGATGGAAGTGTCGCCGGTCTGAATCGCGTGCAGGAGCGCCGGAATCAGCGCCGGGCCGAACGTGCACAGCACGATGAACCCACACCAGAACACGATGTCACGCGCTAGTTGAGACGCGAGGATCGTGTGTCGAAGCCTCAGGATCCTGGCCGCGACGTTGGGACCCGCGCCGTCAGCGAGTTCATGAGCCACGAGGCGTAGGGTCGGCACGGTTGGTGTTGCAGACCACGACTCGTTGCGCTGGACTTGGGAGCGTCCCTGGAGACGCACAACCGCGGCGACGTAACGGCGGCGACACAGCAGCGCCAGGCCGAGCGACAGGACAACGACGATGACCAAGACCAACCAGGCGATTGCGCTCAGTTGGATCGCGACGTCGGTCGGCGCGGGGTTGTCCATATACCGTCAAGCTAAACCAGTGATCCACCTTGACAGCAAGACGAGCTGAGCGTATAGCCTGAGCCACTGGAGGGCGCAGTCCATGAGATGGACACCAATGATCCTTGCGGCAGTATCCCTTTTCGGTTCTGCAGCCGCATTGAGCCAGGGACAAGGCCAGGTGAGAACTCCGGAAGTGCCGCCTACCGACACTATTGCGGAAGATATCCCTGGCGTCATCAAAGGCGGCACGAAGATCGAAGTCGTCATCGCAAACGTTCCTGGCCACGGCGACCCGGGGGTTACGTTGCAAGGGACGGAAGGACCGATCGCCTTACCTGACGGGACTATGGTCTTCTGCGAAACCATCTTGGCCCGCGTCGCCAAGGTCGAGAGAGACGGGAAGGAATCCGTCTTCGTGGATGCCGCTCTTGCCGGTGGTCCGAACGGCCTGACCTGGGGCCCAGGAGGCCGGCTCATTGGTGCAACGACGGCTCCGGGTAAAGTGGGTGTCCGAGTGGTTTACCCAAAGGGCCGTGAAGCGATGCTTGCCGATAACTTCGACGGGAAGCCTTTCGTTCGCCCGAACGATCTAATCGCCGACAAGAAAGGCGGCATCTATTTCACCGATCCGGCCAACGCGCCGAACCCTTCCCTGCCGCCGGCTGTCTACTATCTTCCGCCCGGCGGAGCCAAGGTAATCAAGGTGGTAGACAACGTGGCTCCTAATGGGGTGAGTCTCAGCCCCGATGAGAAGATTCTCTACGTCAACAACGGTGGCGCCGGCTATGTGCTCGCGTTCGATGTCCAGAACGACGGGACGCTGACGAATCGCCGCAACTTCGCCAAGTACGAAGGCCTGCCCGTGACGGACGGCAAGATTGTCGGAGGAGGCGACGGTTTCACCGTCGATACTCAGGGCCGGCTGTACACGGCGGCCGCCGGGAAGATTCAGGTTTTCACTCCGCAGGGCGCGTACTTGGGCTCCATTACGCCGTCGAGACGACCGCAGAACCTCGCCTTCGCCGGTCCTGATATGAAGACGCTGTATATCGTGGGTGGCGGCACGGTTTTCAAGACCCAAATGCTGGCGCAGGGAATCAAGAGCCGCGGCGGGAAATAGCGCGATCACGCTTCCACCAGGACTGTCGGTCCCGTCACGTTGCGCCCGGCTATCCATGGCTCGGACTTCGGGCGATTGCGCGGCCGCGCCGTTCAACCTGCTTTGCGTCGGTCTCACCGCTGGGCTAGTATCTGCCCCACTCTTCTTTCACGCCACGAGGCAACCATGGTGACAGTCCTTCAGAGTCCGACGATCGAAGAGATCGCGGGCGACGATGCGAATCCGATCCTTCGGAATCTCCGCATCACGTTGGCGTACTACGATTTGTCGCAGCGCCTGGCGGCGCGCACCGGTGGAGACGTGATCAATTGGTGCTCGATGGCGTGCTGGTCGTCCAAGTCCGTGGGGACGTACATCAGGAGCGAAGAGCTGCCGCCTGAGCTGAGAAGCGTGCTCGCATCACAGGCGGATGTGAATGCGCGCATCACAGACGCGGCACCAGGGACGGCCGCCCTTGGGGCGGTCAATCACCTCGAGCGAGTCGCCCGCGAAGTCCTCGCCGACGTTAGTCAATACCTCATCGTCGGGAACAAGATCGTCTTTGCCGAGGTCGGCGGCGTGTTCAACGCGTTCGCCGATCGCTTTCCCGCCAACTCCCCCCGCGACGATCAGGCGCTCGAAGAATTCGTGGCAACGCTCAGCCCTGGCGACGCTCAGCCCGATCGGGTCACGGTGGATCCTTCCACCAGGACGTTGACGACGGTGCAGCAAGGTGGACAGGGCTGGCTGGCGAGCGCCGCGCGACACTACTACGAGGCGGCGTACACGCAGGATCCGAAATCCCGAGCGGAGCTCGTGCTCCTCGGCAATGGTGAAATCGGCATGCACGAGCAGACGCGCCTCAATCCGTACCTCGCCGGCTCGATGGATGCTTCCGTGGCAGACGTCGTGAGCAATAGCTGGAAAACGGCATTGCTCGATCAAGTCGTCGAACACGAAGCGCGCGGTCGGCTCGAATCGAGACTGACGGAGATTCTGTCAGACCTTGGCCCGAAGCTTGCCAAAGCCTTCCAGGATTTCGCGACACGCACGATGATGTCGCTGCAACTCCCTGGTCAGCTCGTCCACATGGGTCACGATCTCCCTGCCCCGCTCGGATCGGCCCTGTACCCGCCAATCGTCCAGGACCTCCAGCATCCCATACTTCGCGAGGTCTTCCAGACATTCGATTGTCTCGAGACCGACGTCCCCCACACAGCTGGTCTCGCTGGTCGCCTGCGCGAAATCGGCGACAGAATAGAGGAGGACATCCGCGGTCTCATCGCCTTCGGGACAGCTGCGTCGGATTGGACCAGTTATCCACAGCGGATGCGCTTCATTCTTCCGCTCTTCCGATCGCGCCACCAGACGATGAGCCTTCTCGGCAAGCCATTTACCGACGAGCAGATTCAGAGCATCCGGCAGCGAATCGTTCCACCGGGTCCGCTCTCGTGACTTTGGCTTTCGTGAATTGTCCGGAATGTCGAGTGTCAGTGCCGGCGGGAAAGTTCTGCAACGAGTGTGGTGCGGCACTTCCCCCTGCGTGCCCACGTTGCGGAACGCCGAATGCACCGCGTGCGCGGTTCTGCAACGAATGCGGCGCGCCACTCGGTGCAGCAGCCACGGCAGCGCGCGCGGCCACCGCTGACACGTCATCACCGGCGACACCTGCGCCCGTAGTGTCGCGCCCCTCGGCGGAAACGGCGGAGCGCCGGCAGATCACCCTGATGCTCTGCGATCTCGTCGGTTCGACAGCGCTCTCGACCAGGCTGGATCCCGAGGACCTTCGCGAAGTCGTCGGCGAGTACCAGAAGGCGGTATTGACGGCGGTTCGCGCGGTCGGCGGTCACGTCGCTCAGTTGCTCGGTGACGGCCTGCTCATCTATTTCGGGTACCCTACGGCGTTTGAAGACGCGGCGGTCAGGGGCTGTCGTGCCGCACTCAGCATCCTCGATGCGCTCGTCGTCTTGAACGGATCGCTCTCGGCGCGCATGGGTGTGAGCATCGCCTGCCGCATCGGCCTGCACACGGGTACGACGGTCATCGGGGCGATGGGCGACGATTCGCATGCCGAACAGCTCGCGGTGGGCGAGGCGCCCAACATAGTCGCGCGCATCCAGGCAGTGGCCAGTCCCGGAGCGATTCTGCTCAGTAACGTGACCGCGCGGATGGTCAGCGAAGAAATGGAGCTGGAGAGCGTCGGGGTGCACACGCTGGCCGGCGTCGGTCATCCGATCGAGTTGTTCCGCCTGCTCAGCCCGCGAAGCATCACACGATCGCGGCGGATCACACGAAAATCGGCGACGCCACTCGTCGGTCGGCGGGGCGACCTGGCCGTCCTTCGCGAGCTGTGGAAGGACGCGCAGCGTGGGGCTGGTCGCATGGCGCTCATCGTTGGAGAGGTCGGCGTCGGCAAGACGCGAATCCTCCAGGCATTCGCAGAGGCTGCGTCAGTCGACGGGGCAGCCACCATTCTCGAGTGCGCGGGCAACCCCAGCTACGCCAACAGCGCCTTTCATCCTCTCTTGGACCTGCTGCGGGACCTCTTTGGTTTCGAACCTGACATCACCCCGATCGCCGCCGCCCGGCGCGTACGGGACGGCTGCGTGCGGCTCGGCCTTGGCGAAGAGGCGACCTCCCTGCTGACGGCGGTGTTGGGCCTGCCGCTGGATCCCGCTGCATCCGAGCTTCCCCCGCACAGTCCCCAGGTACGGAAGCAGAAGACGTCAGCCGCCATCGTGGACGTGCTGGTAAGGAGCGCCTCCAAGCGCCCGACGCTCGTGCTGGTCGAAGACCTTCAATGGGTGGACAACTCGACGATCGAGTTGTTCGTCCAGCTGTCGAAGTCGGTCGGCAAGGCGGCCGTGCTTGTGGTGTTCACGGCCCGCCCGACGTTTCAAGCTCCCTGGCCCGTGCAGTCCACGCTCGTCCTCGATCGATTGGCCGAGGACGAAGCGACAGCGCTCCTGCAGGCCGCCGTGCACGGCAAGACGCTCCCGCCCGACGTCATGCAGCTCATTTTGTCCAAGGCGGACGGTGTTCCGCTCTACATCGAAGAACTGGTCCACATGCTGCTCGACTCGGGCCAGCTCGTGGAGCGTGGCGGTTGTTACGTGCGGGCCGAGTCGGCGCCCATGCTGACGGTCCCGGCGACGCTGCACGATTCGCTCATGGCGCGCCTCGATCACTCGTCCGCAAAGGCAGCGCTGCAGGTGGGCGCGACGATCGGGCGCCAGTTCGACTATCTGCTGATCCGCGCGCTCATCGACAGAGATGAGTGGGAACTGCGAAAGGACCTTCAGGCGTTGACGGACGCAGGTCTTCTCCTGTGTCTCGGGACACCTCCCGCCGCGACTTACTACTTTCGGCACGGGCTTGTTCAAGACGTCGCATATGAGTCGCTGCTCAAGCGCACACGACAGCAGTACCACCGCCGCATTGCCGAATTGATTCCTTCGGTCGATCCGCATGTCCCGCCTGAGCTGTTGGCACATCACCAACGCGAGTCGGGGCAGTTCCAGGAGGCCCTCCACTCCTTCGCTGCAGCCGGGCGGGCGGCGCTGGGCGTATGGGCTCTCGCTGAGGCGAGCCACCATTTCCAATCGGCGTTGGCGCTCGTCGATCGTCTGCCGGTCGGTGCGGAGCGGGCGTTCGAGGAACTCGACTTGCGGGTGATGGCCGGCGTGCCGTTGATGCTCACTCGCGGCTTCGGCGCGCCCGAGGTGGAAGCGACGTATAGTCGCGCGCTCGAGCTGTGTGATCACATCGGCGATGCCGCCGCCGATCGGCTGTTTCCAGTGCTATGGGGACTGTGGATCTTCAACCACGTGCGGTCCGCGCTCGACAAAGCCGAGGAGACTGGCGTGCGCTTGCTGTCGCTTGCCGAGCGGACCGGTGACTCGGCCATCGTGCTCGGCGCGAACCAGGCGCTCGGCGCCACCCGGTTCTGGCTGGGGCGGCTCGAGGACGCGAAAGCGCATTTCGATCGCGCGCTGTCCGTGTACGACGAGCCAGCTCATGCACCGCTTGCGCGACTGTTCGGTCAGGATGGCCGCGTCTTCAGTCTGGCCATGTCGGTCTGGATTGCGTGGCTCGAAGGACGCGATGACGACGCCCGCACGCTCGCGCGCCAGACGATGGCCACCGTCGAACGCGTGCGCCAGCCAGGCAGTCGCGGGTTCGCCGACCTGATCATCGCCGTCTACCATTGCCTCGCCGGCGAACCGGACGCTGCGCGCACGGCGTCGACCGAACTGATCGAACTCAGCCACGAACAGGGGATGCCCCACTGGGAGGCATGCGGCAAGATCACGTTTGGCTGGGCGCAGTGTACCGACGCGGGCAGCCTCGCTCTCATTCGTTCAGGCGTTGAAACGCTCGCCATACTCGGGACGCGGACGGCATCGGTCATCTGGTTCTCTGCGCTCGCCGAGGCCGCGCTCGCTGCTGGAGAGATCGACCAGGCGAGAGAGGCCGTCGCTTCGGCTCGCGCCTTCGTGGAATCTACGAACGAGCGGTGCCTCGAGGCAGAGGTGTCGCGGCTGGAGGGCCGGGTGATCCTGGCGGCGGACCCGACGGCGACGACGGCCGCCGACGAGCGGTTCCAGAACGCGATCACACTGGCAGCCGCGCGCCGGCAGCCGGCGCTCATAAGGCGAGCCGAGCGAGAGCGTCGCCACCTCATGCCGGCCTGACTTCGGTCAGTCCAGTCCAGTGTTTGCCTATGGCCACGTTCCACACCTCGCTCTGGATTCCGCGCTCCCCCGGCGATGTGTTTTCGTTCGTCAGCGACTTCCGCAACGCACCTCGTTGGGACCCGCGTACTTATTCAGCGATTATGGTGACCGACGAGCCGATTGGCATCGGGACACAGTTCGAGCTTCAGGGCGGCTTGCTCACGAAGAGCGTCCATGAGGAGCTGCCGGCAATCCTTCGTGGCAACGAGACGCTGCCGTATGAAATCGTCGAGTTCGACCCACCGCGACTCGTCGCGTTTCGCGGCGAGACGAAGACGACCCGCTACCACGATCGTATCCAGATCTCCGAAGAGCGCGGCGGAACTCGACTGATCTACGACGCCGAGTTGACGCTGAAAGGCCTGCTCGAAATCGGCGAACCTGTTTTCCAGTTGCTCTTTGAGAGAATCGGCCGCGACGCGACGGAACCGATTCCGGCTGCTGTTATCCAGGCGGTCCCGAGCAGGCCGAACCTGCCGTGACCGACACCACTTCTCTCCCGAACAACCCGCTCAGCGGCTGTCCTGCGCTGGCGGATCTATCCCCGCTCGCGTTGAAAGAGTTGTTCGCTGAGGCAGAAGAACGCCAATTCGCGCCGGGCGAGGTGCTCATCCAGCAGGGCGACCCCGGTGACGGGCTGCTGATCCTGCTGGGGGGCGAAGCGCACGCACTCTTGCGCAGCCGTGATGGCGATTACCTCCTCGGACGCTTCGCGCGCCACGACCTGGTCGGCGAATTGGCGTTGGTCACGCGTGAAGCACGCAGCGCGGACGTTATTGCCGACACGGACGTCCGCGCGCTCTTTGTGCCTGCTGACGTCTTCGATCGCCTGGCCGCGCGACACCTCGAACTCGGCGCCGTCCTCACCACGCTCGTGGCGGATCGACTGGGACAGAATGCGCGCGATGGGCTCGGCGACAAAGCGGTTGAGGGATTCCGTATCCTGCGGTGCATCGGCCGCGGCGGCATGTCGGTCGTGTATCACGCACAGGACGAGGTCACCCGCGAGCAGGTGGCGCTGAAGATGATGAGCTATCGGCTTATCTACGATGTGCTTGCGCTGGCGCGCTTCCGGCAGGAAGCAGAACTGTTACAAGAGCTGGAACATGAGAACATCGCGCGCCTGATCCGGCTGTTTCCTGCGTACCATACGTACTTCCTCGTCATGGAGCTCTGCGAAGGCGCAGACACCCAGCGCATCGTCGATCGTCGCGGCCCGATGCCCGAACGCGAGGTTCGTTTCATCGTTGGCCAGCTGGCGAGAGCACTCGAGTACGTGCACGCGCGGGGACTCGTGCATCGCGACCTGAAACCTTCCAACATCATGGTCACGCGCGCCGGCCTCGTAAAGCTGATGGACTTCGGGTTGGCCGTCCCCATCGTCGGTACAGATGAACGCACCGTCGTCGCGGACACCGGCATCATGGGAACGCCGCTCTTCATGGCGCCGGAACAACTGGCCGGCGGGCCGCTCGACAATCGCACCGACATCTACGCCCTCGGATGCCTGGCCTTCGAGCTCATCGAAGGCAGACACCTGTTCACGGCCGGCAACGTATTCGAGCTGATGCAGCAGAAGCTCGGGCTTCGGCTTCCCCCGCGCGAAGAACTGGTCGGCGGCATGAGCGCGGAGATGTACGCATTCCTCGAAGCCGCGTTGCGCGCGAAACCAGACGACCGCCCGTCGTCGCTCGCTTTGCTGACGGGATGGGCCGGGCTGTGTGAGCCCCCACCCGAAGAACTCCTCGTGGCACCCCACGCCGGGTCGTCTTCCACGTCGGTCTCGGCAATCCCGGTCAGCAATGCTGACATTGAGCGCATTCGCGACCGGTGAGGGCCTTCCGTAGACCGCTTCGGCGACGACGGGCGCGCGCGCGAGCATTGGGGCGTCTTCGACCAGCTCGCGATGATGCAGCTCGGCACAGTTCCGGCAAGCCCCCCGGCGTAGATCAATCCAATCGAGCTACATGCGGATTGCCGGGTGAGCTCGGGGTTCAGGTGGAAATGTGATCAGGCGTAGATCGCCGCTCGGATCACCGATCCCCGATCCCCGATCCC
>OEMN01000036.1_pt1 | contig 13343 bp, 7 predicted proteins | sample 1503231 | NCBI WGS metagenome assembly OEMN01 (sample SAMEA104379591, study PRJEB20068) | metagenome | biome: 1000743; feature: 77; material: 1998 | place: USA | collected 2012 | depth 25 m
GGACGACGTCGCTCAGAGCGCCACAGGCCCTAGCCGAGGGCCGGCGGAAAGCCGCGCCGCGCGTGGTTGATGAAACCGGTTCTACGGTTCGGGCTCGATCAGACCCAGGTTGCCGTCGGGCCGGCGGAAGAGCACGTTAACCGTGTCGGTCGAGGCGTTGCGGAAGACGATAAATGCACCCTGATCCGCGCTGACCTCGAGTGCGGCTTCGTCGACCGACATCGGCTTTACGGCGTATCGGCGTGTTCGAATGATCCGAACTTCGCCGTCGCTTCCGATCGACATCGCAGCGGTTCGTCTGGTCCGCGGCTGTTCCGCCGCGAGCGCCGGTGCGCCGGCCCGCGCCGTGGACACGACCTGGCGCCTCCGCTCGGTCCATCGGCTCTTGAGCTTCTGAACCTGGTGCTCGAGCTTCTCCGCGGCGGCTCCAAGCGCCGCGGCGAAATCACGTCCTGTCGCGGCTCCATGAAAGAAGTGCTCGCCGCGCGCGTGCAGCGTCATCTCCACCTGATGCCGTGATTTCAGGCGCCCGATGACCACCTGCACGGAGATGATGCCATCCTGGAGCATCCGCGCCATGCGCGCGAGCCGCCGTTCGACAGCTTTTCGGATTGCCGGCGTGATCGTTACGTGTCGTCCTGTCAGTTCGAGACGCATACAGTGGGGGCGTGGGGTTATCTCTCGAGGCCCCGGAACATCGACGTCCGAAGCCTAGTAGAGCACCTTCCGCTGGTTCGATGTTGGAATCTTGAGCTCTTCGCGATACTTGGCAATCGTGCGGCGTGCCAGCTCCAGCCCTTCCCGCTGCAGGATGCTGACGATCTTCGAGTCGCTCAGCGGCTTCCGCGGATCTTCCTGCTCGATGATCTTGCGGATGCGCTGCTTGATCGTGACCGACGAGACCGCTTCGCCATATGCACTGCTGATGCCGCTGTGGAAGAAGTACTTCATCTCGAACACACCTTGCGGCGTGTGCATGTACTTGTTCGTCACGACGCGGCTGACGGTCGACTCGTGCATGCCGATGTCGTTGGCAACGTCGCGCAACACGAGGGGGCGCAGATACTCGATTCCATGGTCGAGGAAGTCGCGCTGGAAGTTGATGATGCTGGTCGCAACCTTGTGAATCGTCTTCTGCCGCTGCTCAACCGATTTGATCAACCAGAGCGCAGACCGGAACTTGTCTTTCACGTAGGCCCGCGTCTCGTCGCTGTTGTTCGCGCTCTTGTCGAGCAGCCGGCGGTACACGGGGCTGATGCGCAGCTGCGGCAAACCTTCTTCGTTGAGCACCGCGACGTACTGGTCTTCCACCTTCACGACATACACGTCGGGAATCACGTACTGCGACTGCGACGGGTTGTACCGGCTGCCGGGCTTCGGATCGAGATGACGAATCAGCTCGATGTGCTGCTTGAGATCGTCGATCGACATCGCGAGCTTCCGCGCCAGCTCCGGTATCTGGTGGTTCTGCAGCAGCCGCATGTGATCGGTGACGATTTTCTCGGCCGGCGTACCTGCCATGCCGAGATGCCGGAGCTGCAGCAGCAGACATTCCTGCAGGTCGCGTGCGGCGACCCCAATCGGATCGAACCCCTGCACCAGCTTCAGCGCTCCCTCGACCTGCTCGATGGGCCACGGCCCCATCGCTGCCAGCTCCTCGACGGTCGCAACCAACTGCCCATCGTCGTCGAGGTTGCCGATGATGGCTTCGCCGATCTCGCGCATCGCCGGATCGTCGGTCTGCATCGAGAGCTGCCAGAGCAGGTGATCGGCGAGCGACGTCGACGTCGAAAGCGTGTTCTCAATCGGCGGGAGCTCTTTGACCTCTGTCGGCGTATGTGGCCGGTACCCGTCGTCGAGGTAGTCGCCGAAGAAATATTCGTAGTCCTGATCGTCCCAGGTGTCGGTCTTTTCCGGCGGCTTTTCCTCCTGCTTTTCCTGGGCGGCGTCCACGGGCTGGAGCTCTTCCGTTGGCACCTCTTCGAGCAGCGGGTTTTCGACTATCTCCTGATTGAGGAGCTCCGACAACTCGAGCGTCGACATCGGCAGCAGCTTGATAGCCTGCTGCAGCGACGGCGTCAGAATCAGCTTCTGGACGAGCTTGGTGTGTAGCTTCTGCGAAATTGCCATGACGTCAGCCGGTCGCGGTCACCCTCCAAGACACAGAAAACCATATTAGACCATTTAGTCCAGCCGGAACTCGGTCCCGAGATAAATCCGGCGTACATCCTCATCGGCCGCAAGCGACTCTGGCGTACCACTTCTAAAAATTGCACCGTCGTGCACGATATATGCCCGATCCGTGATGCGCAATGTTTCACGGACGTTATGGTCAGTGATGAGCACGCCGATTCGGCGGTCCTTGAGGTGGAAAATAATTTTCTGGATGTCGGTGACCGCAATCGGATCGATCCCGGCGAATGGTTCGTCGAGCAGCATGAAGCGCGGCGAAACGACGAGCGCGCGCGTAATCTCGACGCGTCGACGTTCTCCGCCCGACAGTGTGTGAGCGGGCGCCTTGGCCAACGCGGTGAGCCCTAGCTCTGCGAGAAGCTCCTGCATTCGCGCGCGGCGGGTGGCGCGATCCACCCCGAGCGTTTCCAGTATCGCGAGAATATTCTGTTCGACGGAGAGACCACGGAAAATCGACGGCTCCTGCGGCAAATAGCCCAGCCCCTTGCGCGCGCGCACGTACATGGGGTCGTCGGTCACGTCATCACCATCGAGCACCACCCGTCCCGAGTCAGGTGCCGTGAGGCCGACGGTCATGTAGAACGTCGTCGTCTTCCCGGCACCATTGGGGCCGAGCAGACCGACAACTTCACCCGACGCAACCTCCAGGCTCACGCCGCGAACGACCGTACGACCACCGTAGGATTTTGTGAGCTCGTGCGTGCGAAGGGTGGACATCAGCGCGCAGTCGGCTGAGGGCATGGGCCGCTGCGGCTCGACTGCGTGCGGACCTCCTCGTTCCCGTCGACGATGATGCGGTCGGCGGATTTGAAGAATGTGACGGTTCTGCCGCGGGTCTCGCGACACTGCTCCACGATTCGTACCGGAACGGTTGCAATACCGGTCATGACGTAGCGCTCGTCGGCAGCGTGATACGTCAGGCGATCGCCGGTAGCGACACGGCTATCGAGACGCGCATTCACCTCCGTATATGCCTCGAGGCGATCGAGACGTGACTCGGTGGCGGCAAGAACAAGCTCGATTCGTCGCGCGCGCAAATCTCCCTGCGGACCGCTCACCTGTGCTGGAACTGGCGCAGGAGGCGCGACTGGCGCAACCGGCGGCACGCCACGTCCAGCGGCTTGTGGCACGGCGGGCGCAACCGGGCTCCCTCCGCGTGCGGTCGATGCGGGCGGCGCGGGAGTTGCGACGGCGGGAATTCCGCGGCCGGCCGGTGCCGATGCGGCGGGGGCCGCAGTCGGTGCCGCCCCACGGCCCGGCATCGGCGCCTCGCCGATGTAGGTGATGCGCCGCTCCGCGTCGTCATAGCGAATCTCCAACGCGCGTCCAACGGACACACCCGTATCGAGCACGATGTTCGACCTCGCCGCGCCGAACGCAATGAAGTCGCCCCGTGTTCGATCCAAGGTCAGGCGGTCGCCACGAATGGCCGTTTCTCCCTGCCAGAGTGCCGCCGCCCCCGAGTACACGGCCTTGCCGGCGGCATCCTGATAATCGAGACCATTTGCGTTGACGTTCACCGGATTACCCGGTTCGAGCAGACTCGGCAGCCGTCCGTTAGGCGCAGCTCCCGCTGCTGCCGGCCGTGCCGTTCGCGACGGTGTCGTTCGCTGCTGACGCAGCACCGTCTTGACAGTTCCGCTGGCCACCATGCGCAGGTCGCCGAGCGTGACGGCGATCGATTCTGCTTCGACCTGAATGTCAGGGTTCGATACTCGCGGGGCTCCGCCGGAGTCGTTTCCCGACAGCCGGAGCGTCCCATTGACGGGGTCGTAATCGGCCTGGGCTCCCGACGCCTGCAGATCCCCTTCCTGAAAGTTCGCACGCCCACTGAACACGGCACTCGTAATCGCCTCGTCCGTGAGCGCCGCGCGCAAGCTGGAAGAACGAGCGGTCCGAGCCGGACCGTCAGCGCGCCCTTCTTCGCCGTACTCGACGGCGTCATCGAACTGCGCGAGGGTCAGCCCCTTGCCGGGTTCACCAGACGCATTGAATCCCCGCGCCTTTATGTTCCGCGCGGGCGCGTCGGCCGCGGCAGGCAGATCCACGCGTACGCCGTCGCGGCCGACAGCGCCGACCAGGGACGAATCGGAGGCAAACACCAAGTCAAGCGATTCTCCGAGGAACTGGCGACCCGACACGCCTTCCCGCTCGCCCTTCATTGCAACCGCGCCGCTTCCTCTCAGTGCGACCCGCTCGAGCGTCACCCCGTCCTCGGTGTAATCGAGATCGATGTCGCGTGCGGTCATCGCGTCGAACGCGCTGCCGCCGGCGACGCGAGCGTCGTCCCGCAGCTCGATGAACGTAATCCGCTCCTCGTCTGCCGACAGACGCGCGATGCCACGCTGCGCCTCGAGGACCTGCTCGCCGCGCAGCGCATGGACATTGCCGTCGAGAGCAAGGTACTTTTCGCGGCGTGCGAGCGTGGCGGACGCCGAGGAGAACTCGGTTTGGATCCGGCCGCTCTCGTCCGCTGATGAGACGCGGGCATCTTCGGCGAGCGTAAGCACGTCGCCGGTCTGGTTGTACGTCATGCCTGTGCCCGACCCGGACATTCCGCCCTTGAAAAACGTCACAGCTCCAGGCACTCTCACCGTCGAGTCGGACTTGCTGAACGTCGCGCGATCGGCGTTCACGGTAAAGCCGTCATTTGCCATCAACTTCACGTCACCGACAATCTCGAGCTCTTCCTCGTTTTCGCCGACCTGCCCTTCCCGCCCCGACACCGTGAAGTCGCGGCCGCCTCGATTCCGAACCTTTATCGTGATGCCGATGAACTTCGTCGTGTCGTCCTCGTAAGTGAGCTGTTGCTCGGCTTCGATGACGAACTCCTGCTTGGTTTCACGAAACTGTTGAAACGCGGCGCCGGCACTTTCGAGAATAGCCCGAGGGTCGAGCCTTGCCGGGCGCTCCACAGGTGATGAGGCTTGTCGATCTCCGATCGCGGCGTACACCGCAATAGCGCAGGCGATCCCGAAGAGGCCCAGCCCCAAACGGGCGCGCTTTTGCCATCTGACCATCTAGCTACACAGTGTCACATAAGTCAGAGGGCAACGGGCAGAGCCTCGCTCTCTGTCATGCCTCAGGCGCCCGGAAATCGGCGACCGAGAGCTGCAGATACCTTTCGCCGTTCCACGTGTCCTGCTCCAGCGAATAGGCGAGATCGATCCCCGCACGATACTGCGAGACAAAGGCCTCACGATCGGCCGCGCGCCACGCGATACCGCGCATCACGCGACCGTCCTGCCGCAGCGCCATTTTCAGATGGCGATCTTTGACGAGGCGCGGTCCATCCACCACTTCCACGCCGCTCGCGCGGAACACCGGACACGAGTTGCCCGCACCGAACGGTGCCAGCGCGGTCAGTTCCGACGCAACCTGCGGGGTAATCGATCGGAATGCCAGCGCGCCGTCGATCCAGAGACGCGGCCGCAGATCATCCGGCTGCAGGTACCGATCGGCGTACTCATTGATCCGTCCGCGCAGCTCCCGAATACGCGACGCCTCTAACGTGAGGCCGGCGGCCTGCCGATGGCCGCCGAACTTCGTCAGAACGTCCGAGCACGACTCGAGCGCCGAAAGCATGTCGAACGAAGGAATACTGCGGCACGACCCGTGCGCCACCTCACCGTCGATCGAGAGCACGACCGCCGGCCGATTCAACGCTTCCACGAGCTTGGACGCCACAATCCCGATAACCCCGCGATGCCACCCTTCGCCTCCGACGACGATGACCGTACGCGACCCCACGTCGAGATCCGTGTCGACGGTTCGGCGCGCCTGCGCAACGATATCGGCCTCCTCCTTCTGGCGGCGGAGGTTCTCTGCGTTCAGTTGATCGGCGAGGGCACGCGCCTCGTCGGCCATTGCTTCATCGGCTGCCAGCAACAACCGCGCGGCAATGTCTGGGGTGCTCATGCGCCCGGCGGCGTTCACACGCGGGCCAATGACAAACCCGATGTGGTAGCTGTCGATTTCCTTCCCCGCCAGACCGCACGATTCGAGCAGGGCGCGCAACCCAATCTTGTGAGGGCCCGTCGTGAGCGTCGCGAGTCCGAGCTTCGCAATGACACGGTTCTCGCCTATCAGTGGGACAACGTCGGCGAGCGTTCCAATCGCGGCAATTTTGACGAATGCCGGCAGCCAGCCTGTGCGTCCCGTACGGTGACAGAGCGCCTGAACGAGCTTGAGCGCGACGCCGACGCCAGCGAGGTTCTTATCCGGATACGTGCAATCGTGGCGCTTGGGGTTGATAACGGCGAGCGCCGGCGGCAGCGCTGAGTCTGGTTCGTGGTGATCCGTGATGATCAGGTCCAATCCGAGAGCTGCGGCGTGCCGTGCTGCTTCGTCGGCCCTGATTCCGCAATCGACGGAAATGGCCAGCCGCACGCCGTCGGCGTGCAGCCGTGCAAGAGCCGCCGGTTGTAACCCATAGCCGTCGCGCAGGCGTTCGGGAATGTAGTGCACGACGTCGGCGCCGAGCAGCTCCAATGCCCGGCGCAGAATCACCGTGGACGTGACCCCATCGACATCGTAATCGCCATGGATGGCGATTCGCTCGTGGCGAGCGATCGCCGCCAGGATGCGGTCCACAGCGACCGCCATGTCGGCCAGTCGAAACGGATCGTGCAGATCGTCGAGCGAGGGGGAAAGGAAGCGCCTGGCGCCGTCGAGATCTCCGAGTCCGCGGATGCACAGCAACCGAGCCGTTACCGGAGAAACGCCCAACTCGCGCGCGACGATGTCCGCGTGGGCTTCGTCGCACCGACGGGCTTCCCAGATTCGCTCCGCTCTCATGATTCTTTAATGCCGATGTTCCCCATCACGCGAAACTTCCGATACCGTGCTTCGAGACGATCGGCGGGGTTCATCGCCGACACCTCGCTCAACGCGCGCGACAGCGGTTCGTCGAGCAACCTGGCCGCCAAATCGTGATTCGTGTGGGCGCCGCCGGATGGCTCCCTGACAATCTGGTCGATGATGCCGAACCGCAACAGATCGGGTGATGTCAGCTTCAGCGCTTGCGCCGCGTCGACCTTGCGGTTCGAGTCGCGCCACAGAATCGCAGCGCACCCCTCGGGCGGAATCACACTGTAGATAGCGAACTCGTGCATCAGGATCCGATCCCCGATTGCAATCCCAAGCGCCCCACCGCTTCCGCCCTCCCCGTGAACGACGATGACAATCGGTGTGTCGAGTGCGGCCATCTCGCGCAGGTTGAAAGCAATTGCCTCGGAAATGCCGCGCTCTTCCGATTCCATTCCCGGGTACGCGGCCGGCGTATCGATGAACGCGATTACGGGGCGCTTGAACTTCTCCGCCAGCTTCATGGCACGGAGCGACTTGCGATAGCCTTCCGGCTTGGCATACCCGAAATTCCGGTAGACCTTCTGCTTTGTATCGCCGCCGCCGCCCTTGTGATGTCCCACGATCAACACCGGGGAGTCCTTGTACCGCGCAAATCCGGCGACCATTGCATGATCGTCGGCGAACCGGCGGTCGCCGCTTATTTCAGTGAACTCGGTAAACAGTCTGTTCACGTAATCCAGCAGTGTGGGGCGGTTGTTGTGCCGCGCCACCATGACTCGCTGCCACGGCGTCAGACGTGAATAGATATCTGCCCTCAGCTCATCGAGACGACGCTGCAAGCCGTCCAGTGCCTGCTGTCGCTCCCGCGTCCGCGGTTGCGTCGACAGCGCGTCGATCTCCTTCAGGAGGGGGTTGAGTGGTTCCTCGAACTCCAGCAGGTCGGCCGCCATACACCGCTACGAGCTTATCCCTCTGTTTTGGTCCTGTGGTCCATTGAAATTGTCGGCGATGCGCATGACAGAGCAGGTCAACGGAGACTTACGGAACCGGCCCCGCAGACCCTTTCGACGTCCGCCACGAGGCGCTCGGAAGGTCGAACACGGACTTGTGCGTTGACGTCAATGGTCACGCGCAGGTGACGATCGGGATCACGCAGCTCGATTGCGACGCGACGGTCGCCTTTGTGCTGCATCAGCACGTCCCAGAGCTGCATGAACGTATCCCTGTCGTGCTGCGGCGTCGATAACGTGATGGCGACCGACGACGCCAGCCGCTCGATGATGACCTCGATGGGAGCGATTTCGGAGGCGAGAACGCGTGCTGCCTCGTCGTCGCGCTCGCAGCGACCCTTTACGAGCACCATCCGGCCCTCCTCAGCCAGATGGCCGTGCTGTCTGAACGGATCGGGGAAGACGACCACCTCGACACTTCCCTGCGCGTCGTCGAGCGTCAGCACGCACATGCGATCTCCTTTGCGCGTCTTCAGGGGACGCACGGCCGATACGATACCGCCGAATGTGATGTCCTCCCCTACGCGCTGGCCATTTCCGTTGGTAGGCGTCGTCACTCCGTGGCCCGCGCCGTTCGTACCATTCACACCGGTTGGTCCTGCTTCCACCGCATCGGCATCCTTTCTCACCGCCAGCTGCGCCGTGGACTTCGCACCGTATTCGCGGAGGGCCTGAGCATAGCGGTCGGTCGGATGCCCGCTCCAGTACAGGCCAAGGGCCTCCTTTTCATACTGCAACTGCTCGATTTCGGTCCAGGCTGGGACGTCTGGAAGAGACATACCCTGACCAGCGCTGGAGCTGCCGTCGTCTTCGCGGCCAAAGAGCTGCGTCTGACCAAGATCGTTGTCGCGCTGCGTTCTCACGCCGTGGTCGCAAGCCGCGTCGATAGCAGCAAACAACCGTGCCCGGCGTGCCCTCAGGCTCGACATCCCTCGCGCGGCAACATCACCGTCGCTCGTCATCGAATCACACGCGCCCGCCTTGACCAGCGCCTCGAGCACGCGTTTGTTGACAATCCGCAAATCGGCGACTTCGCAGAGCGCATGAAGCGACCGAATATGGCCGTCGAGCTGTGCCCGCGCCGCGATAATCTCGTTGACAGCACTTTCGCCGAGCCCTTTGATCGCCGTAAGCCCAAACCGCACTCCCTTATCGCGCTCGACCGAGAAGTTCAGCTGGCTCTGGTCGATATCGGGCGGCAGGATCGGAACGCCGCGTTCGCGGCACTCCGCCAGGTACACGGCGAGCTTGTCAGTGTTTTGCGCTTCGATTGTCAGCAGTGCGGCGGCAAAGTGCCACGGATAGTTGGCCTTCAGAAACGCGGTCTGATACGCGACGAACGCATAGGCGGTTGAATGCGCCTTGGGGAATCCATACCCGGCGAAGTACTCGATTAGCTCGAAGATCTTGGTCGCCTTTTTCTCGTTGATGCCGTTCCTTTTGGCGCCACCCACGAAGGCCTGCCGCTGCTGCGCCATCACCTTCGGATCCTTCTTGCCCATCGCCTTGCGCAGTACGTCGGCTTGTCCCATCGTGAAGCCGGCCAGCGACTGCGCGATCCGCATGACCTGCTCCTGATACGCGATGACACCATGGGTCTCAGCGAGGATCGGCTCGAGTTGCGGAAGCTCGTATTTCACTTCCGTCTTCCCCTGCTTCCTGGCGACCCAGTCGTCCACCATCCCGCTCCGGAGCGGGCCGGGACGATACAAGGCATTTAGGGCTATCAGGTCTTCGAGGCTGTCGGGCTTGGCGCGCCGAAGCAGGTCGCGCATGCCCGAGCTCTCGAACTGGAAGATGCCGTAGGCCGCGCCGTCGGCAAACAGCTTGTACGCCTTCGCGTCGTCGAGCGGCGCGTTGTCGATATCGAGGTCGATTCCTTCGGTCCGCTTGATCTCGGTGAGCGCGTCGCGAATGAGCGTCAGCGTGCTCAGCCCCAGGAAGTCCATCTTCAGAAGACCGACACGATCGACTTCCTTCATGTTCCACTGTGTCGTGATCTCGTCCCGGGCTCCCTTGTACAACGGCGCGTAATCAGTGACGGGCCCGGGGGCAATGACCACACCGGCAGCGTGCACGGACGCGTGGCGCGACATCCCCTCGAGGCGCCGACCGATGTCCAGCACCTCCTTCACCTTCGGATCCTTCGCGACCATGTCCTTGAGCGCCGGGTTTTCGGCAACCGCCTTATCGAGCGTCATGTCGAGCGCCGCAGGGATCTGCTTGGCGATACGATCGACGTCGGCATACGACATGTCGAGCGCGCGACCGACATCACGTACGACCGCCTTTGCCTTCATCGTTCCGAACGTGATGATCTGCGCGACGTTTTCGCGACCGTACTTGCGCGTCACGTATTCGATCACCTCGCCGCGCCGGCGCTCGCAGAAGTCGACGTCGATATCGGGCAGCGACACGCGCTCAGGGTTGAGGAAGCGCTCGAAAATCAACTCGAACTCGAGCGGGTCGACGTCCGTGATTCGCATCGACCAGGCGACCACCGACCCGGCGGAAGAACCCCGGCCGGGCCCAACCGGAATCTTCTGCTCCCGCGCGTAGCGGATAAAGTCCCAGACAATCAGGAAATAGCCTGGGTACCCCATCCCCTTGATCATCTCGATTTCGTAATCAAGACGCCGCTCGTATTCGTCGATCGTGTGGCGCAGACGGCCTTCTGAGACCAGCCGGCGCAGACGTGGCAGCCGTTGAGCGAAGCCTTCGCGGGCGATGTGCTCAAAGTACGCGTCGAGCGTGAAGTCGTCCGGCACCTGAAAAGACGGCAGGTGGTTCTGCCCTTTCGGGATCGTGACGTTGCAACGCTCCGCGATGAGGAGCGTGTTCTTCAGCGCGGCCGGGTAATCCGCGAAGACCGCTGCCATCTGGTCGGCGGTCTTCAGGAAAAATTGATCGCCGTGGTAGCGCAGGCGCTGTGCGTCATTGACGGTCTTGCCGGTGCCGATGCAGAGAAGAACATCGTGTGGCTGCGCGTCTCCCTGCCTCAGATAATGCACGTCGTTGGTGGCGACGAGCGGCAGGTTGAGCTCCTGCGCCAAAGGCACGATGCCGCGATTGACGATCTTTTGCTCCTCGAGGCCCTGGTACTGCATCTCGAGAAAGAAATTGTTCGGTCCCAGAATGTCGCGCAGCCGGCCGGCGGCTTCCAGTGCGGTTCGCGCCTGCTCCGCTTTGAGCGCGCTTGCCACCTCGCCCTTGAGGCAGCTGCTCAGTCCGATAAGTCCCTTCGAATGGCGCGCCAGGAGTTCCTTGTCGATGCGAGGCCGATAGTAAAAACCCTCCGTGTAGCCGGCCGACACCAGACGAATCAGGTTCTTGTAGCCTTCATCGGTCTCGGCAAGCAGCACCAGATGGTTGGTCTCGCTTTGCGGTCCCGTCTTGTCGAACCGGCTGCCGGACGCGACGTACACCTCGCAGCCGAGGATCGGCTTCAGATCGCGCTCGCGCGCGTGGTCGTGGAAAACGACTGACGAGAACAGATTCCCGTGCTCGGTTACGGCCAGCGCGGGCATTTTCAGCTTGACGGCCTCGTCGAGCAGCTCGTCAATGCGACACGCGCCATCGAGCAGCGAAAACTCGGTGTGGACGTGAAGATGGACGAACTCGTTCACACGGCACCCATTTGTTATTCCCACTCAATCGTCGACGGCGGTTTCGAGGAAATGTCGTACACCACGCGATTGATGCCGCGAGCCTCGTTGACGATCCTCGACGAAATGCCGGCGAGAAGGTCGTGCGGGAGCCGCGCCCAGTCGGCGGTCATGCCGTCCAGGCTCTCGACCGCCCGGATTGCGACGGTGTACTCATAGGTGCGGGCATCGCCCATGACGCCGACACTTTGCACGGGGAGCAGCACGGCGAAGCTCTGCCACAGACGTTCGTACCATCCTGCTTTCCGAATCTCCTCAGCCACAATCTTGTCCGCGAGTCTCAGCAGATCCAGGCGCTCTCGCGTGATCTCCCCGATGACCCGGACTGCCAGCCCCGGTCCGGGAAACGGTTGACGAACGACGAACTCGCGGTCGAGACCGAGATCGCGTCCGACACGCCGCACTTCGTCCTTGAACAGATCCCGAAGCGGCTCAATCAGTTTGAAGTGCATCCGTTCGGGCAGTCCGCCGACATTGTGATGACTCTTGATGACGGCTGCCGGACCGCTGACCGAAGCCGACTCGATGACATCGGGATACAGCGTGCCCTGGCCAAGATACTCAAAGCCGCCGAGCTCGTTCGCACGCTTCTCGAAGACGTCGATGAACGTTGCCCCGATGATCTTGCGCTTCTGCTCGGGATCGGTCACGCCAGTCAGTCGCGCCAGGAAAAGCGCGGATGCGTCCACGAACTCGAGCGGCAGCTGCATCTTCTCGGCAAACCGGTGGCGGATCTGTGCGGCCTCCTCGTGCCGCAGCAAACCGTTGTCCACAAAGATGCACGTCAGCCGACTTCCAATCGCGCGGTGAATCAACAACGCGGCGACCGTTGAATCGACGCCGCCGGATAAGCCGCACACCACCCTCTTGTCGCCGACTTGCTGCCGGATTCGCTCTGTCGCCTCTTCGATGAACGACGCAATCGTCCAGTCGGCCGTGCACCCGCAGACATCGTAGGCAAAGTTCCGCAGGATCTCGGCACCATGCTCGGTATGTGCGACCTCGGGATGGAACAGGAGCGCGTACAAGCGGCGGTCTGGCGCTTCCATGGCAGCGATGGGGACCGCCGAACTCGTCGCGGCAATCGAAAACCCCGGCGGGACCGCAGCGACATCGTCGCCGTGGCTTGCCCAGACGCGCAACTCGCGAGGTATATGTGCGAACAGCCGCGGTGCCGGGCCCCCATTGGCCGACACGCGAACGTGCGCGTGTCCGAATTCACGATGTCCTGAGCGGCGCACCTCGCCGCCCAGCACATCCGTCATCAACTGCATCCCGTAACAGATCCCGAGCACCGGGACCTGAAGGTCGAACACCTCGGGCGCACACTTGGGCGCTCCAGGCTCCGACACACTCCGCGGACCGCCAGACAGGATGACGCCGACCGGACTCTTGCGTTGCAGTGTGTCGAGCGGTGTATTGAACGGCAGGATTTCCGAGTAGACCGACAACTCTCGCAGACGCCGCGCGATCAACTGCGTGTACTGAGACCCGAAATCCAGAACGAGAATGGTTTGATGGGACACGAGGAACCCGGGCGTGGTGCACGCTATTATATCGTGGTGCACCGCATGCGAACCACGACATCTTGCGCTATTGAGGTGCTTACGACGGTCTTCCTGACCATCGCTTCGGGCTTCTGCCCTGGCTTCGAGCTCGCCGCGCA
>OEMN01000467.1_pt1 | contig 12419 bp, 8 predicted proteins | sample 1503231 | NCBI WGS metagenome assembly OEMN01 (sample SAMEA104379591, study PRJEB20068) | metagenome | biome: 1000743; feature: 77; material: 1998 | place: USA | collected 2012 | depth 25 m
CTCGTCTTCGACGATGAGGATCGACGCCCCGCGGACCGCCTCCATCGATGGAGCTGGCGGCCTGGCCGTCGCAGCAGTGTCCGTAGTGCTGACCGGTAATTCCACGACAAATGATGCGCCCCGTCCCGGATGAGACTCGACCCGCATCTGGCCGCCGTGCTCCTGCACGATCGCGTAGGCCACTGTCAGTCCGAGTCCTGTACCCTCGCCTACGCCTTTCGTGGTGAAAAAGGGATCGAAGATCTTCGTCTTCATGTCCACGGGAACGCCGGGTCCATCATCAGTGACCTCGAGAGCCACGAGCCCCTGCTCGACGTCGTGCCACGTTCTGAGGACGAGCGACCCGCGGCCGTTTGTCGAGATCATCGCCTGCTCGGCATTGATGATCAGGTTGAGGAGCACCTGCTGAATCTGATGCGTATCGGCGAAGATCCGCGGCAACCCTGATGCGAGTGCCGTCACGACCGTGATGTTCGTGAGCTGATGTTCGTATGCGCGCACAGCCAGCGTCTCGGTCACCACTTGATTCACGCTAATCATGGTGCGCGTGGACTGTCGCTTTCGCGCAAACGTGAGAAGGTTCCGAACGATCCGCGCGGCGCGGTCGGCCTCTCCGAGGATGACTTCGACGCCGCGGCGGGTTGTCGTATCGAGCGGCTTGTCATTCAGCCGCTCAGCCCAACTGAGGATCGTCGCCAACGGGTTGTTCAGCTCATGCGCGACGCCGGAGATGGTCTGGCCGAGGGCGGCCATTTTCTCCGCCTGGAGCAACTGCTGATACAAGTCGCGCGACTGATCGTCGAGCTTCTTCCGTTCGCTGACGTCACGAATAAGCGCGACGAGCTGAACTGCTTTCGACCCATTCAGCTCGGCGTGGGCGGTAACCTCAATCCAAACCGGGGTACCGTCCACCCGCCGCATACGCAGCAGGTAATCGCTCACGGCGCCGTCGCACTGGAGCCGCTCGAGAAATGCCGTTCGCGCCGCCGGGTCGGCAAAGCGATCTGGCGCGAACGGATCCAGGCGGTCCTCGGGCGTATCTGCCGGGTAGCCGAAGATGGACTTGAGGTGGGGGTTGGCGGCAACCGTCGCCCCGGTACCCGCCGGATTGAGAGATCCGACAAAAGCACCCTGGCGAATGGATTCGAACAGACGCGCGAAGGCGCTGGGCCGACGGGTCCGCGCGGTCGGCCGCCTCGCTCTGGCGCTCACGGCCAGACGATTATAGGGCGTGCGGCGTCCGTGACAGGCCGGTACCCAGGGGCTCTGCGCCAGCCTGCCAGTTTTGACGATATTAGGACTGTATGCGGCTGATTGGTCGTAACGACCTCTTTCTGCTGCTTGGACTCACGGCCGCGCTGTTTGCCATTTTTTCCCGGCCGCTGGCGAGGGCACTCGACTGGGCCCGCGAGATTGATCGGAGCTGGGGACTGCAGCTCGTCCCTGGTCTTGTCATCCTGGCCGTCGTTCTCACCTTCCATCAGGTCCGAAAACGCCACGAAATGCGCGTTCAGGCACTCGCATCGGCTGCGGCGGCGAGGCTCGCGACCGAACGGGTGGAGCGGCTGGTGACATTCGGGAAGGCCCTCGGCGAGGCGCTGGATCACGCCGCAATCGGCAGGGTTGTTCGAGATCACCTGCCCAACCTGGCTGAAGGACGAGGGGCCTGGGCGATGGCACTGAGCAGCGGAGCATGGCGCCCTCTCGCCGTTGTTGCCGACCGGTCCTTGACCGAGTGTGAGCTGGCGGCGCGGCGGGCGCTGGGCGACGAGCCAGAAGGCAGCGACCCCGTTCCGAGCGATGTCTGTTTCCCGATGATGGTTGGAAGGCAGCCAGTCGGCGTCGTCGGAGTGACCGACCAGGCTGTCACTGCCCATCAGCAGACGGTGCTGGCAGCCGCGGCCGCGCTGCTCGCCGGTGCGCTCAAGAATGCAGAGCTGTTCGAGGTGGTGCACGAGAACAGCGTCCGCGACTCCTTGACCGGCTGCTTCAACCGACAGCATGCCATGGAAATCCTTGACGTTGAGTTGCGCCGCGCCCGGCGTACGAAGCAGCCGTTGTCACTCATGATTCTCGACCTCGATCATTTCAAGGCGATCAACGATCGGTTTGGCCATCTATGCGGTGATGCAGCGCTGTCGTCCGTCGGGCTGCGAATGCAGGCAGTACTGCGCGCGAGCGATGTGAAATGTCGGTATGGTGGTGAGGAATTCCTGGTGCTGCTGCCGGAGACGACGCTCCCGGGGGCGGAGCACGTGGCCGAGGTGTTGCGGCACGACTTGGAAAAACACCCCGTCCTCTGGCACAAACAGGGCAGCGATGCTGCGGAGATCCGAATTACCGCCAGCATCGGAGTGACCACGGTCGTGCCGGGGGAAGTCGACCCGACCGCAGTCATTGCTCGCGCCGATGCAGCTCTTTACCGGGCCAAAGACCAAGGACGCAACCGCGTGTCAGTGGCCGCCCCGAGCGAATCGCTCTCTGACTCAGCAGCGCGCGCATAGACCGACAGCGGGATCGCGGATCCGAGACCCGATGCGGTTCTGACCCCGGATCCTACGCCCGCGCCGTCAGACTACTGTGCGCCCGCTGACGAGCCGCACAAGGAACAGCACTACGGCAATGACCAGCAGTACCCAGATGAAGTTACCCAGTGTGTAGCCGCTGACCATTCCGAGAAGCCACAGAACGATCAGAATGATCGCAATGGTTTCAAGCACGTGACAACCTCCCCCAGTTGACAAGGTCGGGCGTTATCGCGCCGACCTTCGATTTGCTGGGGATTACAGCAACAAAGGTGCCTGATTTCCCGACCTCATCGGGTGGCGGTTCAGTGTTCCTCGAGAACTCAACGAAGTGAGGCGCGGATCAGGCTGGGTCTGTCGCGTCTCCCTGACGAGGCGAAAGTGTTGGCGCGGCGCCCAGCGCGAACGTCATCGTCCCCTTCACGACGACACGCCCGTTCACGCGCGCAAATCCGCTGAGCTGTCCTACGCGGCTTCGCAGCCGCTTGACGCGAGCCTCAATCTCCACCACATCACCGGGCCGCACTGGTCGGTAATAACGGACGCGTTCGATGCCCATGAAGAAAGGGAGCCTTTCGCGGTTTTCGGGCTTCGACAAAATGAGGATGGCTCCAACCTGCGCGATCGCCTCGGTGAGAATTGTCGGCGGCAGCGCTGGCGGCTCTCCCGGCTCACGCGACAGGTAGCGCTCGTTGAGTGAGACGTTTTTGATGCCGACTATCCGTTTGTCGGGTTCGAGCTCCGTGATGCGATCAACGAGAAGAAATGGATAGCGGTGCGGGAGGATGCGCTCGATCGCCGAGTAGTCGAGCGGCAGTGAAAGTTCGGTCATGGGAAAGCGTTCAGTATAATCCGGCGCGAACCTATGAATGTTCAACCGGTGCGGCCGCCCAGCGATACCGAGCTCCTCTCGACGCTCTTCGACCTCGGGCGCGAGGTTACGTCCGTGCTCGAGCTCGAAGAGCTTCTGGCGAAAATTCCGCAGCTCATCGCCCGGCTCACCCGATTCAACGCATTCTCGGTATACCTGCTCGACGATGCGCGTCACGAGCTGCGTATTGCGTACGCCGTGGGCTACCCCGATGACGCACTGGCCACGCAGCGGCTTCGCGTCGGACAAGGAGTGGTAGGGGCAGCGGTCGAGGAGGGCCGCCCTATTCTCGTCAACGACATTCGCCGTGAGCCGCGCTATCAGGGGCCGCTTCGCAATATGCTCTCGCAACTTGCGGTGCCGATGCGGCGTAAGGGCCACGTCATTGGCGCCTTGAACCTGCTCAGCGAAACGACCGACGCCTTCTCCAGTCAGGACGAAGCGCTCTTGCGTCAGTTTGCAGCGCACGTGGCGGTGGCGATCGAAAATGCCCGGCTGTTCAAGGCCGAGCGCCAGTACGTGGACACGCTGGAAACGCTTGCGGAAATCGGCCGCGAGATGTCGTCGATTCTCGATCTCGATGTGCTGCTGACGCGAATCGCGAGCCTCACCAAGCGCTTGATTGACTACCGCACGTTCGGCATCCTCCTGCTTGACGAAGCGTCCCAAGAGCTCGACCTGAAGATGGCCGTTCGATATGGCGAGGAAGGGACGGTCAAGCGAATGAAGCTCGGACAGGGTCTGGTCGGCTGGGCAGCACTGCACAAGCAACCGGTTTTGGTGCCGGATGTCTCCAAGGATCCGCGCTACATCAATCTCGTTCCCGACGCGAAATCTGAGCTCGTCATCCCGATGCTTATCAAGGACCGTTGCATCGGCGTGTTCGATCTGGAGAGTCCTGAGCTCAATGCATTCACCAAGGAGCACACCGAACTCCTGACCCTCCTCGCGAGCCAGGCGGCCGTTGCGATCGAGAACGCACGTCTGTATGAAGAGGTACGGCGAAACGAGGAACGGATCGAGAAGGAGCTCCGGTTTGCTCAGCGGGTGCAACTTGCGCTGTTGCCGACCGAGCCGCCTGCGAAGCTGCGCGACGCCGACGTGGCCGGGCGATTTTCACCGGCGCGAGAACTGGGTGGCGACCTGCACGACTTTCTTACACCGGAGTCGCATACGCTCGTGGTAGCCGTTGGTGACGTGTCGGGAAAAGGCGCTCCTGCAGCGCTTTATGGCGCCTTTGCCGCGGAGCTTGTCCGATCGCGCACCTTTCGGCGTCGATACACACCGACGCGATTCAGCGTGGCGGGCGTGCTGCGCGCGATGAACACGATTCTGCACGACCGGCAGCTCGAGGAGTATTACTGCACGTTGTGTTACGCCCTCTTCGACTTCAAGCGCCGATCGGTGACGATGTCGAATTCCGGACTGCCGTACCCGATTCGTTGCTCCGGCGACGACTGCGGTCAGATCGAGCTGCCGGGCGTTCCACTCGGTTCTTTCCCTGACGTCACCTACGACGAGCTCACGCTACCGCTGCAGAGCGGCGACGTGTTCGTCTTCTGTACTGACGGTATCTTTGAAACCGCGACCGAAACGGGCGAGGAGCTTGGTGCGCGCCGCGTCTGCGAAATCGTCGCGAGCCATCGCGGCGGCACGGCGCGCGAAATAGTGGATGCGATTTTCGACGAGGCGAGCGAGTTCCGCGGTCATGCGCCGCACCACGACGACATGACCGCGGTGGCGGTCAAGATCAGGACTTGACCTTTCGGTCCTCTTCCTGCAGGTGAAGTCCGACCGATCGACCTCCGAGCACCGCAAATTCGGTGATCCGTCCCTTAACTTGGACCTTGGTACCACGTGCCGGCGCACCGCGGCCTGAACGCGCAAGCACGGTGATTTCGCCGCTGCCATCATCGACGTTGTACAGCTGGAACGGAACGAGTGGAAGGCCCCAGCTGCTGGTGACCACGCCATTCACGCTGACCGATTTCGTCGCGTATCTCCCTGGCTCGTCCTTCAGTTCGGCAACCCTGACGCCGCGAGCAGCGCAGCCCGCGAGAAGAACAACGCTGACGAGCGCGACCGCAAATGTTTTTTTCATATCGGCTCCACAAGGTCGCGCCCAATCGAAATCGAACCGGGATGCGCGATGCCAGCGCCTGCCTGAATGAGACATCCCGTGACTGAGCGCGACCGCAGAGCCACTGTTCAAGTCTCGTACCCGCCCTGTCGCGCGCTTTTCCCCCGTATTTGCGCCAATCTGCGAACACAGAACGTCCTCGGCGGAGGGCAGGGCTGACCTCAACTCGCCCGACTTTTTGGTTCGGGAAACCGTCAGAGTTTTGGGAGGAAATCATGTTATTTGGAAAGCGGCGAGCGGCCGTCGCTGCCGTCGTCATGGTGTGTGGAGCGATGGCGCCTGTCCCCTTCGTGTCGGCACAGACCTTAGATCGTGATCTCCGGTACGACGTGTTTCGTGCGCTTGGTGCCGGATCCGAAATCGGCGTGTCGGTGCGCGAATTGTCAAACGATGAAGTCTCGAAGGCCGGGCTCGAGAGGGCGGGTGGCGTGTACGTCCAGAGCGTCCGCGAGGGCAGCCCCGCGGCGCGGGTCGACATCCGTAGTGGCGACGTCATCGTCGGAATCGACGGTGAGCGTGTGCGAGGCGTGCGGCACTTTATCCGCCTGGTGTCCGAGAGTCCCGCAGGACGGAGCGTTCGAATAGAGACGATCCGCGGCAGCGCTCGCAACGTGATCGACGTCACGCCAGAGGCGGCCCGATTCGCACCTGCGCTGCCACCCGAGATTCGTGAGGAAGTTGAACGACGCCTGCGCGAGCTCCCACGCGATCTGGAACTCGAGTTACCCGCACCACGTACAGCCCGTGCGCGCCTCGGCATCACCGCGACGCTGCTGACGAATCAGCTCGCGGAGTATTTTGGCGTCAAAGACGGAGGCGTGCTCGTATCGGCCGTCGAGGAAAGATCGCCGTCGGCAACCGCGGGGCTCAAAGCGGGTGACGTCATTATCGCGATCGATGGAGCGCCGGTTCGCACGCCGCAGGACGTCGCTGCAGCGGCACGCCGAGCGGCTCCAGGAACGGTGCTGGACTTTCGAGTGGTCCGCGACAGGAAAGAAACGACGCTGCGGGAAGCCCCATTTCGACGTCGTCGCGCGTCCACTGAACGTTCGTAGTTTGCGCCAACCAGCCACCGGCGAGGCCAGCGTTTAACGGGAGACCAAGGGCGAGCCGTGGCTGGTTAGGCGGGTCGCGCCGCCGATGGCTGGGGGGCGCTCGCCGCCGTCGGCCAGGCGGAGACCGCCGTCGAGACCTGCGCAGCGATGAGTGCGGCCACGGCTTGCATTGTCGCGTCGTGTTCTCGCTTCGATCGACTTTCGAAAGCTAGGACGCCGATGCAGCCGTCTGGACCAAACATCGGCGCGACGATGGCGCCAGCACTCTTTTCAGTACTACCCACGGTAGCAACGCCACCGGTGCGCCACGCTTTCGCGGCTGCGTTGTCTGCGTCACGAGCGATTGGTCCAAACCGCGACAGCGTCTGCGGCGTGTACCCGTGTCCCAGTACGGCGAACAGTTGCTCGCCCGCGCCAAGCCACAACGTCGCGCCTGAGGCATCCAGAATCGAAGCCGCGCGTCCGAGGAGCTCGGAAAGCGCTGCGGTTTCGGCAACGCGCGACAGGTCCGTGCATAGTGCTGCGGTTGCTGCGAGATCGACCGATGCTCCCAGGGTCGCGAGTGGTGCCGAAGCGGGCGAATTCGTCTCCACCCTTTCGACAATTTCCGCGATCGGATCGGTGCTCGATGCGGGGACTGACAACAGCACGACAACGACAGCGAACCACGCGAGCGTCGCCAACCCCAGGACAATCCATCGTTCGCGCTCGAATGCGGCGCGCTCCGCGCGATTCCGGCTCCGTTCGGAGGTCCGCACCTCGCGAAGGCCTGCCGAAATCGCGTCGACGCTATTGCGGCCGTCACTGAAAATGACGTCTGCGGCCATCAACTCCTGGCCGAGCGTCAGGTTCTCGCGAATTCGCTCATCAGCCGCCACGAGCGCTTTCCGCGTAGCGCCGATTGATTCGAAGGTCTTTATGGCGTCAGCCGTGCGGAGCGACGGGCGTACCGCGGCAAGCTCACGGTTGAGCTGTTCGAGGAGCATGGTCATGCGCTCGAACCATGGCTCGTCGAGCTGTCCGGGCGCGACATAGCCCTGCTGCGCGGTTCCAATTGCGACAACCGTACTCGCGATTCCGTCGAGGCGCACCGCGAGCGCATCATCGGCGGCGGTCAGCTCAACAGTGCGACGCTGAATGTCCCAAAGGAAAAACGTAGCGGCGAGGCTGGCGGTAAGCAGAAAGGTGAGGATCGAGATTCGGACTGCGCGCTTCCGCATGCCGCCAACAGGATAACCGAAGAGGCCGAGTCGGCGAACGTGTTACCAGCCGACACGGAGGCCGGTTGTCCACGACGCGCCGGAATATTCACCACCGTCCTGTGCGCGGTCGTTCATGTCCGCGAGCTGCAGCCCGGTCTGCAATTTCAGCTTTTGACCGTAGAAGAAATAATTTGCGCCGAGGTAGAGCTCGTTGTACTCATCCCCTCGACCTCTGACGATGCGGTTTTCGTACGTCCCGAGCAAGAGACCGTTCGGGTCCTCGCTGCCGAGGAATGTATACCGGCCGATCACTTGAAGCTTGTCTGTAATGTTGAGGTAGGGCATGGCCATGACGCCCCAGATGTCACTCTGGCCCAAATAACCCGCTGCGGTCGATACGTCGGTACGCAGGCCCCAACGGGTACTTTCGAGCTTCAAATTGATCGACAGAATGTCTTCCAGCTGCCGCGTGAAGGTGCTGCGCACGTCCGGCGTCTGGTGGACGTAGTTGCCGCTCAATAGGGCTTCCTTCACCCCGAACGCATCCGCGAAGTCGTAACCGAGGACCGCGAGAGTGGCGACGCCTCCGTTGAACTCGCCGAACTCCTTATTGGCTTGGCCTGCCGAATATGTGGTGAGTCTGTAGTTCCATGGCGCGATTTTTCCCGACACGCCGACTCCGGGCAGATACTCCTGCGGAAACCAGATGTTGTTGGTCAAGTTGCTGCGATCGATGGTGAGGAGTTCCTTCGACGACGTCGCGCCGTCCATGGTGTACGGAATGCTCTGCTTGCCGACCGTGATTGCCAGCCGCGCGCTCTTGCTCCACTGCACGTACGCGTCGGTGAGCCGCATATACAGGGGGTCTATTTCCTGGGGATTCAGTTCTGCTTCGACATGAAGGGTGTAGTCGCGAAACAGGGTTACGCGCGGGCCGACACGGAAGCGCCGGGTATTCCACTCGTCAAGGTCCCCCTGGTCGGCATTGATGCCGACGAACTCGTGCTGGAACCGCCCGGTGAAGAGAACCCGCTGCACAACGCGGTTCGACTTGTCGTCGTATAGAGTGGTGAACTGCTGCCAGATCTTGTCGTAGGTCGATTGGGTATCGGCGCTGGTCGAAGGGGTGGGTGCCGGCTGGGCTGGTTGTGGGGTCGCGGGCCTGGGCGCTGTCGTCTGAGCCGATACCGTCGAGAGCGGCAGGACGGATATCCAGAGCGCCAGTGCCAGGTAGGATCTCGTCATACACATGACTTGTAGAGCACTCAGATTTCGTCAAAATGTCGCAAGTGTTACGTTTAGGTAACGCCCGCCCGGAAAAGGGCGGCACGTCGTGCCACATATGATTTCAGGCCGGTTTTTAAGGATTCTGTTCGGCATTGCGGCCTCGGTCGTGGTGTGTGCATCGGTGGCGGTGGGCCAGACCAACACTGGGCAAATCGGCGGGGTCGTGCTCGACGCCTCGGGTGGCGTGCTGCCGGGCGCGCTGGTCACGGCGACGCATCGCGCCAGCGGGACGGTCGTGGAGCGGGCGACCGACACAGAGGGGCGATTCTTCCTGCCGGCTCTGCGCCTGGGAGAGTGGGACCTCACCGTGACACTTCCCGGATTTGCCCCGCAGACCCTCAAGGGCGTCATGATCGACATCGGCCGCAGCTTGAACCTCGAGTTCATGCTCGGGGTTCAGGGGCTCGAGGAGCAAGTGATCGTTCAGACGGCCCTTCCGCTGCTCCAGACGTCGACCGCCGAGATAAGCGATGTTATCGAGAATCGCGAAGTAGTGCAGATCCCGCTGAACGGGAGGAGCTTCCTTGCGCTGGCCCAATTAAGCGATGCCGTGGTGATTCCGCCGGGAGGCACGCGAGGCGAAGCGCTGCAGCAAGCCGGACCTTTGCCGAACGTCGGTGGGCAGCGATCGGGTCACAACATTTACCTTCTGGACGGCGCGAAGATCACGGACGAGCTCTTCAATAATCTCGTGATTAATCCTTCGGTCGACTCGATTCAGGAATTCCGCATCCAGAAATCGATGTACCCGGCGGAATTCGGCGGGAAGGCGTCGGCTCTCATCAATGTGGCTACGCGTGCCGGCTCGAACGCATTCAGGGGGAGCGCGTTCGAGTTCCATCGCAACGAGACGTTCGACTCACCGAACTTTTTCCACCCGAAGGGTGAGTCGTTGCCGCGGCTCCGCCAGAATCAGTTCGGTGGCGCGCTGGGCGGCCCCGTTTTCCGCGATCGCACCTTTTTCTTCGGCAGCTTCGAAGGACTCCGCATGCGCCGGGCGCTGACGCGGACCTTCTCGGTTCCGTCACTTGCGGTTCGTACGGGTGATTTCACCGGGGTTGCAGCGATCTGCGATCCGTTGACGGTCCCAGTCACCGGCGTCTGCGCGCCCTTCCCGGGAAACAGGATGCCGGCGGACCGCATCGATCCGATTGCGGCGGAATTCCTGAAGCGCGTGCCGTTGCCTACATCGACCGCCGTTTTACAGAACCTCACGTCAGTCGAGGAACAGGACCGCGAGCTGGATCAATTCAGTCTTCGGCTTGATCATCGACTGTCTGATAGCGCTCAGTTGTTCGCGAGGTTCAGCACCTTCGACGCTGACGAGGTGCAACCGTTCGGTGCGGGCGCTCTGCAGGAAGCCTTGGTACCAGGCTTCGGACGATCTCTCACGACGCGAACGCGCAATGCGGTAGTCAGTCACACGCATGTCTTCGGCACGACGATCCTCAACGAACTGCGCTTCGGATGGATGTCGGTCGCAGGCGGACAGACGAGCATGAATCGGGGCGTCGACTTTGCCCAACAGGTCGGGTTGTTCGGCGTGACGCGCGATCCGAAAGACGTGGGCTTTCCGCAAATCTCGGTCGGCGGGTTGTACAGCACGATGGGCGATCCGACGTCCTTCGTATTTCGCGACAACGAGCACTTCGAGATCTACGACAACATCACGCTCGATCGCGGCACACATCGGCTGAAGTTCGGCGGTTACTACTATCACTTGCGCCTCCGGCCCGAGCAACCCGACAACGCCCGCGGCGCGTTTGCCTTCACTGGCCAATTTACCGGCAATGCGTTCGCGGACTTCCTCCTCGGATATCCCACTTCAGCAACATCGGGGATTGGGCGCGGCGATGAGGACGGCCGCACCAACTGGCTGCATTTGTACGCGCAGGACGATTGGCAGGCCCGGCGGAATCTCACGTTCAACCTGGGCCTTCGATACGAGTTCAATCAGCACATGTACGACGTAAACGATCGGCTGTCGTCGGTGGACCTGTCGGTGCCCGGAGGCCGTTTCGTGATAGCCGGCGATACGATTCATCCCAGCGGAAGCGCGTTGCTGCCGCTGATGCCGATTCCTCATGTCACGGCGGACGAAATCGGCTGGAGTCGCGGTCTGCTGGACCCGAGCACGACCCGCCTGGCGCCAAGGGCCGGTTTTGCACTCACGCTCGCCGACGGCCGTGCAGCGATTCGGGGCGGCTACGGTATTTTCCTGAACCAGTGGGCGTACAGCGTGCAGACCGCGTTTGCGAGGAATCTGCCGTTCTTCTCGACCAAACAGGTGGATGTTCCGCTCGACGTGCGTGTCCCGCCATTTCGTACGCGCGATATCCTCGCGGGCAGCGGCACCGGGACGATCGGCGCGTCGATCATGGACTACGAGTACAACGTCGAGTACAGCCAGACGTGGAGCGGCGGCCTGCAGTACGAACTGTTTCCTGGCACCATGGCCGAGGTCTCGTACATGGGCACCTGGACGCTTGGCGCCGACAATGCCACCGTCCGCAACGTGCCTGAACCCGGTCCGGGACCGATCCAGTCGCGCCGACGGATTCCGCAGCTCAGTCGGATTAATGCGATTCGCTTCGACGGAAAGTCGATTTATCACGGACTGACGTTTAAGCTCGAGCGCCGGCTGCGTGACGGTTATTCCTACAACGTCAGCTACACGCTTTCGTCCTCTATAGACGATGCCTCGAGCCCGGGCGCGACCGAGTCGGAGGCGAACGTGCCGCAGGACGTGAACAACATCTTCAGCCGGAGCGGCGAATGGGCGCATTCAAGCTTCGACCATCGGCACCTATTCGTCGGCAGCGGCACCTATGAGCTCCCGTTCAACGTCTCAGGTCCGCTGCGAGCCGTTCTTGGTGGATGGCGCACCAACGCGATTGTGATTGCCCAGTCCGGTGCGCCGTTCACGGTGAATCTGGCTGTCGATCGCGCGAACATCGGTGCGGGTCCGGCTCAGCGTCCAGACCAGTTGCGCGATCCCAACTTGTCAGGAGACGCTCGCACCCCCGAGCGGTGGTTCGACACGGAGGCATTCGCGCTGCCGGCACAGTATTCGTTTGGCAGCGCACCGCGAAACAGCGTCATCGGCCCGGATTTCATGAACGTCGATTTCGCGCTCGCGAAGATCTGGTCCGTCGGGGCCGCTTCCACGCTGGAGTTCCGCTGGGAAATTTTCAATCTTCTGAATCGCGTCAATTTCGACCTGCCGAACCGGATCTTCGGTTCGCCCAACTTCGGCCGGATCTTCAGCGCAAAGAATCCGAGAGAAATGCAGTTCGCCGTGCGTCTGGCGTTCTGAAAATCAAGTCACAAGTCACAGGT
>OEMN01000603.1_pt2 | contig 11940 bp, 12 predicted proteins | sample 1503231 | NCBI WGS metagenome assembly OEMN01 (sample SAMEA104379591, study PRJEB20068) | metagenome | biome: 1000743; feature: 77; material: 1998 | place: USA | collected 2012 | depth 25 m
CCTGCTAGCCGGAGCTTGCTGGCGAATCCATCAAGCGAAGGCTGGTAGGCGCGGGTGGACTCGAACCACTGACCTCCTCCGTGTCAGGGAGGCGCTCTAACCAACTGAGCTACGCGCCTATCTGTAGCGGATTCAGGCGTTGACCCGAACCGCCAGTATAACAAAAGCGCAGCTACTTCTTGTCCGCGAGATGCTCGATTGCCCGCTGCAATGTCGCATCCGGACCGGCCGGCTGGCTTCCGAACTCGATTTCCGGCAGGTCGACTTCGACGTCGGGTTCGAGTCCCGTCTCGTGGATGGGATCGTTGTCTGGCGTGAGGTATCGCACGTAGGTGAGCCAGAGACCGCTCTGGTCGGGCAGCTTGATCAGGCGCTGGCGTGCGGCACGTCCCAGTGTGTGGATTCCAACGAGATCGGCGCGGTCGTTCTCTGCGAGCGCTGCGGCGAATACCTCGGCTGGACCGGCAGTGCCCTGATCGACCAGCAACACGAGAGGCGCTGCTACTGCGCCGTCACCAGCGCCGCTCGAAATCGGTTCCCGCATGTCTCCCCGCATGAGCCGAACGGTGAGCGTGCCACTCTTCACGAACAGGCGAGCGGCCGCGATGCCGTCGTCGAGATCTCCGCGCGCGGTGCTGCGCACGTCGATGATGAAGCGCGTGGCGCCCGTTTTTGTCAGGCCGTCGATCGCCTGTTTCAGCTTTGTCGGGGAATCTTTGGCGAATTCGGCCACCCGAACGTATCCCGTGTTCGCGTTGGCCATCCTGGACGAGACGTCTGGCGTCGCGATGCGTTCGCGGACGATCGCGAGCTCATGCGGATCGGCGGCGTTGCCGCGAATTACAAGAAGCGCAACTTTCGATCCAGGTGCGCCACGCAGCCGCCGCGCGCCCTCGTACGCCGACATGTCGCGCGTGGGACGATTGTCGATGGCTCGAATGAAATCGGCGGGGCGCAGACCAGCCTTTGCCGCGGGAGAACCGTCGCGGACAGCGACGACACGCAGGTAGTACTGTCTGGTCAAATCGACGCCCACTTCGGCCGCGCCCCCCGGGTCGTTCGATTCCAGACTGCGCACCAAATCAGGGCTGAGGTAGGCACTCTCGGGGTCGAGGCTGTCGGCCAGTCCCTTCATCGCACCCTTCATGGCCTGACTGACGTCGACCGGCTCGACGTAGTTGTTGAGCACCAGTGAAACGACATCTTCAAAGACGCGCAGGTGCTGGTATGTATCGTCCTTCGCGACAGCCTGCCCAAGATAGCCGCCCACGAAGGCGAACACCATGATCACCGTTGAGAGGGCAAGCACGAACACGCGGCTGCGGGATGCCATTTCTGCTCCCAGTCCTGTTGGCGGTTGGTGGTCGGTGGTTGGAGGTTACGACCCGCAACCTATAAGCGGCCCAAGCCGTCATCATCGGGGCCGTAACCATTGTACGGGATCGACGGAACGGCCGTCGATGCGCAGCTCGAAGTACAGCGCAGGGGCGCCTGCCGGGGCAGACCCGACGCGGCCCAGCTCGGTCCCGCCATCGACGAACGCGCCGGCGGTCACCCCCATAGAGGCGAGGTATCCGTAAAGCGAATACGCGTTGCGCCCGTGATCGACGATGACGAGGTTGCCGAACGCCGTAAAAGAGCTGGCGTACGAAATGGTGCCGGGGTGGATGACGTGGACTGGTGTGTCGTCGGGAGCCGCGATTTCGACGCCATTCCGCGTGGTCGTGTCGCCGGGACGTCCGGACGATTGTCCGTAACGAACGGCGAGACGACCCGGCACGGGCCAGTCAAGTGCGCCACGGAATGGCGCCAGCGGGAGGACGACGGGCTCGATCGCCGAGCCGGGAGCGACGTTTGCTACCTGCTGCTGCAGTCGCTCGTATGCGAGCTGGAGCTCTCCGGCGAACTGTGCATTCAAGTCACGGCGGCTATCGATTTGAGCAACGAGCGCCGCGCGCTCGGCGACTGCGCGGCCTGCGGCCGCCTGGGCGTCCAATGCTGTCGCTTCCGCCGCGATCAGCCCACGGAGGTCTTCCTCGAGCTGTGCTCGCTCACGCCGCGAAGCGTCCAACGTACCTCGGTGTTCGGCCACGCGCTGTTCGTTGATGCGTATGATCGCGGCGACAGCGCGGGCCGCGCGTCGGAAGTCGCGAATGGTGCTGCCGCCGAACAACAGCCTCGCGTAGCCGCTGCGGCCGCGTTTGTAGATATCGACGAGTTGCGCCCTCAGATCAGGAAGCTGCGCCAATCGCTGCTGTTCGAGCCATTCGAGTCGAGCTGTCGACTGCTCGATCGCCGCCTGGCCGCGCGCGACCGCTGCGCGCGCCTCCTTGACGCGCTCGACCTGCAGCTGCTGTTGGACTTCGAGCTTACGAAGATCGCCTAATAGCGTGCGTGACTCTCCCGCGAGGCGATCAGCTTCGCTCTGCAGCGCGCGGATACGCTGGCTCACACGGTCGGCTTGCGTAGTCTGCGGACGCTCGGCCGATTGACCGGACACCAGCACGTCAAGCGCGAACAGGACGATACCGCAGACAGCTGCGCGCCCGATCATCTTGGAAGGATGAGAGAATTATAGCGTGCGCGTGGTGGCATTTGACGTCGGAGAACGGCGTATCGGTGTGGCGGTCAGCGACGCGACGCTCACACTCGCACGACCGGAAAACGTTCTGCGGCCGACTTCGCTCGCGAGCGATGGCTTGCAGCTTGCGGTCGACGAAATCACGCGTCTCAAGGGTGAGGAGGACGGCGTGGCGACAATCGTCGTTGGATTGCCGCGGCGTCTCGACGGATCCAACACTGAGTTGACTGCACGAGTCAGTGCATTCGCCAGCGAGCTTGGCAGAATCACGCGACTGCCGATCGTGTTGCAGGACGAGCGGCTGACGAGCCGCGAGGCGGAAAGCCGCCTCGCCGTCACAGAAAAGGACTGGCGAGTTCGAAAACGTCGTCTCGATGCGGCTGCGGCTGCCATCATTCTGCAGGACTATCTAGACGCTCGTCACCAGAGTGCAGTACCGGCAGCGCCTGACATGTGATGCGAAGGTTCGCGAAGTCAGTCATCATCATCCTCGCTCTGTTGCTCGTCGCTGGCGGCACCGGCGCTGCGGTCATATGGCGGCGCATCCACGATCCGTACAAGGGTTTCACCGACGCCGAACAGTTCATCGAGGTCAGCCCCGGCACGGGTACGTCGGCTATTGGACGCATGCTGGTGGGTGAAGGCATCCTCCGTGACGAGTTCACCTTCCGCGCAGCTCTCTGGTGGACAGGACGGTCGCGGACGCTTCAGGCCGGAGAGTATCGTTTCGATCGTGCCGCGAGCGCCGTCGACGTCATCGGACGGTTGGCCCGCGGCGACGTATACGCGAGGCCGCTGACCTTCCCCGAGGGGCTCACGATCGACGAGATGAGCCGATTGTTCGAGATGCGCGGATTCGGAAGCGGGTCGAGCTTTGCGGCAGCCGCGCGAGAAGGCTCGCTCATCAAGGATCTGGACCCCGCCGCCGCCGATCTCGAGGGCTATCTCTTCCCCGAGACGTACGCGCTCACGCGAGGCACATCGGCGCAGCGCCTCGTCAGGTCGATGATCGATCGCTTTCGAGCGATATACACCGACGATCTGCGCCGACGCGCTCAGGCCCAGGGACTGACCACACGCCAGGTCGTCTCGCTGGCATCGCTGATCGAAAAGGAAACCGGCAAGCCTGAGGAGCGGCCGCTCGTTGCGGCGGTCTATCGGAATCGATTGAAAATCGGCATGGGACTGCAGGCCGATCCCACGGTCGTGTACGCCTTGCAAAAGGCCGGACGATACGACGGCAATATCCGCCGGACCGATCTCGCGTTCGATTCGCCTTACAACACGTACCGATACCCGGGCCTGCCTCCAGGGCCGATTGCGGCGCCGGGCAAGGCGTCGCTCGAGGCGGCGTTGATGCCGGCGAGCGTCGCTTACTTGTACTTCGTAAGTCGCAACGACGGATCGCATATCTTCTCGGAGACGCTCGCCGAGCACAATCGGAACGTGCGTGAGTTCCAGGTTCTCTTTTTTCGGAGATGAGAACGCATTTACTACGGCCGGCGCACCGTTGCCGCTGGTGGGGATTCAACGTCGTCAATTACCCAGGCGTCGCCATGCTTGCCGAGCGTATAGACGTCGTGGTGGACCGTAGACTTCTGCGGCCCCGTTGACTGCGGAGTACAGGTATGAGTGCTTCGAACGTCCGCCTGAGCGACGGCTGAATCGGCCGACGTAAGCACGAGGGTCACCTCGTCAAAGATCACCTCGTACACCAGGCAATTGGCGAAGGTTCGCGCCATAGCGCGCTCCGCATCGGGGCGCAGACCGGGGAATGCCATCCGCACTGCTTCCAGGTCCCGGTTTCTGTAGCCGATCCGGAACCGTTCCATCGCCGCAGCGACTCCCGCCCGTTCTCGCTCGATCCTGTTCGATGGTGCGGCTGTGAGCCAGGGGATTGTCAGTGCCACGCCAGCGACGAGCGCGATCGCGCCGGAGGCCAGAACAATCCATCTTCGCGAGGACGGCTGCGTACGCAAGGTCGCCTGCGACAATCGCGAGCGGGCTGTCGGCGGTCGGTGTGACTTTGTCGTGCTAGACGACCGCGACGTACCGGTGGAGGGCGTGTTCGACGGCGCGGCAACTCGCCTCGTCGTATCCGGCGACTTCCTCAACTGCCAGGTCTGCGGCGGCGGGATTGGTTCTGGCGGCGGCAACGCAGGTGGTTCCTGCGGCGGAACATCCGATTCGACGTGCGGCGAAAATTCCGACTCGACGTACGGCGGGAAATCAGATCCGCCGTACGGCGAAACATCGGGCGGTTCGCCGTACGGTGAGAAGTGAGGTTCGACGTACGGCGGCGGCACCTCCGGCACTGGCGCAGCTTCGGGGGCCGTCGGCATCGTCGGTCCTGGCTCACTCATGTTGAAGGACGCCTGGAGCGCCTCCCTGAGAATCATGATGGTGTCGTCGGCGCCGGACGACTCCAATCGGCGCTGGATTTCCACGATCGCGGCCCTCATCTCCGCGAGATCCTGGAATCGATCTTCCGGCGCCTTTTGCAGCGCGCGGCCGATCACGCCTTCGAGACCGGCAGGAAGGTCCGGGCAGATCTCGCTCATCGGCGTTGGGTGCTCGAATGGCAGCCGCTGCAGGATCCCGTCGCTGAGTCCTCCTTTGAACGCCTGACGGTAGGTGATGAGCTCGTAGGCAAGCAGGCCAGCGGCAAAAACGTCGCTGCGATGATCGATCGATCGCCCCAGCATCTGCTCGGGCGACATGTAATTCACGGAGCCGAGGAGCGCTCCACCCTGGGTCAGTGCGGATCCTTCGATGCGCGCGATGCCGAAGTCGAGAATGCGCACCGTCCCTTCCCTGTCCACCATCACGTTGGCGGGCTTGACGTCGCGGTGGATGATTCCCGCGCGATGCGCGAAGTGAAGACCTGAACAGAGCTGCTCGAGGTAGGACAGCTTCTTCAGGATAGGCACCTCACGCCCGTCCCGGATGATGTCCGCGAGCGATTCGCCGTCGACGAATTCCATCACCATGTACGGCTGGTGTTCGTGCTGACCGCTCGCGTACATCGTGATGATGTTTGGATGTCGAAGTGCCGCCGCCGCCCGCGCCTCTTGAAAGAAGCGGTCAAGCGTTTCCAGCTCGTGGATCTCCTCGCGAATGACCTTGATGGCGACCGGCCGATTGAGGTCGACGTCCCGCCCGAGGTAGACGGCGCCCATCCCGCCGGACCCGATCTGGCGGATAAGTTCAAAGTTGGCTATTCGGGAGGAAAGAATTTCCACTAGCCCCCGCGCTGTCAGCGATTTAACGCCGGTCGGGTTCAGCCAGCCTCAACGACCACCGCTGTGCAGTTGTCCGGTCCGCCACGGCTGTTCACCCGCTCGATCGCGACGCGGCATACCTCGTCGAGCGGCGTTTCCCGGTTTCCGACGATGTCCGCTATCTCTTTATCGGTCAGAACACCGTGGATTCCATCGGAGCACAGCAGGAGCCGGTCACCGGCCTGGATTTTCAGCTCCAGGGTATCGACCGCCATTCCGGCCTGACCAGACACGGCGCGTGTCACCACGTGCCGCAGGGGATGAGTACGCGCAGTCTGCGCGTCGATGAGACCAAGTGCGATCTGTTCTGCCACGATCGAATGGTCCCGCGTAATCTGCGACAGGCTCCCGTTTCGCAGCAGATAGGCTCGGCAGTCGCCAACGTGGGAGATTGCCACCTCATGATCGCCGAATAGTGCAGCCGCGAGCGTGGCGCCGCTCCCATCGAGCGCCGCGTTCGTCCGTGCGCGGGCCGCCAGCGTCCGGTTGGCGCGTCGGATGGCGATCTGAAGGCGGTTTGCCAACGCGGAGAGGTTCGCGTCCAGGCTGTCAGGCCAGGTGTCGTCCGAATCGACGGCGGTCTCGCGGATGAAGTCTGTGACGGCTTCGGCGATCGTGACCGACGCAATGTCGCCGCCAGTATGGCCGCCCATTCCGTCAACGACGACGAACAGCCGAAGCTCGCCGTCGGCGACGAACCGGTCCTCGTTTCGTGGCCTGACACGGCCTGGATCTGTTACGCCCGCAAATCTGAGATTCACTAGAGATCGCCCAATGCCAGCCGACGGGTTCACGACATCCCCGACGTCGCGAGCTGCCTGAATGGCTGCCGCTCGCGCTCGGTGCGGTGCTGAAAGAAATGGTTGATGCGGGTCGGGAGTGGGGTAGAAGCGTACGTTGAGCTCGTCATCGCTCGCCCCATTTTAGTTTCTCTCGGAGCACCTCGAAATAGCCGCGCGTAGACGCCTTGACGAGCCGCAGCACCCGTTCTGATTTGCGCACGCGGACGACGTCGCCTTCGTGAAGCGTGTATCCCGATTGTCCGTCGTACGTCACGAACACATCGTCTGCGCCGTCTCCGATGTGCGGGCGAACTTCGACGTCTGCGTGTCCGGGAATCACCACCGGTCGATTTGTCAGCGTGTGAGGGGCAATTGGGGTCAGTACGAGCGCGTCCACACCCGGATGCACAATGGGGCCGCCCGCAGCGAGGTTATAAGCGGTTGATCCGGTGGCGCTGGCCACGATCAATCCGTCCGCTTTGACGCGCGTGACGAAACCCCCGCTTACCGAGACGGAAAGCTCGATCATCCGCGAGAGAGCCCCCTTTGTGAACACGACGTCATTCAACACCACTCGAGAGTCGACACGCGCCCCGTTGCGATACGCATCGGCCTCGAGCATGGCACGTTCCTCAAACGCCGCCGAGCCGCTGAGGGTGCTCTCGAGCGACGGCAGCAGCTCGTCAATCCGAATCTCGGTAAGGAATCCGAGACTTCCGAAGTTCACGCCGAGGATTGGGATGTCTCGGTCCGCCTTGGCGATCCGTGCGGCCATCGCCAGAAGGGTGCCGTCCCCACCCAGTACGACGATCAGATCAGCTTCGCAGGGCAAAGTGTCGCGAGTCGCCGTCCGGACATGTCCTCCGATGGCTCCGGCGAGGGCCAGCGTCTCCCGTTCGTACACGACGTCGATGCCGCGTTCCGAGAGCCACGGGCCCAGTCGCGCGACATGCTCTGAGGCGGCGACGAGGCCGTGCTTCGCGACAATGCCGACACGTCGAATCATGATGAACGCAGATGGAGCAGGAATTCGACGTTCCCCTTTTGACCGGTGATGGGCGAACGCGTGGCCCCAGCCGTCGTCAATCCTACCGCAGCGCCTTCGGCGCGAATCTCGTCCAGCACGCGGGCGCGAACGTGCTCGTCGCGGATGACGCCGCTCCGTACTTCGGTACGACCCGCCTCGAACTGTGGCTTGACGAGTGCAATGACGTCGCCGCCCGGCCGCAGCACTGGCGGGACGACCGGGAGGATCCGACGTAAAGAGATGAACGACACGTCGATACAGACGATATCGACGGGACCCGGCAGATCCGACAGCGTCAAATGGCGAGCGTTGAAGTGCTCAATCACGACTACGCGCGGATCGTGTCGAAGCGTCCAGTCAAGCTGCCCATGCCCGACGTCGAGCGCAACCACTCGTGCCGCGCCCCGCTTCAGGAGTACATCGGTGAATCCGCCAGTTGATGCACCTATGTCGAGCGCTTCGCGGCCGGTCACGATGATCCCGAATGCGTCAAGAGCGTGTGCCAGCTTCAGGCCGCCGCGTCCGACGTAGGGGTGGTCGGGTGCGACCAGCGCGAGCTGCGCTCGAGACTCGACTCGAGTGCCCGCCTTCGTTACCACCTGTCCGTCGACACTGACCTGCGCTGCGAGGATTAACGCACGCGCTCGCTCGCGCGAGGGCGCCAGGCCGCGATCCACGACCAGCTGATCCAGCCGAACCTTGGAGATGAGTGGATTCACGCGTCAATTCGATCGATCCACGATCCATCGCCCGATATCCATGAGTCGCGAGTCCGTAAGACAGGCCGAGCGAAGGCTGCGTTCCGCTTTTTCGAGACACGCACCGGCCATGCGACGCGCCACATCCAAGCCGTATATTGCAGGATACGTAGGCTTACCAGCCGCGGCGTCCTTGCCGATCGTCTTGCCAAGCGTTGACGCAACACCCTCGACGTCGAGAATGTCGTCGATGATTTGAAAGGCGAGGCCGAACTGTGCGGCCGCGTCGTCGATCACCGCAACGTCGTGATCGCTCGCGCCTCCCATGATCGCGCCCGCAACCGCGGAGGCGCGAATCAACGCGCCCGTCTTCTTCGAAGAGATTAGGGCCAGTTGGTCGGCGCTGGTAGCTGCGGCCTCGTCGTCCCGACCTCTCTCGTTGCCGGTCAGATCGAGCGCCTGGCCGCCGACCATGCCGCTTGCGCCGGCCGCTCGGGCCACGATGCCGATCACGCGAAGGTGCCGCAGGTGCACAGTCGTGTCTGCGCCCGCGGGCGTGGCCGCCATGACGGCGAATGCTTCGGTCAGCAAGCCATCACCCGCGAGGATCGCCATACCTTCGCCAGCGACGACATGCAGCGTCGGCCGTCCGCGTCGCATGGTGTCGTTATCCATCGCGGGTAGATCGTCGTGAACCAGTGAGTAGGTGTGGATCAGCTCGATCGCGCAGGCGACCGGCATGGCCGTCGAGCGGTCGCCCCCTACGGCCTCGGCGCTGGCCAGGCACAGGATGGGACGAAGCCGCTTACCGCCTGCCGTGACCGAATACCGCATCGCATCGGCCACGACCGCCGGACACTCCGGCGGGCGTGGGAGGATGGCTGCCAGCGCAGCGTCGACTTCGGTGCGTCGCAACCGAATGTATTCGTCGAATGAGGGATCCATGGCCGGTCACACGGCGAGCGCCAACCTCAAGTGTGGACGTTCAGCTCTTGACCTTCGACTTTGTCTCATCGTCCTCGCCGAATGCTTCGGGCGCGGGCCTGAGCTGGCCGCGTTCGTTGAGGATTTCGATGCGACGCTCGGCCTCCTCCAGGCGCGCGTGACAGAACCGGGATAGCTGCACACCGCGTTCGTACAGCTGGAGGGATGTTTCAAGGGGCAGATCGCCCTCTTCGAGCTTCTTGACGATGGATTCGAGCTCGGCGATCGCCGCCTCGAAATCCTTTATTGTGGAATCCATCACGATTTCTTCACTTCGCAGGCGAGTTCTCCGCGAGCGAGCGTGACTCGGACTCGATCGCCGGCCGAGACTGCGGCGGCGTCACGGATGATCGCCGTTCGTTCCGCATTCCAACATACGGCGTAGCCGCGTCCAAGCACCGCCAGCGGGCTGAGTGCTTCGAGTCGTGCGGCGGCGCTTCGAAGTTGCCGATCGGCGCGATGCCGCGTTTGTGCAGTGGCGACTGACAGGTGTCCGTCCGCTTCGATGAGCCGCGACCGAATCCGCGCCAGCCGACGGCGAAGGTCGAAGGTCTCGAGCGAGAGGCGCATCGTCTGGTAGCTCCGTTCGCGCGCCGCCAGCCGCGCTCGAACTGCGCGTCCGAGCGTATGGGCAAGATCAGCCACATGCCGCCCACGCATCGCCAGACGACCGCGGACGCCGGTATAGCCGGATCGCGCCTCCAGGGTTCGCAGACGGGACTCGCACCGATGCAGGCGCGTCAGCATCGTCGCATTGACGCGGTGCGCCAGGTGATCGAGCCGGGCGCAGAAGTCGTCCCGTCGTGCGACGACCAGTTCGGCCGCTGCCGATGGCGTTGGAGCGCGCAGGTCGGCGACGAAATCGGCAATGGTCACATCCGTTTCATGTCCGACCGCGGAGATTGTCGGCACCGGACAGCCTGCGATCGCGCGCGCCGTGACCTCCTCGTTGAATGCCCACAGATCTTCAATCGAGCCGCCACCACGCCCTACGATTACTACATCGATGCCGGCAACCTTGCCGATGGCGGCCATTGCGCGGGCTATGTCGAGCGCTGCACCTTCGCCTTGCACGCGCGTGGGACGAATGATGATGTGCACGTTCGGATAGCGCCGCCTCAGCACCTGAATGATGTCGCGGACCGCTGCGCCTTCGAGCGACGTCACGATGCCGATCTTGCGGGGAAGCGCGGGCAATCGACGCTTGCGACGCTCGTCGAAAAGGCCTTCCGCCGCGAGTCGGCGCTTCAACTGGTCGAACGCGAGTTGCAGCGCTCCAAGCCCTTCGGGTTCCAGATGTTCGCAGAGGATTTGATATTCACCCTTCGCGTCGTACACGGTGAGACGACCCCGAGCGACCACGCGCACACCATCTTGCGGCTTGAAGCGGAGCGCGCGAACGGCGGAACGGAACATCACGCCTCTGATCTGTGCACCACCGTCTTTGAGGGTGAAGTACATGTGGCCGGTGTTCCACACGCGGCAGTTCGACAACTCCCCCTCAACCCACACGTCCGCGAATCGTTCTTCGAGCAACATTCGAACCTTGCCGGTCAGCTCGGAGACCGTAAGAATTCGGCGCCGCGGCGCAGGACGCTCGGGTTCTAGTGGTTCCGGCTCAGGCTCTTCGAACGGCGAATCGAACAGCGATCTCATCTGCGCACCGGCGCGTTCTTCGCTGCGCTCGCCGAATTCGCGAGTTCCGCAAGTTCCGTTTCGGAATAGCTGATTCGCACAATCCGTTTCGCCAGTCCTGTTCGATCGTCTGCTTCGACGATTACGCCGTTCAACCGGGGGTTTCCCGTCGCGGGCTCGAACTTCGTCGGCATGCCGTTGAGAAACCGCGCGAGCGACGGGGCCACTTCCATTCCGATGATGGAGTCATGTGGGCCCGTCATGCCCACATCCGTCAGATACGCCGTGCCTTTCGGCAGGATGCGTTCATCTGCCGTCTGCACGTGCGTGTGCGTGCCAATTATCGCCGTAACGCGGCCGTCGAGATGCCACCCCATTGCAATCTTTTCGCTCGTGGCCTCGGCGTGAAAGTCGACGATGATGACGCGGGTGCGGTGACGAATCGCATCGATTTCGCGCAGCACCACCGCAAACGGATCGTCGATCGGGAGCATGAAGACACGACCCATGACGTTGATCACGCCAACCGCGCGGCCGTCACCCGTGTCCGCGACGGAACTGCCGCGACCGGGCACGCCGGCAGGGTAGTTCGCCGGGCGTAGCAACCGGGGCTCCGCTTTGATGTAGTCGATGACCTCCTTCTTGTCCCAGATGTGATTTCCCGACGTCATCACGTCAATGCCGTACTCAAGTAGCGCGTCACCAATATCTTTGGTTACACCGAATCCGGCGGCTGCATTTTCGGCATTGGCGATCACGAAATCGACCCCGTGCACCTCGATGAGCGCGCGAAGGCCCTTCCGGACGAGCTCGCGGCCGGGACGCCCGACCACGTCTCCAATGAGCAGGATTTTCACGTGCGCGGCTCGGTTGCGAGCGTCACCGGAATGGGCTGAGCGCTGCCGCGACGGTCGACGATTTTCGGCAACACGATGACGAGCTCGCCGTCACG
>OEMN01001746.1_pt1 | contig 11774 bp, 9 predicted proteins | sample 1503231 | NCBI WGS metagenome assembly OEMN01 (sample SAMEA104379591, study PRJEB20068) | metagenome | biome: 1000743; feature: 77; material: 1998 | place: USA | collected 2012 | depth 25 m
TAGATCACGCCGAGGCCAAGCCATGGCGTCTGCAACTCGAGCCGAGCACCGCTGACGATCAAAACGAGGACAAGGAGCGGGCGTTGAAAATGGAAAACATCGCGACGCACGGAATCGCGGGCCGGGCCGCCAATGATCTGCAGAAAGACGCCGCCTATAAGGCCGCTCAACAACGCCGACAGCGACAGGTAATCGGCTGCGCCTCCGAGCAGCAGCAGAAGGGCGGCGGTGAAGACCCGTTGCTCGGTTTCCGACGATGATGCGCGGATCAGAAGCCACGCGGCGAGCACGATAACGATGGCGACGCCGCAGGCCTGCAAGAGAACGGGCACCGCGTCGATGGGCGACGACTGCTCGCGAAGCAGCGCGAGGGCAGCACCGCCCAACGCGATCGACAGCAGTCCGTCCATGTCGCCGACACGTCTGGCGGGAGACTGCAAGTCCTCAGACGCATGCAACGATGCCGCTGCAGAAGGCGCCGCGCAGATCCCCAGTACCAACGCAACGAGCCAGAAGGGGAGCCGTGTAGAGGCGCCCCATACGGGCGCGATGAGCATTACACCTGCTGCAACGGCGGCTGTCGTGAGGGCCGTCTCGATTATCGCAGCGCCCGCGAGACGTCCCTCACGCGAACGTTGCCCTTCCACGCCCAGGCCGACGAGCATTCCGAGCGCGACGAGCGCCACAGGCATCGCAGGATCGATCACTGAAAGGGTTCTTTGCGACAGGATGTTGAGGCCGAGAGGGCCCAGCGCGCCGCCGACGATCATCAACAGCATGCCGTCCGACAGGCGTCGCATTACTTCTCCAGCGCCGTCACTGCCTGTGTGCCGCCGCGCACGAACGCCACTAGAACGGCCTCACCCGTGGAGACCGGCTCGACCGCCCGCATCACGGTCGCCGGCGAGGGTTCCCGCGCGTTCCCAACGAGAGTGATCACGTCGCCTGCCCGAAGACCGGCGCGGTCGGCGACCGATCCTGCCTCAACAGCCGTGATGGCCGAACCAACTCCAGGGGCGTTCCGCAGCGAAAGCCCGACCGTGAATCCCTTCTGAAGAACATGAGACGGCGCGGCGCTCAATTTCAGCTCACGGATCTCCCGATTCCGCCGTACGCGCAGGTTCACCGATTCGCCGGCGGTCAGCTTGAGCGCGCGTGCCTTCCAGTGCAGCGGCGTCTCGAGCGGTGTGCCGTTGATCGCTTCCACGACGTCTCCCACCACGAGTGCAGCGGCAGACGGTCCCTTCGAATCGACGTACGTCACTACCACACCAGTCGAAGCGCCAGTCGCTTTCGCAATCGGCGTCGTCAGATCCTGGACCTGGATTCCGAGCTCTCCGGAAGGACCTGGAGGGTGGTTGAGCAGTCGATCGGCTTCCTTCAACAGGAGGCTGCCCGGCAAAATGGCCGACTGTCGTCCTTCGTCGATGACGATGCCGACGAGCAGCCCATCGGTCGTGAACACGAACGAGCCGGGCGCCAGCTCGGAGCTCGCAGGCGTCAGCCAGATCGGCTCCTGCCACAGCGGGCTCTCCATGACCACGAGCGAGCCGACGAAAACGGGGCGGAGCGCAACGTTACCGGTCGAAACGTCCGCGGCGATCAGATACCGGGGCTCCTCGGTGTTGCGCGGCGTCCACGGCACTGGAGGCGGAGCCGGCAGAAACGGCGCGGCAATGACCGCGAGGCGCGACAGCGGATCGAAGCCGACGACGCCGTCGATTTGCTGCCATCGGGTGTCGAGCAGCGTCACTGCGGCGTCCTCACGGAAACGAAGCGCGGACCCGACAAGGAGCGGTTCGATGCGCGGACGAAGCTGGGCTATTTCGGAGGCGAGGTTATCGAACGCCGGCCGCGGGGCCAGTTGAGTCAAGAGCGGCTGAACCGGTGTGCCCGCGGGCTGATCGGGAAACCGAATGCGCGCCAGCCCCCACAGCGCAAGCACAGACAGCAGCGCGGTGGTGAGGAGCAGCCTCGTTTCGCGTGACACGCGCGGCCGCCGGGCGAGGCCGTGATTCATGCGTACCTCGCGATCTTGATAACGCGTCAGGTTGTCCAACGGTACCGATATTCCTGAGCTCGCTGAAGTGTTACGACGCTCCGAGGCCGCACCCGGCCGGGCATGAACTGAGGTCGGGGCTCAACATCGCCACTGTGAAAATACAGTCTCTCGAGGCGCGATTCCAGTGAAGAGAACGGATGAGGTGGTGCGGCTAGAACCGCCGGCGACCTGCGCGCCGCCCGGCAACTTCGGACGTAGACTGCCAATGAACGTCGTGAAATCGCCGGATACGCATCCGGCCGACCTCGATTCCCTCCGCGCGCAGCAGCTCACGTTTCAGTTGCAGATTGCCGCCGTAGCCGCCGAGTGCACCGCCAGCACCGATAACGCGATGGCACGGCGTCGCGGGATCGCCGCAGCTGTGCATGATGTTACCGACCGCGCGCCATGCACGCGGACGTCCTGCGAGCTCGGCAATGTCACCGTACGTAGCGACCTTTCCGGCGGGAATCCGCCGGACCGCCGCTATCACCCGCCGGCGAAACGCGCTCACCATCTCCCCATGATCACCTTCCCTCGAATCGTGAATCCGCCCAGGTTGGATTCGTGAAACTCTCGCGCGACGCTGTTGGGACTGGCGCCCAGAGCATCGGGCACTGTTGCCCACTCGGCTTCGAATGCTGCGCCGATCCATCGCCCAAGATGGAGTTCGGTTCCACCCAATATGTGGAATCCCGTGAATTGATCATGCACGTTTTCATCGGCGTCCGCGAATTCGGATTTCTCTCGGTAGCGATACCATCCGACACCGGCGCCCGCGTACGGCACAAGCAGCGCACCAGAGTCGAAGCGGTAGCCGCCTGTGAGCTCGATGGGCACCACGGTCACCGTGACCGGGATGCCGAGGCTGAACAGCTGATCGTTGAACGCAAACACGCGCTGTCCCGCGCGGCGAAAACGGGAGGCGCGCAGGTTCACGAACAACTGCCCGGGCAGCAGGGCTTCAACACCACCGCCAAACACGGGGCCAGCCGCGCTGCCGAGCACGGCTTCGAAGCTGCGCTCAGCGGAAAGCGACGTGGAACCGACGTCGGCGAAGCCACGAACTGTGACATCAGACTGCGCGCGAGCAGGACCAGCGAGCAGCAGGACGACTCCGATCGCTGTAATGAGACGAGTCACCGCGCGAGTCCCAGTCCGCGAAGCGAGGCGCGTGGATTGATCAGTCCGTAGCCGTATTCGTTGTCGCGTCCGGGTTCGCCCAGATCGACCGCAAATCGCTTCATGGCGGCCTCGATGGCTGCCGGGCTCGTGATGCCTTGCTGCATGAGCATGGCCGCGAAGCCGGCCACGTGAGGAGCCGCCATCGAACTCCCTTGGAGAAAATCGTAGGCGAACATGTCGAACCGCGGCGCGCGGTATTGGCTGGGTCCCCGCAGAAACGTGTCGACGAAATCAAAGTCGAACGTCTGCTGGAGGATTCCGCCGCCGGTTCCGCCGACGCGGGTGTTGCCGCCTGGAGCCACCAGCTCGATGTACGGTCCCGTGTTCGAGTAGAAGGCCCGGCGCCGGTCGCGGCCAATCGCTCCAACCGCAACCATGCCGTCGATGTCCGGCGCGAATTCCGCGAACCTCTCGATATCGTTGCCCTCTTCGAAACTGTTTCCACCAGCAACCACAACGAATGCACCCCTGGATACCGCGTACGCGATCGCCTCGTGCACAGCCGGCGCAGGCCGACCGGATCGGCCAATGCTCAGGTTGATCACCTTCGCGCCGTTGTCCACCGCGTACCTGATGCCTCTGGCTACGACGTCGTCGGTACCGATTCGTGGGCTGCCGAAAATGGCATCCCAGATGCCGGCGATGACCTTGACGGGCATGATGCGCACGTTGAAGGCCATGCCCGCGACGCCCACACCGTTGTTCGTGAGCTGCCCGACGGTGCCAGCGACGTGTGTGCCGTGACCGTCGAGATCGAGCGGGTCCGATGTCTCCCAGATGAAATCACGTGGCGAGACGAATCGATTGGCACCATCGAGATCAGGAGCAGCGGCGAATGGCACGTCCACGACACCCAGCGCCGGAAACGTAAGGCTGGTCGGGCCATCGAGGGTGAATGCCGGCGCCTCGTATCGCATCACGGCCGATCGAAACGCCACGCCGCTGTCGAGGACCGCGACGGTTATCGAAGGCGCCGCACCTTGATTGATGTCCCACGCACGCTCCATGTCGATGACCGGGAAGTTCCACTGACGTGCGTATTGCGGGTCGTTGGGCGTAAACCGCGGATACACACGGTATCGTGCCTGTGCATACTCGACGTCTGGTTGCGCATCGAGACGGCGTGCGACGGATTCAGGGTCGGCGGAACGATCGATCGAGACGATTTCGAATGGCGCGTCACTCACCGGCGCGACAGGTGCGCCGTCCACCTGCGCGAGCAGCCTTCGACGAACGTCGGTCGAGGTGCCGGGCCGGAACTTCACGATGACGCTGCCAGCGAGAACCGGTCCGCGCTGTCGAACGCTCCGGGACGTCGCATCCGTGCGCGGATCGCGAGGCAAGTCCAAGTCCCGCACGCCGCGGTCGACTCCGGCCGGCGCGGTCGGCGACACCATCAATGGGTACGACGTCAGCTGAGGGCTCTGCGCAGCAAGCGTCGCGAGCCATAAGAGCGCAGCAGCAGATGTAAGAGTCCTCAGTCCGATCAGGCGTGCAACGTCCATGGATACCCTTCGAATTGCCTGGATTACAGATAGGTCAGCGGGTCGAAATCGTAGTCCGCGGGATCGAGCGGAGCTTGGATTGATTGCTGATCGCCTTCACGGTTCTCCCACAGATTCAGTTCGCGCGGATGCTCGACTCGTTTGCCGGCGCGATCGATGAGCACGCGAATACGCGGCCGATACGGGTCTGGCGCATATATCTTGAGTACCACGGCCACCTCGCCGGTCGTCAGGCGGACCAGGTTGCCGACCGGGTAGATGCCGACCAGCTGGACAAATCGTCGGACGAGATTCTGCTCGAACTGCTTGCCGTCGTTACGCTGCAGCACCGCGAGAATACGATCGGTTGGCGACGCGTCCTGGTACACACGCTGGGATCGCATGGCGTCGTAGACGTCCGCGATGCCGGCGAGCATCGTCGCCAGGTTGAGCGAGGAGCGAGATACGCCTGCGGGGTAGCCGGTTCCGTCCAGGCGCAGATGGTGCTCGAAAGCAACCACCGGCGCCAGTGCCGGAATCTCGGGGGTGCGTCTCAAGATTTCGGCGCCGTCAATCGTGTGTCGCCGCAGGATGTCGAATTCTCCGTCGGTCAGCTTATCGGTCTTATTGAGGATGTCGGGCGGCGTCTTGACCTTGCCAATGTCGTGCATCAGCGCGGCCAGACCCAGCTCGCGCAGCAGCGGGCCATCGATGCCCAGACCGCGTGCCTGCCCCATAGTGAGGATCGACACGTTCACCATGTGCGTAAACGTGTAGCTGTCGTACTTCTTCAGCGCGGTCAGCGCGAGCAGCGCCGGCCGGTTTTGCGACACCTCTTGCGCCAGGTTGTCGACAATGTTGCGTCCCGCGTCCGCATCGGGCTTGCCTTCGGTCTTGGCGCTGTCCCACAGTGTTTCCGCGACGCTCACGGCGTCGTCGTAAAGACGGCGGTACGTCGCGACGTCGCCCGGCGGCGCCTCGGCCCCTTTTTCCACCTGCAGGCGGCCGACTCGGACGTGCGTCAGCCGTCCCAGCGCCTTGGTCGCGTCTTTGGCGTCACCACCCAGCGTCTGAACCAGCTGTGACAGCTCCGAAGCCTGCACCCCGCGATCGATGACGATGCGTTCGATTCCGGCGTCCTCGAGCTGCCGAATCAGCTTGCCCAAGCTTTCGGCGGCCCGCGGGACAGGAATGTCCCCGACGACGAGCTCTTCGCCCACCATCCCGATCACGATCGACGGCGCCGTTGCATGGACGAGTCCCAGGGTTTCAGCCAGCGCGTCGATGCTGCGTGCCACCAGGGGATGGGCAGGGGCGTACAACTGCACAGCGCGAAGCGCAGCAGCGAACCGACGCAGCAGCTCCTCGGCGACCTTGGCCTTCTGCGAGGCGCTCATGTGTGCTGTCGTTCTCGCTGCGGGGGTGTTCGCATCTGCATTCGCGCGGCATCCCTGACGCCGCGCGTTCCCTTCGTTGCCGCCTCTTCGAGGACAGCGAGGGCATCGGGCGTTCCTATACGACGCAGTGCCGCCGCGGCGGTCCGGCGCAGCGCCGCCGTACGAGTCGGAGCCCACCATTCCCCGCGGTAAAGCGCGCCTCGAAGCGCTCGCACGGAATCGGGGTGACCGCCCAATCCTCCGAGGGCTTCCATGATCTGCGTGTGGAGCTCGACGAGCGGGCCGCGTGGCTTCGATCGCGCGAGTACCGGACAGAGTAGAGGCGCCACTTTCTCGTCGCGGAGACCGATGAGCTCCAGGAGAATCGTGGTCGCGGCCTCGGTGTCCAGCGCCCGCTGCACGATTGCAACCGCCTCCGGCGATCCCACGTGGATGAGCGCACGCACCGCCTCGCCCTGCACCTGAGGGTCGGCGTCTCCGAGCATGGCGGCCAGGTCGGTTAGCGCATCGCGCCCGCCCGACATTCGCAGCAGCTCGATTGCCATGCGGCGTGCTGCCGGATTCGGCGACAGCTTCAACTGCTCGACGGCTTCGCGGCCGGCCGCGCCGAATCCCAACAACAGGTCGCGCAAGCGTCGAACTGCGCGGGTGCTGTCCTCCGTCATCAACGCTTCGGCCAGCGCCTTGACGATTCGAGGGCCGACGACATGGCACAGCTGCGTGATCGGCTCGACGCCATCGTCATCGACCTTGCGAAGCTGGACGACCAGGTGCCGGGCCAGGCGGCCGGATGCGAGTCTGTCGACCGTAGATTGCGCTGCGCCCCGCAACAGCTCGCGCCCGCCCGGACCGGCTTCGTGTCCGATCAGCCGTGTCACCTGAAGCGCTGCCTGCACATCGCCCGCGAGCGCCCGTCTCTCGACTTCCGCGGCAGCGATTCCGGCGATCTCGGCCCACCACATCGGATCCTTTTCGACCTTGAGCAGGTCGAGGAGCAGCTGAAAATCGAGCTGCCTGACCGCGTCGTCGGAAATGGTCGCGAGCCAGCCTTGGATTCGCTCGGCCGGATCGTCTGATACGCGCTCCACATCGATGGCCTGCTTGCGTGCGCCCGACAGCTCGCGGGCGTAGTCGGCCGAGACGTAGCGCTCGTCCGAGTACGACGTCAGCATGTCAGTGGCCGATTGCCAGAGCTCCTCGAAGCTCGCCTCACGGCCGAAGGGGGTGCCCGCGGCGTCTTCCTTCGCCATGTCGAGAAGGCGCTGCTTGTGATCCCCATCGACGACCAGGGCCTCGAGAGCCTGTGCAAGACGCTCGGAGGCGCCATGCTCCTTGACGATGGCGTTGGCCACGAATGACGCCGCGGTTTCGTCGGTCACGCGGTCTATGACGGCCGACGCAATCTGCGCGCGCTCGCCTTCGGACTGTGAGTGGCGGACCAGCGCGAGCAGCATGTCCGGCGTCAACCGCGATACGCCGTCGGCGGTCATCTGAAGAACGAGATCTTCGCCCTGCGCCTTCGGCATCCGGGACGTGGCTTCGAGCAGCTTCTGGACCAGCGTGATGAGCGCCGCTGCGCGGGCGCTGACGGACCCATCTCCGGCGGTCTGGGCGGTTTCAAGTCGTTCGAGCAGCTCGCCGAAGCGCGACGAATCCTTGAGCAATTCGACCAGCGAGGCCAGCTCGCGCTCCTCGAGGGCCCCCCCGCCTTCTAGACAGAACCGGATGATTGCGTCCCAGTCTTTCGCGCCGTCGCCGGCCCGTTCGCGGAGCACCTCGGCGTAGTCGATTTCGCGAATCTGGAAGTGTTCGCGTCCCGTGGCAGTCCAGCCCTTACCGATTCCCCCCTCGGCGATCAGCTCCTCTGGCGCGCGAGCAAGGAGCAGCAGCAATGCGTGCCAATCCTCGAGCGTGGCGGTGCGCTCGATGCGGATCTCTCCGATCAGGCGCTCGTGCATGAGAACCGCGAGTTCTCCGATCGCCGCGTCGGGGCGCTGAGGCGATCGGCCGTCGATCACCAGCGTATCGGGGTGAATCGTGAGCACGAGGTCGTCGGCCGGGATCAGCCGGCCGGCCGCAGCGGTCACGCGCAGCAACGCGGCCTGGATCGCCGGGTGCGTTCGTGGGTAGAGCGACACCGAACGCGCGGCCGCCCGGCATGTGCGCGCGAACTCAGCAAGCGCGCTGCTCTGGTCGGCCGACATCGGATTTGCCGCCGTTGTGGGCGCCATCGTCGGAATGTTGATTATACTGAGCGGTCTTCCATGCATTTTGTCGACGTGATCGCGAAGAAGCGCGATGGGCACGCGCTCTCGCGCGGCGACATCGATCAGTTCATCCAAGGCGTAACGGCGGCGCGGATTCCCGATTACCAGTCGGCGGCTCTTCTCATGGCGATCGTTCTGCGAGGCATGTCAGAGGAGGAGACCGCCTGGCTCACCGAAGCGATGGCCCAATCCGGTGAGCGCGTCGATCTTTCCGACATTCCAGGGATCAAGGTTGGCAAGCACAGTACCGGCGGCGTCGGCGACAAGGTGTCGATCGTCCTCGCTCCGGTCGCCGCTGCGTGCGGGGTGATCGTCCCGAAAATGTCGGGCCGCGGGCTCGGCCATACCGGCGGCACGCTTGACAAGCTGGAATCGATACCTGGATATCGCACCGATCTTGGTATCGGCGATTTCAAGAGAATCCTGCGTACCGTCGGCGCCAGTATCATCGGCCAGTCGGCTTCGCTCGTTCCGGCCGACAAAAAGCTCTATGCCCTGCGGGACGTGACCGCGACCGTGGAAAGCATCCCGCTCATCGCGGCGTCGGTCATGAGCAAGAAGCTCGCGGAAGGCAGCAATGCGCTCATTCTCGACGTGAAATGCGGCCATGGCGCCTTCATGAAGAACCTTGACGACGCACGTGCTTTAGCCACTTCGATGGTGGCGATCGGAACCCATGCCGGCGTACGGACCGAGGCGCTGATCACCGACATGGATGCGCCCCTCGGCTCCGCAATCGGAAATACGCTCGAGATCATAGAGTGTGTCGAGACGCTGAAAGGGCAAGGCCCGAGCGAGGTTGCCGACGTGGTGCTGCATATCGCGACACGCATGGTGCTTCTGGCCGGCCGCGAGCGCGACGCGAAGGTGGCGGCGCGATTGGTCGAGGAGGCGCTCAGCTCGGGCCGTGCGCTCGAGACGTTCAAGTCGATGATTCAGGCGCACGGAGGCAACCCCCGTGTCGTCGAAGACTACGCCGTCATGCCACAGGCGCCTGACCGTGAGCTGTTCAGAGCACCGGCGACTGGTTTCGTGGCCGCGCTTCGAGCCGAAGCGCTCGGACGAGCCAGCAATGTGCTGGGGGCAGGTCGCCTGAAAGTCGGTGATCCTGTAGATCACGCAGTTGGCCTTGTCACAAAGGTTGCGCTTGGCGCGCACGTTGTCGCCGGGGAGCCGCTCATCGAGCTGCACCACCGGGGCGGCCGTGGCCTCGAGCGGGCGATCGAGCTGTGCCGGGCCGCCGTCACCATCGCTGATGAGCCGCAGCCGGCCCGTGACAAGGTGCTCGGAGAGGTTCGCTAAGGAGCCGCATTGCAAGTTACCACCGACGCCGTAGAACTCGGGCGCCAGCGCTGGACCAGCCATGACCTGAAGGTGCTGGGCAGCCTGTCCGCTGTCGCGGCCGTTGCGATCGCCATTGGCGCACTCGGAGTATCGAGCGTGCAGCCCGTTGCCGGCCTCGCCCTGCTCCTGGCGATCGCCTACTGCTTGTCGTCGGCGAGGCGTGCTATCGACTACCGCACGGTCGCATGGGGTCTCACTCTTCAGTTCCTGTTTGCCCTCATCGTGCTCAAGACGGGAGCGGGACGTGCTGCGTTTCAGGCGGCCGGCACCGCAGTCACGCGACTGCTGAATTTCGCCTTCGTCGGTTCCTCGTTTGTCTTCGGGCCGCTCGGCAATCCGGACGTCTGGCCGCGGATCATGACCAACGTGCTGGGGCAGGAAGGTACACAGTACGCGACCGTTTTTGCGTTCCAGGTGCTGCCGACCATCATCTTCATCGCGGCGCTTTTTGCGATGCTGTACTACTTCGGCGTGATGCCGCTGATCGTGCGGGCCTTTGCCCTGGTGATGCGGCGATTCATGCGGGCGAGCGGCGCAGAAACGCTCAACGTTGCCGCCAGTATCTTCATGGGTCAGACGGAAGCCCCGCTGACCATCCGGCCCTTTTTGCCGCGAATGACCGAGTCGGAGCTGATGACGGTGATGACCGCCGGGATGGCACACATCTCCGGCGGCATCATGGCCGCTTACATCCTCTTTGGCATCGAGGCACAACACCTGTTGACGGCCGTGATCATGACGGCGCCAGGCACATTGATGATGGCGAAGATCTTCGTGCCGGAAACAAGCCAGCCCGAGACGGCGGGAACCGTGCGACTGGAGGTGGAGAAGACCGATGTCAACGTCATCGACGCGGTGGGTCGCGGCACGGGAGAAGGCCTTCACCTCGCGCTGAACGTCGGCGCCATGCTCATCTCGTTTCTTGCGCTCATAGCGCTCGTCAACGCGCTGTTAGGCGTGGTCGGGCTCAGCATGCAGCAAATCTTTGGATGGGTGTTCGCGCCCATTGCATGGGGACTCGGGGTGCCATGGCGCGACGCCCCCACCATCGGCAACCTCCTCGGCACTCGCATGGTGTTGAATGAATTTGTCGCTTACTCCCAGCTCGGTCCGATGAAGGACATGCTGGACCCGAGATCGTTCACGATCGCCACCTTTGCGCTGTGTGGCTTCGCGAATTTCAGCTCGATCGGCATACAGATTGGCGGGATCGGCGCGCTGGCGCCGGAACGGCGGCACGACCTCGCTCGTCTCGGGCTGAAAGCCATGCTTGCGGGCACGTTCGCCAATTTCATCAGTGCCACCATCGCGGGCATGCTGCTCTGAGGTCACGCACGCGAAGTCGTTTGCACACGATGACGAACGACATGTACGAACACGTGGAGGCAGCCGCCGCCGCGATTCGATCACAGTGCCAGACACTTCCACAAACCGCCGTGGTGCTCGGTTCAGGCCTCGGCGACTTTGCCGACACGCTGCTCGACGCGGTCAGGATGCCCTACGCCGAACTGCCGCATTGGCCCGCCTCCAGCGTCGTCGGGCATACCGGGCAGCTGGTAGTTGGCAGCGTAGGCGGCAGGCGCATCGCCGCGTTGGCCGGACGGGCGCACTTTTACGAAGGACACGATCTTTCGACCGTCGTCTTTGCGACACGCGTGATGGGGCGGCTCGGCGTACGCGAGATCATCCTCACGAACGCCGCCGGGGGCATCAATACCGGTTTCGCGAGCGGCGCGCTGATGGTCATCGACGACCACATCAACCTGCTCGGGAGCAACCCGCTTCTGGGCTCCAATGACGAGCGGTTCGGTCCGCGATTTCCGGACATGAGCGAGGTGTACTCCAGGCGTCTCCGAACAATCGCCGACGCGGCGGCGCGCGCACGAGGTATTCCGGTATCGCATGGGGTGTACGTCGCCGTGCACGGACCCAGCTACGAGACGCCTGCAGAGATCCGTTTTCTTCGCACGATTGGCGCGGACGCAGTCGGCATGTCCACGGTGCCGGAAGCCCTGGCCGCGCGGCACATGGGAGTCGAGGTTCTTGGCCTCTCCTG
>OEMN01000214.1_pt1 | contig 11681 bp, 9 predicted proteins | sample 1503231 | NCBI WGS metagenome assembly OEMN01 (sample SAMEA104379591, study PRJEB20068) | metagenome | biome: 1000743; feature: 77; material: 1998 | place: USA | collected 2012 | depth 25 m
ACCCGGCGCACTCTGCCGCCTGGCACGTCGGCCCGAGCATCGGCGGTCTCGCTTCGTGGGCTCTCCCGTGATGAGCGCGATGAGGAGAGCAGCAACTCAGGAAACTGTGGGGCGAGAACGACGTAAAAAAATGGGGTGCTCCATGAGCACCCCGTAAATTCCGGAGGAAGTCTTACCGCTTCTTCGCGGCCTTTTTCTTCCCGCCCTTGGCAGCCTTCTTCGCCATTGTTTTCTCCTCAGGTCGTCCTGACTCAACCTCTGACAGCCAACGTGACCGTCACAACTGGTGGGCTGAGCCATCAACCCTCATACCAGATGTAGATTATCGGTGAGAATTCCTTGATGTCAAGCATAAAAGCGCGCTTGTTGTCAAAAAACGCGCCGCGAACCCACGTCTATTCGCGTTCGCGCTGTCAAGTTCTCGCCCGTTGAATGAATGTGTCGGATCAATCGCGATCGAACTTCACTGCGTCGTCGTCGATCGTGACGATCGTTCGATCGCGCGCAACGACGTACGTGCGCGGGTGGCGATCTCCAGCGGGTCGTTGCGACCCGCTGCAGCGATTGCCGCGCGATAAGCGGCACTTGCTTCGGTGTTGCGGCCGAGATGCTCGAGGGTCTGACCGAGTTGCAGGTGGGCGCGCGCGATTACCGCGAACGGCGCTGCCGGTCGTGCGTCGATGACGGCGTGCAGGTGTTCGAGCGCCGCCTGGCCGCGGGAGAGCTGGTCGAGCTGAGAGGCGATGCCGAGGCGCGCGTTCGCTTGCGCCAGCGGGGATTCAGCGACCTGACCATGCTCCGCGGCTTCGAGCAGCGTTGTCCACGTGCGGAGGCTCGCGGCCGTGTCGTCGAGGTAGAAGTCCTGGATCTCGGCCATGGCCTGCGGAAAATGGGGATTGTGCGGATACCGCGTCCGGAGACGGCCGAGCAGCTCGAGGGCGCGCGCCGGCTGCTTTTCGTACCACACGTCGATGATATGCAGCTGATAGTCGACCTCGCTGCGCACCAGACGGCCGGTGTCGCGCGCGCGACGCATCTGCTCCAGCCCCGCCGAACGATTTCCCCCGGGCAGCAGCATGATCCACCGGACCATCTTCAGCGCCCTCGGCGCCACATCGGCGTAGTACTGGTAGAGACCGAGTCCGAAGTACGCGTCCGCCATTCCCGGGTCCAGAGCCAGCGCCTGTTCAAGCGACTCCTTGATGCGGCGACCGTCGCGAGCTGCGGCCAGCCGTCGGCCACGCAGCACCCACCACTGGGCCCTGGCCCCGTAGGCGCCCCCAAGGTAAAACCACGCCTCGGCTCGCAGCGGTTCCCGCGCTGTCCACGCTCGAGTTGCGGCAACAGCTGCTTCGATCTTCGACTCGAACTCCGCATCGCGGGTCGTGCTCAACGGATCCAGCTGGATTCGCCACCAGGTATTGACCGCGTCGAGAAGCTGGCAGGCCTCACGGGGAGCCGGCCCGCAAGCTTGCTGAAGCATCACCGGCACTTGCGCGAATCGCGCATCGAGAATGGCGTCGTACACGCGCGCGAGCTCGTCCACGCCGGTGAGCCCACGAATTGGCGGCGGCTGCTGCGCTTCAGCTTGGAGAAATAACGTGAGGGCGACGCTGAACGTAAAAAAAAGTCGCTTCAATTAATGCTGGTGCGCAGCCGCTGCTTTTCGGCGTGCCTTTCGAGTGCGAGCTCGATCAGGCGGTCGATCAGGGCGGAGTATGGAAGTCCAGACGCCTCCCAGAGCTTCGGATACATGCTGATCGTCGTGAACCCCGGGATGGTGTTCACTTCGTTCACATAGATCTGCTCAGTTGTGCGCGACATCAGGAAATCTACGCGCGCCATGCCCGCGCCCTCAACGGCACGGAACGCCTCAACCGCGAAGCGTTGGATCTCTGCAGTGTGATTCGCGCTCAGAGGCGCAGGAATCAGCAGTTCCGATCCCTCGTCCAGATACTTCGCCTCGTAGTCGTAGAACTCGCGCGAAGGGATGATTTCGCCGACGGTCGACGCCTTGGGCTCGTCGTTGCCGAGCACGGCGCACTCGATCTCTCGCGCGTCAGCGACGCCGGCCTCGATTACGATCTTGCGGTCGAACTGCAGGGCCAGCTCCATCGCTTCGGCGAATTCCGATTCGTTTCGCGCCTTCGAGATCCCCACGCTGGATCCGAGATTCGCCGGCTTGACGAATACCGGAAACCCCAGGGTTGCGGCCACACGCCGAGTGACGTCGCCTGCGCCGCGCTGCCACTCGGGGCGCAGTGCAACGAGGTGAGCGACGATCGGCAGCCCGCTGGCCGCGAACAGCGTCTTCATCACGGCCTTGTCCATGCCCGCCGCCGAGCCGAGCACTCCCGCCCCGACATACGGGACGTTGGCGAGCTCGAGCAGGCCCTGAACGGTTCCGTCTTCTCCATATGGGCCATGAAGCACGGGGAATACCACGTCGACGCCCGTGACCGCGACAGCTGCAGAAGGTTCGACAATCTGCAGGGCTTCGGAAGACCGCTGCTCGAGCACTGCCGCGGCGGACAGTGCCTGTGGGACTTTGCCGCCGAGCGTCCACCGGCCGGTCTTCTCGATACGGATCGGGACAGGCTCGTACTTGGTGGCGTCGAGGTGTCTGAAGATCGACGCCGCGGAGGCAACCGACACCTCATGCTCGCCGGACCGGCCTCCGTAAATGACGCCGACGCGAAGTTTTTTCACCTGAACCTATATCTTAAGGTGTGGCCGCTTTCTCCTTCACGCTCCGGACGACCGACGGGGCCGCCCGGCACGGCGAGTTGCGGACCCCGCATGGGGTCGTCCAGACGCCGGCGTTCATGCCGGTCGGCACGCAGGGAGCCGTCAAAGCGGTCCATCATCGCGAACTCGAGGAAGCGGGCGCGGAAATCATTCTGGGCAACACCTATCACCTCCTGATTCGTCCAGGCGACGAGCTCATCGCGCGGCGTGGAGGTCTCCATCGCTTTATCGGCTGGGACCGTCCGATCCTCACCGACAGCGGAGGCTTTCAGGTGTACAGCCTGGCGGAGCGGCGAGCGATCAGCGAGGAAGGAGCACACTTTCAATCGCATCTCGATGGGACCCCGTATCTGCTCACGCCTGAACGTGCCACCGATGTTCAGGCGCGGTTGGGCTCCGACATTGCCATGGCTTTCGACGAGTGCATCGCATACCCGGCCACCCGGGATCAGGCCGCCGAGGCCATGGCCCGGTCACTTCGCTGGGGTGAGCGTTCCCGGCGGCGGTTTCTCGAACTTCAGAATCCTGGCCGGTCTGCAGACTTCAACTCGGGCCAGGCGCAATTCGGCATCGTCCAGGGCGGGATGTTCCAGGACCTTCGAGACGAGAGCGCCGAGGCGACCGTCGGTCTCGGGTTCGAAGGCTACGCGCTGGGTGGCTTGAGCGTCGGCGAGCCGAGCGAGCGAATGTATGAGCTCGTCGCCGACACCACACCCCGGCTGCCAATCGATCGGCCCCGTTACTTGATGGGCGTCGGAACTCCGGAAGACCTGGTGGAGTGCGTTGGCCGTGGGATCGACCTCTTCGATTGCGTGCTGCCGACCCGCAACGCCCGGAATGGCCAGCTGTTCACCAGTCAAGGACGAATCAACATCCGAAACGCCAAGTACGCAGAGGACGATGGTCCGCTCGATCCGGAATGCGGCTGCTACACGTGCCGCCGCCATTCCAGGGCGTATTTACGTCACTTGTATATGGCGGGCGAGATGAGTGCGGGTGCCCTTAACACGTTGCACAATCTCAGCTTCTACCTTGACACCATGCGGAGGATCAGGGAGGCTATATTGTTTCGGACCTTTGAGAAGTTCAGGCAGGAGTTCCTTCGCTCGGTGTTGTCTTCCGGAACGGCCTGATGGGCGTTCCGTGGGGCGCCTGTCGGTCGACTCATGAATTCGTATATCCCCGTCCTGCTGGCCATGGGCGCGCCGTCGCCGGGTGCCCCGAGCGCATGGGTGCAGCTCATGCCTTTTGTGCTCGTCCTGGGCATTTTTTATTTCGTCATCCTGATGCCCATGCGGCGGCGACAGCAGAAGGTGCAGGCGTTCCTTGCGGCCTTGAAGGTGGGCGATCGGATCGTCACCTCCGGTGGCCTGTTCGGGACGGTTACGCGGCTGGGCGATCAATCGGTCCAGCTGCAGGTGGCCAACAACGTGCGCGTTGAGGTCTCCCGCAACGCCATCGTCGGATATCAAGGGCAGGAGCCAATAGCGCCGGAGAATCAGTCGTGAACAAGAACTTGCGCTGGAGATTGATCGTCATTGGCGTCGTCATCGCACTTGCGGTGTGGGCGTTCTATCCACCGAGCCAGAAAGTCAATCTGGGCCTCGACCTGAAGGGCGGCGTGCACCTGGTCATGCGCGTACAGACGGATGCAGCCCTGCGGATCGAGACCGAGACGACTGTCGAACGCCTTCGCGAGCGGCTGATGGCGGCCAACGTTCAATTCGCCAAGCTGGAGGTGACGAGCCCGACTGAATTCATCGTGGAAGGAGTTCAGAACGACGCAGGCTTCCGGCAGGCCGCGGTAGAAGTCGATACCGTATACGCTCGCGCCCCCGGGGCAGGCCGCTATACCTACACGATGCGTCCGAACATTGCGAGTCAGCTCAGGGAGGCCACCGTTGCGCAGGCGCTCCAGACAATCGAGCGGCGCGTCAACGAGCTCGGCGTCGCCGAGCCGATCGTGGCGAGGCAGGGACCGGTCAACCAGATTCTGGTGCAGTTGCCGGGCGTCACTGACGTGCAGCGGGCAAAGGAGATCATTCGCTCGACGGCGTTGCTCGAGCTGAAGATCGTCGAGATGGGGCCATTTCCAAGCGAGGAAGCGGCGAAGCAGGCATACAACAATGCCTTGCCTCCCGACCTTGTGGTCGTGCCCGGGTCGGAAGATATTGCCGCCGCCGGTGGAGGAACGCCCGGCACGGTTTATTACGTGGTGCGCCGCGTTCCGCCGATTACGGGACGCGACCTGCGGACGGCGCAGCCTTCGCTCGATCAGAACAACTTACCCGCGGTGGGATTCTCGCTCAGCCGCGACGGCGCGGTCCGCTTCGGCCAGCTGACTGAGCAGAACATCAACCGGCAGCTCGCAATCATTCTCGACAACCGGGTGATCTCTGCGCCCGTGATTCAATCACGTATCACCGACCAGGGTCAGATCACCGGCGGCTTCGATCAGCAGCGGGCTCAGGATCTCGCTCTTGTTCTCCGCAGCGGCGCGTTACCGGCGCCGATGGACTTTCTCGAGGAGCGGACGGTCGGGCCGTCGCTCGGTGCCGATTCGATCCGGGCGGGCGTGACTGCCGCGATCGGCGGCCTCGTGCTCGTCGTACTGTTCATGCTGGGTTACTACAAGCTGGCGGGCTTCAACGCGCTCACGTCAATCGTGGTGAACCTCCTCATCCTGCTCGGCATGATGGCCTACCTGGGTGCGACGATGACCTTGCCAGGTTTCGCAGGGTTTGTGCTGACCATCGGCATGGGCGTCGATTCGAACGTGCTGATCTTCGAGCGCATCAAGGAGGAGCTGGCCACCGCCAAAGGCGTCAGGGCCGCTGTGAACGCCGGGTTCGACCGCGTCTGGTGGACCATTGTCGACACACACGTCGCGTCGCTCATCGGCGCGCTGCTCCTGCTCAACTTCGGCACCGGCCCGATCCGCGGCTTTGCGCTCACGCTGATCATCGGCCTTGCGTCGAATGTCTTCACTGCCGTTTTCGTCTCGCGAACGATGTTCGAGCTGATGCTGTCGCGCCGCGGGCAGGCGCAGACGCTGAGTATTTAGGCTTATGCAGCTTTTCCAGACTCCGAATTTCGACTTCATCCGGTGGCGCTGGTACGCCATCGGGCTGTCGGTCCTCGTCATCGTTGCCGGCCTCGCCTTGGTGGCGACGCGTGGCGTTCCGCTCGGAATCGACTTCTCCGGCGGGACGATCGTCATCGTAAAGTTCGACCAGCCCGTGACCGCCGAGCGGGTTCGCCAGGCGGTCGACAGTCTCCCGGGCGAAAAGGTCGTTCAGCAGTACGGAGATCCCGGCGAGGCCCAGTGGATGATCAGGCTTCCCCAGGTTCAGACGTCGGAGCAGGGCACCAGTCTGGAGCAGGGTTCGCAGCAGATCGTGCAATCGCTGCAGAAAGCCGGATTACCCAGCTTCGAGATCATCAGCACCGAAATTGTGGGGCCGGTAATCGGCGCGGAGCTGCAGCGGCGCGGTGTTTACGCCACGCTGGCGTCAATCGTCGCCATTACGCTGTACATCGCGTTTCGCTTCCGGTTCTCCTTTGCCGTCGGCGCGATTGCCGCGACGTTCCATGACATCTTCGTCACGCTCGCGTTTTTGATGTTTTTCGGCTACGAGTTGTCGCTCAACGTGGTGGCCGCCATCCTGACGATCACGGGCTATTCGGTAAACGACACCATCGTGATCTTCGATCGCGTCCGGGAGAATCTGCGGTCGATGCGGCGTGAACCTCTTGAGCAGGTGGTCAATACGAGCGTGAACCAGACGTTGGCGCGCACGGTCATCACCGCGGGCACCACGTTTCTCTCAGTGCTGTCGCTGTACCTCTTTGGCGGCGAGGTGCTCCGCGGCTTTGCGTTCACGATGCTCGTCGGCATCATCAGCGGCACGTACTCCACCGTCTTCATCGCGTCGGCGATCGCCATCATCCTGAGCCACCGGCGCCGGCCGACGACGGCAGTCAGCGCGGCGCCAGGGCGGCCCGAGGCACGCCCTGCACGGCCTGAGGCGCGTCCTGGCCGGAAGACGCGCGGCGCTCGTGCCTCTTGATTTGTCGATGTAGCGCGTGGGCTTCAGCCCACGCGATGATTCAGCCGGCGTCGTGCGCAGGCTGAAGCCTGCGCGCTAACAGCTGTCTGCCGCCCACTGCCTACTGCTCGTGACCTACCTGACCGCCGCGCTGCTCGGGATCATCCAGGGCCTCACGGAATTTCTGCCTGTGTCGTCGACCGCGCACCTCCTCGTGGCCGGACGGCTGATTGGCTACGAGGATCCTGCTTTTACGGTCATGATTCAGCTCGGCGCCGTTCTCGCCATCATGTGGCTGTATCGGGCGAAGATTCTGGCCGTTTTGCGGGGATTGCCGTCGAATCGCGACTCTCAGCGGTTTGCCGCGATGATTTTGATTGCCTTTGTTCCAGCCGTGATCGCCGGAGCGGCCTTCGGCGATTTCGTGCACACGGTCTTATTCGAGAGCGTGCGCGTGATTGCGGTAGCGTTCATTGCGGGCGGCATCGTCATGCTGCTGGTTGAGCGCTTTCGACCTGCGCCTGCGGTGCTCGATGCGGAGCGTACGCCGTTGCCGCGTGCCTTTGGCGTCGGATTGTGCCAGATCCTCGCCCTCGTGCCGGGCGTCTCCCGGTCGGGCGCCACGATTGTCGGCGGCATGCTCATGCGGCTCGATCGTGCGGCAGCAGCTGAATTTTCCTTCTTTCTCGCAATGCCCACGATGGTTGCGGCATTCGTCTATGAGCTGGTGGGCGTCCGCGAGTCGCTCGCACCCGATCGGGTGGTCGAAATCGCCATCGGATTCGTCGCCGCGTTCGTCGCCGCGGCGCTCGTGGTCAGGCCTTTCCTTTCTTTCGTCCGACGATCTGGCTTCGCGCCATTCGCTTGGTACCGCATCGCGTGCGGGATCGCCCTTCTCGTGGCGTTTCCGGCCGGCTAGCACCCATGCAGTGGCTGCGACGCAGGCTCATTACCGGCTTTTTCGTCACCATCCCCTTGGTGATCAGCGTTGCGGCGCTGGTGTGGATATTCGGTATCATTGACCGTTTCACTGCACCGCTGGCGACCCGTGTCTTGGGCCGCGAGGTGCCGGGGCTGGGCATACTGATCACGCTGCTTGTCGTCATCGCGGTCGGCGCGCTGGCGACCAACGTGATCGGCCGTCGCATTCTGGCGCGCGGAGAGGAGTGGTTGATGCGCGTGCCCGTGTTCCGGACGATTTACGCGCCAGTGAAACAGCTCGTGGCGGCGTTTTCGCCCGACAACGAATACGGATTCAAGCGCGTCGTCATGGTCGAAGACCCGCGTCGGGGCATCGTCCTCGGATTCCTCACGAAGGAGTTCGCGGCCGAACGGGGTCGCGGGGCGGAGGAGCTCGTTGCGGTGTACGTTCCCACGAACCATCTGTACCTTGGCGATGTAATGGTGTATCCGCGGACCAGCGTGTTCTTTCCAGATGTCACGGTCGAAGAAGGCATCCGCATCTTTCTTACGGGTGGGATGTCGTTTCCCGATGTCATACGCGGCAAGGGAAACGAACCTGCAGCGCGGACCTTGGAGCCGCGCGAGAGTGACCTCGCCCGTGAGCGCGCCGCCAAACAAGAGGAGTAGTGAGTTGATGAACGCGTCGTTGAAACGAGGGGTAATGGTCGCAGCCGCCGTTGCGCTGCTGGTGGCAGCCTACCGTCTGCCGGCGGCCGACTTACAGGCTCAGGAGCTGACGGTCGCTCAAGTCCCGGGTGCCGTCGAAGGACAGCCGGAACAGGCGGAGCGCGCCGGCGGCGAAGCCGCGCTGGTGTTGCCGCCGCTGGACCTCGTAGACGTCGGCGGCTACAACGGGCGTGTGCTCCTCATGACGGGCCTCGGTGTATCGCTCCTGGGGATGATTTTCGGTCTGGTAATTCTCACCCAGCTCAAGAACCTGCCGGTGCATCGGTCCATGCGTGAGATTTCGGAGCTGATCTACGAGACGTGCAAGACGTATCTGGTCCAGCAGGGCAAGTTCCTCGCCGTTCTCGAAGTGTTCATTGCCGTAATCATCGTTCTTTACTTCGGCCTGCTGTCCGGCATGGACACACAGCGCGTCCTCATCATCCTGCTGTTCAGCGTTGTCGGCATTCTGGGCAGCTACGGTGTGGCGTGGTTTGGCATTCGCGTGAACACGTATGCCAACTCCCGCACCGCCTTTGCGAGCCTCACGGGCAAACCTTATTCGGTGTACGAGATTCCGCTCAGGGCGGGCATGAGCGTCGGCATGCTGCTCATCAGCGTCGAGCTGCTGATCATGCTGTTCATCCTCCTGTTCGTCCCCGGTGATTACGCCGGACCCTGCTTCATCGGGTTCGCCATCGGCGAGTCGCTGGGCGCAGCGGCGCTGCGAATCGCTGGCGGCATCTTCACCAAGATCGCGGATATCGGGTCGGACCTGATGAAGATCGTCTTCAACATCAAGGAGGACGACGCGCGGAATCCAGGCGTGATCGCGGACTGCACGGGAGACAACGCGGGTGACTCGGTCGGACCGACCGCCGACGGCTTCGAGACCTACGGGGTCACCGGCGTGGCGCTGATCGTCTTCATCATGACGGCCGTACCGCAGGCGGCCACGCAGGTACAGCTGCTCGTGTGGATCTTCGTGATGCGCATCATGATGGTCATCGCCAGCGCCGGATCGTATCTGATCAATCACGCGCTCGCGTCCGGGCGCTACCGCGACGTCACGAAGATGAACTTCGAAGCTCCGCTCACCCAACTGGTGTGGCTCACGTCAATTATCTCCGTTGTCCTCACGTACATAGTGTCCAGGCTGCTCATCGGCGACCTTGGCGACGGCACGCTCTGGTGGAAGCTGTCGACCATCATCACGTGTGGCACGCTGGCCGGCGCCATCATTCCAGAACTGGTCAAAGTGTTCACGTCAGTGGAGTCGAGCCACGTCAAGGAAGTGGTGACGTCCTCCCGTGAAGGAGGTGCGTCGCTGAACATCCTGTCAGGGTTCGTGGCCGGCAACTTCAGCGCTTTCTGGATCGGCTTGAGCATCGTCGCGCTGATGACCATCGCGTACTTCGTGAGTGCGACGAGCACCTCGATGTCGGACCTGATGCTCGCTCCCGCCGTTTTCGCCTTCGGGCTGGTCGCCTTTGGTTTCCTCGGCATGGGTCCGGTGACGATCGCGGTTGACTCCTATGGGCCGGTGACCGATAACGCGCAGTCGGTCTACGAGCTTTCGATGATTGAGTCGATTCCTGGCGTCAAGGAAGAGCTCAGGCGCGACTTCAATATCGATGTGAAGTTCGAGGAGGCGAAAGCAGCGCTCGAAGAAAACGACGGCGCTGGAAATACCTTCAAGGCCACGGCGAAGCCGGTACTGATAGGCACCGCTGTCGTGGGCGCAACGACGATGATTTTCTCGACGGTCGTTTTGCTGACGCAGGGTCTGACGCAGAACACGGAGCTGCTGTCGCTTCTCCACCCGCCTTTCCTGCTCGGGCTGATTACCGGCGGCTCGATCATCTACTGGTTCACCGGTGCCTCGACGCAGGCGGTCACGACCGGTGCGTACCGTGCCGTCGAGTTCATCAAGGCGAACATCCGTCTGGACGGCGTCGAGAAGGCGTCGGTGGCGGACAGCAAGAAAGTGGTGGAGATCTGCACGCAATACGCGCAGCGTGGAATGTTCAACATCTTCCTCACGGTTTTTTTCGCCACCCTGGCGTTTGCGTTCGTGGAGCCGTACTTCTTCATCGGTTATCTCATCTCGATTGCGTTGTTCGGCCTGTATCAGGCCGTGTTCATGGCAAACGCCGGCGGCGCGTGGGACAATGCCAAGAAGATCGTCGAAACCGAGCTGAAAATGAAGAACACGCCGCTTCATGCGGCGACGGTTGTTGGCGACACGGTCGGCGATCCGTTCAAGGACACCTCGTCGGTGGCCTTGAACCCCGTCATCAAGTTCACGACGCTCTTTGGTCTTCTCGCGGTTGAGCTCGCGGTGGAGCTGTCAGCCGACATGGGCACCGCGATCACCCATATCCTGGCGGCGGTGTTTCTGGCGGTAGCGCTCGTGTTCGTGTATCGCTCGTTTTACGGCATGCGGATTCGTACGGCCGAGTGAGAGCTACCGGTCCAGCCAGGCCGGCGAGGGGTGTTTTTGGGGGTTGCGCTTTCCGGAAACCGGGTTAGAATCCCCGATCTGCTCGGCCGGCAATCCCGGAGCATTTTGCCGGATCACGGTGTCTAAGCATGACGGGTTGCTCATGCACCCGCCGTCCGCCCAGGGGCGCGCGGAATGCGCTGAAGACAGACGGTAATGAGCCAGGGGCTCCCTCCCATGGTCGTGATGGGCGGGACAGCAAGCGAACCCCCGGCTGGTTCGTTGACACGTTTTTTTCGGGGTCGCTATAATCGGCAGCCTTTGGTTGAGCAGTGGGGCGGACCTGTAAGGGCTGCCTCCGGGCTGGAAGAGTTTCGCGCCGCGAAGTAGGAGGTAAGACCGGTGCCACGCGTAGAAAAGATGTTCGGGGACATCGTCGATCCGTCCGTGAAGGTTGGGACAAAGCAGTGGTACACGATTCCACTGTCGGTCGCGGTCCACACGGTGGTCGTCCTGTCGGTCGTCATCATTCCGCTCATGGCGTACGACGTGCTGCCCACGCCGCCGTCGATGATGAGCGCGTTCGTGGCCGCACCACCGCCACCGCCACCGCCGCCGCCTCCACCACCTCCTCCTGAAGCCGCACCTCCCAAGCCTGTCGTCGAAGTGAATCCAGCGGCAGCTCCGGTCGAAGAGCCGAAGGAGATTGCGCCCGAGCCGCCGCCACCCACTGATTTCGATCGAGGTCCGGCCGTCACTGGCGGCGTTCCTGGTGGAGTTGTGGGAGGCGTCATCGGCGGTCTGCCCGAGGC
>OEMN01000424.1_pt1 | contig 11555 bp, 8 predicted proteins | sample 1503231 | NCBI WGS metagenome assembly OEMN01 (sample SAMEA104379591, study PRJEB20068) | metagenome | biome: 1000743; feature: 77; material: 1998 | place: USA | collected 2012 | depth 25 m
CGGATCGGCGAGCGCGAGCCCCTCACGCACCAGGTCACCTCCTCCACACGCCGCATACTGCGACATGAACGGACCGACGACCGTCGACGTCACCGAGCGCTTTCCGTACGACACCTCCTGAATGTACGCGTTGAGGGTCGACATCGCGCTTTGGACCGCCGCGTTCGTGAAGGGAAACGGGCGGGTCGCGAAGCTCAACTCGATCACGGCCACCCGCTCTACAGCCTTGAAAGAAGCGGTCGCGGCGGCCGTGGCCTGGTCCGGCGTGACGAGCGTCTCGCCATCGTCCGCTGGTGCAAAAGGGTCGAAGAGCGCGTCTGGACCGCCTGACGAGGTGGCGTGCGAATGCGCCCACACTCTCTGTGAGCACGCGCTTGCCGCCGTCCTGAGCGCCATGCTGACCGCCAGACTCAAACAGAGAAGCACGCGCACGCGAACCCGTTGGCTCATGAAGGCACCCTCCACTTGGGGCTGCCACTCGGCAACCGATGCCGCATGGATACGCCCAGACATTCGGCGATTGCAAGTGGCCGGTAGGATCCTCGCGAAGCCGAGCGATGTGCCGATCTGTCGTGTCGCGCGACACGCGGAGACGAGGGCTGGTCGTCCCAGTAGACTCCGCGCCCGTCGTCCCAGGTGTTGATCTCGTTCGGGTGCTCGTGGCCGGGATCCGACCAGTACGGCAGCCCACGCTCGCGGATGCGCGCGAAGATCTCGTCGAACTCCCGCTCGCTCACCAGGAACGCGTAGTGCATCCGCTGGACCTGATGAGCGAGCGGGCGGCGCTAGGAGAGCCTCGCTCCCGTGCAAGCACCCGGCGCTACCACTGCGTCGCCTTCTCGCATACTTCTCGCGTGGTGACGCACGCGGCGCGGCAGAAGCGGATCTTTTGCGCGCGCGTGCGACAGCCGGCGAATGACGATCGACAGGACGGTCCTGCGGCGCCGGTCGGAGAGACCAGCGCCGTGGCGGCGATGACGAGCGCGAGGGCGATCGTGGACGTGAGCAATGTGGCGCGCAGGAGAAGAGTCCCCTCGACCGACAAGATCGGCACGAGGGCGCGAGAGCTTAGCCGAGTCCGAGGACGTCGTAGCGTGCGCCATGCCTGAGATTCAGGCTGCGAGGGGCCCTCGCGGTGCTCTTCGGCCGGACGGGGACGCATGCCTGCTCGGGATGGTGACGCTGGAGGAGCTCGGGCTGCGCCTCGATCCGCCGACGCGCCGGCTACGATGCTAGCTGACGTTCACGTGACGACGGCATGGACGCCCCCGTCACAAAACACGGCGATGCGCCGTAAGGTTGAGCCCGTGCCACCAGCTTTGGTCGTGAGGCTCTCTTCACTCTGGTTGCTGCGGAAACGCGAGCTTTCCCCCGTCCAGCGTGCGATCCGACCGGGCTCGTCATTGACCACCCGCCGTCCATCTCCAGTGTCGGAAGTGGATCGGAATTGTGGGACTCCCCAGCGAGCACGCAACCTCGCTTGAGGTGACGTCGAGAGGAGGCCGCACTTCCCTCTGCCAAAACTCCACGATCAGTCTCCGAAGTTCCGCAAGACTCGACGGCTTTGCATGGAACGCCGTCGCACCGGCGGCGAGCGCCGCCGCCTCGTCCTCCGCCCAGTGGGCCTGCGTCAGGACCAGGACCGGAATATTGGCCGATGACAACGAACGTCTGAGTTTCTGAACCACATCTGGCGCGTCCAAGTCCGGAAGATGGAAGTCCAGGAGAATGAAGTCCGGCGTTCCTGACGCCGGGCCGGCGACGCCATCGCACAGATAGGCGAGTGCCGCCGCGCCCGTAGTCACGCCGTGCGTTCGGAACGCCGGAACACCCTTCTCGAGCACGGCGGAAAGGACGCGGAGGAACATGAGGTTGTCGTCTACGAGCAGAACTGTCGGGTCGTCCGGCGTTGGTACGGTTTTCGCCATTGGATCCGCCATGAATCAGGACGAAGAACCACCGATCCGACGCGGGAGGTGCACTCCAAGCTGACGAAGTTTCTGCCAAAGGCCCTCACGGGTAAGTCCTAGGCTCGCCGCCGTGGCAGTACGGTGGTAGCCGTGCTCTCGCAAGCGAGCATCGATAGTTGCGACTTCGACCTCCCGAACAATGTCCCGCAACGTCGAGCTCGACGCTTCGGGATGTCGAGGAGAATGGAGATACAATGGCAGTCGCGAGGTCCCGATAGACTCGCCAACCTTGGCGCTCACAACGAGCTGGTGGATGACGTTTTGAAGCTCGCGAACATTCCCTGGCCACGCATAGCGCGACAGAGCATCCATCGTCGAGCTATCGAAGCACAGTGGCGTCTTCCCTTCCGCCTCGGCGATCTTCCGAAGGAAGTGCTGCGCCAAACGCGGGATCTCCTCGCGTCGTTCGCGAAGGGCCGGCAGATGGATCGGAAAGACGTGCAATCGATGGAAGAGATCCATTCGAAAGCGGCTCTCTGCCGTGCGCGCACGGATGTCCGCACCGGCTGCAATCACCCGAACGTCGATCGATCGGCCTCGAATCCCACCGACGGGACGGATTTCGCGGTCCTCGAGGGCTCGAAGGAGCTTCGCTTGGGCTGGGAAGCTGAGCTCGCCAACCTCGTCGAGAAACAGGGTGCCACCGGCCGCTTCGAGAAAGAGGCCTCGATGGTCGCGATCCGCACCGCTGAACGAGCCCCGAACGTGCCCGAAGAGCTCGCTCTCCACGAGCGCCTCGGGCAGCGCGGCGCAATTGACGGCGATGAATGCGCGAGCTGCGCGGGCCCCTCGCGAGTGGATCGCTCGCGCGAACAGCTCCTTCCCGGTACCCGTGTCGCCCTCGATCAGCACTCCAACGTCACTCCGAGCAGCGTCCTCGGCGAGCTGTATCGCCACTAGCATGCTGGCGCTGTCACCGACGATTCCCAGACGGTGGTATGCTTCGAGGATTTCCTCACGCACGGCTGGCGCCGGCCGATCGCATGACGCACTCTGTATGGCTCGCAGGACTCGCTGCCCGAGCGCCCTTCGGACGACCACAGTCACGCTTTCGAGAAAGCGCCCCGTCTTCACGACGTAGTCAGCAGCACCAAGCTTCATGGCCTCGACCGCGATCTCTTCCGAGCCGGCGCCTGTGATCATGATCACCGAACTATCGGGGCTCCGCTGGCGAATGATGCGGAGGCCCATCAGGCCATCGGAATCGGGCAGCTTGTAGTCGATCAGCGCACAATCCACGAAGCTCGACTCGACAACGCGCAAGCCTTCGTGGAAGGTTCGAACGTGGGTGACACGAGCGTCAACGGCGTCCTCCAGCCTCGCGGCCAGACTTCGAGCAAGAATCGCATCGTCTTCGATGATGAGGACGGAGCGAGGCATAACCGGTGTGGTCCATAGCACTGGCGGTCCGGCCATTGTCAAGAAAAAGTGGCGCTGAAATGCGCATTGGCGCGTGAAGAGAACTTCACATCGCCAGGCCGCTTGCGGCGGGGGCAGGCAGACGCACCAGGAAGGTTGCACCGCGTCCCGGAAGGGACTCGACCCAGACGTGCCCATCGTGGTCTTCGACGATCCGCTTGACGAGGGCGAGGCCAACGCCCGTGCCCGGGAGTGAGTCGTGATCGTGCTCCCGATCGTCGCTCGGTACGCGTCCGAAGAGCTCGAAGATTCTCTGATGATATTCCGGGGATATGCCGAAACCGTTGTCCTGGACCCTCAGGATGACGTGCCCGTCTTGGAGGGCGCCACTCACGTGAACGACTCCCCTGCTCCGGGGAGCGTGCCGAATGGCGTTCGAGAGCAGATTCGCGACAACGTGGCCCAGCTTCTTTGGTTGCCCCCAGACCGTCGGGAGGGTCTCGGCAATGACCTCTATGCCGCGGTTCTTCATCTGAGGCCGCAATATGGCGGTCGCACTCGCCACCAGCGTGTTCATGTCGATCTGCTGACGAGTCTCGTCGATGGATGTGATCCGGAACACGTTCAGGAGATCGCGCAGCATGGCCTCTCCGTGGCGTGCCGTATCCGCGATCTCGGCCAAATCGCGCCGCGTATCGTCGTTCAGTACCGCGCCATGTCGCTCGATAAGTAGGTCAGCGGTCAGAAGGATCGCGTTGAATGGATTCTTGAGGTCGTGAGTGATGTTGTAGATGAACGTCCGCAGTTCGCTCGTGGTGAGCTCGAGAACTCGGTAGCTCTCTTCTAGCTCCGCCGTTCGACGCTGAACGCGTTCCTCGAGGGCGTTGCTGTGCTCGAGCAGACCCCGCTGGGCGAAGTCGAGCGCGATCGAACGAGCCTCCAGGAGCTCTCGCGCCGCCGAAATGAAGAAGGCTGCGACGTTGAGACAAAGGAACATCATCAAGATCGTCGATATCCGGACGGCCTGCGTCATCGTGATCTCAGGTGTGACGACGACAGGGAGCCGGCCCGATGCTTCGGAGAGAATCATCACGGCGAACAGTGCAACGAAGCCGTTTGCAACGAGAAAGTGACCCCTCCGATCGAGACGGATGCCCGGGTTCAAGAGCTCGAAAGTGTACACGATGGGTGCGAAGCCAATACGCAGGTCCCCGCTCGCATGGAAGATGAGGGTCTGACAGACAGCTTCGAACGCGAGGTAGGCCGATGCCCAGAGGCGGGAAGACGCCGCGCGACGGTAGACGACGACGAGCGCGAGCGTCTCCAAAAGCGTGATCATCCCGATCCTGCGAACCGCGAAGGGGTAGACACCCGCAAACCAGAAGAGAGCGCACCCAACGCAAAGCACCCAATAGGCACCCACCCGGATCGGGGCCGAATGCCGGAAGGTGTCTCCGTGACTTATGAGACTGGGCAGAACTTGCGTGCTCATGTGGCTCGACGATCGGCCAACGCCGATCCCTGGGGCGTGGTAGCGTGAACGTTCAGGTCCGTATGTACGTGAGACACCGCCCGACTGCCGATTGCGAGCCAATCGAGTCTGGAGTGCAGGAACGTCCGGACGGCATCCTCCGGGGTGCACACGGTCGGCTCTTGGCAGTTGAATGACGTATTGAGGAGCGCAGGGACTCCGGTCACAGCAGCGAAAGCCGAGAGCAGCGTGTGGAAGAGTGAGCTACCCTCCCGAGTAACAGTCTGGAGTCGAGCAGTACCATCTCTCGAAACGATCGCTGGAAGGACCTTGCGCAATGATGGACGTACGCGAGGGGCGAACGACATGTAGGGCGACAGAGGGATCGCCCCTTCGAAGATGTCCTGGGTACGTTCCGCTAGGACCGCAGGCGCGTAAGGACGGAAGTATTCGCGTCGCTTCACCTCGCGGTTCAAACGCTCAGGAAGGAAGGGATCGCGCGGATCGCCCAAGATGCTCCTATTGCCGAGCGACCTGGGACCCATTTCCGCCGCTCCCTGAAACCAACCGATCAGCTTGCCCTGCGACAACAGGCGCGCCGCCGTCTGAACGATGTCGCCGGTCGCATGGACGACCAGCCCGGTTCCCGTCAGTGCACGATCGATCGCTGCGTCATCATATGCCGGCCCGAGAAATGGCGAGACGGGTCCGATGACCTCTCGACGCCGCGCTCCGCGGTGAGCGACGGCTAGCGCCGCACCGAGCGCCACACCGGCATCGTTCGGATTTGGCGGAACATACATTTGCTCGAACCCGGTCTCCTCCAGAACCCTCTGATTGACGATGCAGTTGAGTGCGGTCCCGCCGGCCATGCAAAGTGCCGACTCCCCAAGTTCGCGTCGGACATGACGCGCGACGTGCAGCACGGTCTCTTCCAGCGTGACTTGAAGGGCCCGCGCGATGTCCATGTGGCGTTGCGCGATCGGGTCCTCGGACCGCCGCGCGGGACCGAAGCGTCGGACGAACTCCTTGGAAACAGGCTCCAACTCGCCACGCCGATGGTACCCGAAGAACCGCTCGTTGATCTCGTATCGACCGTTCGGAAGGAGCGTGACCATACGCTTCAGGTCGGAGCAGAGCTCGTCCGAACCATAGGTCGCCAAGGCCATTACCTTTCCCTCGTCAAGGATGGTGCGGAACCCGAGGTACTTCGTGAGCATGCTGTACATGATTCCGACTGAGTCGAAGAAGCGATTGGTGCTGACCCGACGGATCGCCGAACCGGTCGCGTGGTATATGGATGTCGAGCACTCGTCGCCGAAGCCATCCATGACCAGCACGGCCGCCTTGTCGAAGGGCGAGAGGAAGAAGGCGCTCGCCGCATGCGCGTCGTGGTGCGGAACAAAGGTGACTGGGAGCTGCACCTTTCCTCCAAAGGTGCGGGCCACTTCCCTAGGGACGCGAAGGAACCGCAGAGCCGTCGGGAAATTCATGTTGGGACTAGCATCCGTCCGAAGGAGGTTCAGCGCAGCCGGGAACCTGCGCGCGATCAGCTTCGCCACCGTCCATGCGAAACGGTCGCCCCGCCAGGGAAATGCTATTGCGCGAGCTTCATCCAAGACATGTCGATGGCGCTCCAAGAGAAGTGCCAGCGACCGCGAAGGGAACGCCCGAGACTTGCGAACGCGGTCGAGGCGTTCCTCCTCCAGAACGAACACCGGCTCGCCATTGCGGACAAGGGCGACGCCGGCATCGTGCGCGTACGCGTTCACGCCAATGACGGTCATCGCACGTTCGCAGCGTGCGCAATTCGTGCAGTGCCCTCGAATGGCACCTGCCCGAATGGTCTGAAGACGATTATCAGCAGCGGCGTGAGGAAGAGGTTCGCGATGAGAGCGACGATCAGAGTCCAACTCGCGAGCATCCCCACGTCGTTGAACGTTTGGAAGGGAGGCACTTGGTAGGCCAGGAAGCCGGCTACGAGAGCGATCGTCGACGATGTCATCCCCCACCCGGCACCGACGATCGCCCGGCGCACAGCGGCTTCATAGCAGCCGTCCCTTAGCCATTCCTCACGGGCGCGTGCGATGAGATGGGTCGTCGTGTCGATCGCTACGCCGAGGGTCACAGGCAGGATTATCGATGTGCCAGTGCGGAGGTCGACGTGTGCGAATCCCATGAGACCCAATGATGCCAGCAACGGGATGACGTTCGGAGGAAGACACAGCACCGTAAGCCGCCAGGATCTCATGAGGAGACTGACGAAGGGCAAGATGAGCAGGAAGGCCAACAGCGTGCTCACCATCTGATCCCAGGCGAGGATCTCGTTGCCACGGGCGATCTCCCAGTAGTCACCTACGAAACGGACGGTAAGTGCACCGCCCAGATCGTCGCGTACGTACACATCCGTATCGCGTCGAAGTGCTCGGAGCCGATCCGTTCCGATGTCGGTCGTGCCGAGGATGATGTTCGCATGTAGATGCGTCGAGTCGATCACCGTCGGTAGATCCGAAGTCGTACCACCGGACGAGAGCAGAAAGAGGTACTGCGCGATGAGTTCTTCAGACGAAGGGAGGCTGCGATCAGTTCCCTCGTGTAAGGCGAGGTGCAACTCCTTCAAGTAGTCGACGACGGACCAAGCCTTCACGACACCAGGCTGCCGCGCGAGAAATCCTTGCAGCGCCTCGAGGGCGCGCAAGCGTTCCGGCGTCGTCATCACGCCACCATCTGGAGCAGCGATGCCCACATTGGTCTGAAAGGTTCCGGAGAGAGACTCGTCAGCCACCGCCTGTGCCTCTCGGATCGGGTGATCACGGGATAGCTCGCGAGTGGCGTACTGATCGAGCGTGATCCTCGCGGCACCGAATCCCCCGAACAGTACGAGCAGCAGCGATCCGGTGATCACGGTCCAGCGCCGCGCAAGTGCCGCGTCCGTGACGCGCGAGATCCACTGCGTGATTTTGCCAGCTTTGATCGCGGAAACCGCTCGTTCAGGTGGGGGCCCACATCGGGTGAGCGCTCCGGGGATCAGCATCGCGGCGACACCGTACGTCACGAGGCCGGCCGCGCCCATGTTGAATCCGAAGTCGCGGGTGAGGCCGATGTGACCGGCACCCAATGCCAGAAACCCCGCACTGGTGGTGCAGGCAGCGATGAACCCCGGCCAGAGCGCGCTCGCGAAGGCACGTGCGGGCGAGTCGTCGTCCCACCCTGATAGGGCTTCCTCGTAGAACCGGGCGACCAGGAAGGAAACCTCCGCCACGCCAATGACAAGCATCATCAGGGGAACACTGGCATTGGTAAACGTTAGGCGCTGTCCAGTGAGCTGCATGAGGCCGAGCACGAGTACCGTCGCAACGCTCGTACTCAGCAAGGGAAGCACGACGGCTGGAATGGTGCGGAAGGTCAGATAGAGCGCAATCGCCATCAGGGCGAGACCAACAACCTGTGCGATCCCGAAGCCGACGAGCACTGTCCGTGCATACTCTGCCTCGGTGATCGGGTAGCCGGAGAAAAGGACTTTGGTTCGTACTGGAAGGTGAGCCGTGACGGCTTCGCGGAAGCGCGCGATCGTGGGTGCCCGGGCGCTGATGCTGCGATGGTCTGGATCGAGCAGCGCCAAAAGTGCGGTCGTCTTCCCATCGACCGACACCAGCCTCCGGGAATATAGAGGACTCTTGCCTAGCTCTTCGCGAAGTGCTGAACGATCTACGCCGTCATCGACGAGCTCCGGTATCGGAGCAAATGACAGATCCGTCCCGCGCCCGCGGATGTACGGCACCGTGCCGATACTCGAGACGCGGCGCACGTGTTCGATCGAGGCGACGGCATCGCTCATCTCCACGACGGCGGCGAGAACATCCTTGCGAAGCACGTCATCGGTCTGAAGTATGGCAACGAGATAGGAGCCCGCATCGTCACCAAATCGCGAGCGGAACACCTCGGCGACGGGGTCCTCGGCGGTCCGTAGAAAAAAATGCCGAAAGGCGAGATCGAACTCCAGACGCGCCACACAGATGCCTGCCCCCGCTGTCGCGACGACTATGAGCACCACGAGAGCCGGCCATCGACGGATCAGCAGGCGGGCAACGCGTTCGCTCATCACCATGACCGATCGGCGAGGTGAGCGGGGCTGAACAAGTCCGGGGAGAGTCCAACATTCGGTCGCACACCTTCGAAGACGGCGATCGAGGTGGCACCTGACTGCATGTTTCGAATGCGCCTCTCGATAGGGAACGACTTTCCGCTTCGGGGATCGAAAAATACCCGCTGCAGGTCGATGATCTTGAGGAGCTGCCCACGTCGATCGTACTGTTCGACCCGACGCTCCACGAAGGAAGCCTTCCGGAGCCAGAGTACCTCACGTGCAAGGCCCGAGTCGCGAACGAACCGGGGCTCATGCGGTACGATCTCGATCACCGTGCATGCCTCACCGTCGATAGCGTCGTCGTCGCGAAGCGTCGCGCTGTACATCGCCGGATCTCGCTGCACGAGGTCTCCGTAGCGGAACTCCGAACCGAGGTAACTGTCGCCCAGATTGCTCGAGACCAGGCGCCGGGGCGTCCCAACGCCAGGCAAGTAGATCCAGAGGTCGCCGGAAGTGCCGGGTCTTTCGATGTTGAGAAAGGCGCTGTTGAGCAGCGCGCTTCCAGAGATGACGCGCGTGAGTCCCATACGACTGACTCCATCGCGTTGCATCATGGCCAGGAGCTCGACCTTGAGGACGACCTCCTCGCCGTTGGTGAATCGCGTTGTCAGGGTCCCTAGCGTTCGGAGGTCTCCGAAACGCTGCGCGATGAGACTTCGCTGCCAGATCGTCAACGCGTCGAGCGGTAGTGCTGGCGCGCCCGTCAATGCGAGACTTGCGGCCAGCACGGCATTGGCGAGACCTCCCATAGTCTTGCGCGCATAGCATGACCGGCTTGGAGGTGGTCAACCCAAGTCATCAGTGTACGGCTTGGAACGTCGTGAAGGGATGTTCACGAACCTTCCGCAGCAGATAGTCGCTCATCGCGAGGATTGCGTTCCCCGCGATGAGCGTCGCATCCTCCGACTCCTGGACCTCCTCGCGCAACGAGAGTCCGGTCCGCATAGTCGCGTGGCGACGGCTCGAGTGTCGTCTCAGCCGAGAACTGCGCGCCGCAAATCCCGCGCGCCTTCGCGGCACCTTCGCAATGACCTCGTCACCCTGGTCGACGCGCAGCGGGGGCGGAATGGCGCGCGAACGATAGTGTCCCTTGCCGCGGCTGCAGCGAGAGCGACTTCCTCGGATCGAGCCGAAGCTCCGCCACCTTCCCCATGGGCCCGATCCCTCCGAGTCACGCCGCGGACATCACTTCCCGCGCGACCCACCTTTCGATCGCTTGTGGCCGGACTTGCGTTCCTGCTTCTTCCACGCCTTGCGCTTGCGCGACGCGCGGAGACGAGCGGTCTTGTGCTTTCGTTTGGGCTTCTGCTTCCCTTTGGTCATCGGCGTCGTCTACTTGCGCATACCCCAATTGTCCAACGATCGGCGCGCGGGAGGGCCGCGCCGCGCTACGGTCGGATGTCCGGCCTATCGACGATGACACCACCGAACAGCAGGTACGCCAGCACGAACGTCCACACGACGTTCACCGCCTGTGCGCCCAGGAACGCTGCGGCCGGACGACCGCCCTCCATCGTGACCAGCTCTCCGAAACGTGTCTCCAGCCCGATGCAGACGAACGCCATGGCGAACCACACCGTCCGCAGCCCGACCAGGATGTCTTTCGTCGCCGCAATCCGCTCCGGCGCGAGCGCGATCGAAAAGAGGCACGACATCGCCATGAAGCCCAGGACGAACTTCGGAAACCGCTCCCAGATGATCGCCGCCGTCGGGCGCTCCACGTCGGTGCGCTGACGCATGGTCCACCAGACGGCGAGCACGAAGGCCGCCACGCCGATCAGCACGTTCTGCGAGAACTTGACGATGACCCCGACCTTCATGGCCGCCTCGCTCACAAGCGCGCCGGCGGCGACGACCGAGCCGCTCGTGTCGAGTGTCCCACCGAGCCAGGCACCGGCGACCAGATCCGGAATGCCGAACGCCCGGGCGGCCCACGGCTGTAGGATCATCATCGGCACCGCACAGACGAGCACGAGCGAGGTGACGTAGGAGAGCTTCTTCCGATCGCCGTTGATGGCCCCGCACGCGGCGATGGCAGCCGAGACGCCGCAGATCGACACGGCCGACGACAGGATGACGGCGAACTCGTCGTCGACGCGAAGCCGTCGCGCCAACGCGAAGCAGGCGTACCAGACGACCGTGACGACGAGCAGCGCCTGGACGAGCCCGAGGACGCCGGCCTGCAGGATCTCGCCGAAGAGAATGCCCGCGCCGAGGATCACCAGTCCCGTCTTGATGTAGTACTCGGTCCGCACGGCGGGACGGAGCCACTCCGGCACGCGGCCGAGATTGCTCCAGAGGAGCCCGATCGCAAGCGCCCAGATGACGTACTCGAGCCCGACGTACGTCACCGTCGCGTTCCCGGCGATGAGCATCGCGAGGTGCGCGAGCAGGTAGACGACGACGAAGCCCGGTACGAATCGAATGGTCGCTTGTCCCATGAGCCGGACACCGAGACCCGCCACCGCGAGCAGCACGAGCCCTACCAAGAGGAAGCGCCGCAGCTGCTCGGAGCTCAGGAGCTTCGACGGTTGCGCGCCCGCGGGTGCGAGCGCCTTCGTCACGGTGGGGACGCGCTTCTTCGCATCGCCATCGGCCGACTGACCTG
>OEMN01000577.1_pt1 | contig 11475 bp, 8 predicted proteins | sample 1503231 | NCBI WGS metagenome assembly OEMN01 (sample SAMEA104379591, study PRJEB20068) | metagenome | biome: 1000743; feature: 77; material: 1998 | place: USA | collected 2012 | depth 25 m
TAGGCAGTAAGCAGCAGGCAGTATGCAAAAGGCAGCAGGCGGCGAACAAAGCTGGTTCTGGTTTGGTCTTCTCACTGCCCACTGCCTACTGCCTGCGGCCTACTGATATGGCGGTGCTTGATATTCGCCAACGAACGGGCTACCTCTTTGTCGCGCTGACCGTGGGTCACATCGTTCTCATATCTGCACAGGTGACCACGAATCGCGGCATACCCTTGCTCGAGGAGGTCACGTTCGGCGCGTTTGCGGAGGTCCAGCGAATTGCCTCGACCGCGATTGGCGGCATGCGAACCTCGTGGACCGACTACGTCGCGCTGCAGGAAGTGCGAAGCGAAAACGCGCGACTGCGCGACGAAGTGGCACGCCTGCGCGTGGGATTACAGCAGGAGCGCGCGCTGGCGCAGCGGGCGCGCTCCCTCGAAGGGATACTGGAACTGCGCACGAGCGTCGAGCTCGCTACTGTGGCCGCGACCGTGATCGCCGGCGGTGCGAGCCCGGATTTCCGCACGATCACGATCGACAAAGGCTCGGCGGAGGGCCTGCGGCCCAATATGGCCGTCATTGTGCCCGGCGGAGTCGTGGGTCGGATTGTCACACCAACCGCGCGAGCGTCGAAGGTGCAGCTACTGATCGACCGGAACGCGGCCGCCGGCGCGCTCATCGAGCGTTCCCGGGCACACGGCGTGGTCGAGGGCACCGGGGGTGGGCTCCGGATGAATTATGTGTCCGGCTTGGCTGATGTTCAGGTTGGGGACACCGTAGTCACGTCGGGAATTGACGGCATTTACCCTAAGGGCTTCGCCATAGGTCAGATAGAATCAGTAGAGCGGGGCAGCAGTGGGTTTGGTGCCATCGTCGTACGGCCGGTGGTCGATTCTTCCTCAGTGGAGGCCGTCCTCGTCGTGGTCACACCTCCCGCGGGGGCGGAAGAGGACGACGCCCCATCGGATGCCGGTCGGGCACGCGAGTGAAGGCATTCGGGGTTCTCATCGCGATCGCACTGGCGCTTGCGTTGCAGACCACCCTGGCGCGGTTTCTCGTCGGCGGGACGGCAGCGCTCGATCTGGTTCTGGTCGTGGTGGTCTACGTGGCATTGACGAGCGGACCGGTGACCGGGATGCTCGCCGGCAGTCTCGCGGGAATCATCCAGGATGCGATGTCGAGCGGCGTCATCGGGGTGGGAGGGCTGGCCAACTCTATTGTCGGCTTTCTCGCAGGCGTCATCGGCCAGCAGTTCCTCGTCACCGCGGCGCTTCCGCGGTTGTTGATATTTCTGGCGGCGACGGTGGTGCACGCGGCGGTCTTCATGGGTTTCTACATGCTGCTCGGCCTGCGATCGTTTTCGTCGCCATGGGCGGCCGTGACGAGTCAGGCACTCGGGAATGCGGCGGTGGGATTGATTGGGTTCGCGATCGTGGAATCGCTGCCTGGCGCCGTGGAACGCCGGCGCATGGGACGGCGAACGAAACTTTGAGCAGGCGTCGGCTGCTCGGCTTTGGTCGTGCCGACGCAATGTAGGCGTGGTCCCTCGGAATCCGGCGGCGTGAAGTTCGAATACTAACCAGCAATGGCGCAGACAGAAGATCGGCGACGAATAACGGTTCGTCTGATGGTGCTCCAGGTGAGCGTCGTCATGGCGTTCGCTGCGCTCGCCATCAGCTTCTGGTTCCTGCAGATCGTCCAGCACGCACGCTTCGAGGAAATGGCAGCGAGCAACCACCAGCGCACGCTGGCGCTGCGTGCCCCGCGGGGAGTGCTGTTCGATCGCAACGGCAAGGTCCTCGTCGAGAACAGGCAGTCGTTCAGCGTCTCAATCGTTCGCGAACACACCAAGGACCTCGATCGCACGGTTCGTCTGCTCGCTTCCGTTGCGGGACTCGACGTCTCGACAGTCGAGCAGATCGTCGAGCGGCATCGTGGCGAGCCGACCTACCAGCCGATCGTGGTGATCGAAGACGCGTCGCTCTCGCAGGTCGCCGCCATCATGGCGAGGCGGCTCGACTTCGAGCTGCCGGACGTCCTGGTGCAGCAAGTTCCGATGCGGCAGTACCCGCCAGACGCAATGGCTGCGCATCTCTTCGGATACGTCGGCGAAGCCAGCGACAGCCAAATCGGCGAAGGCATCACGAGCGGCGCCATCGTCGGGCAATCGGGCATCGAACGCGTGTACAACCGGCTGCTCATGGGCCAGGACGGCGCCCGCCGCGTCGTTGTCAACAGCATGGGCCGTGAGATTCGGGAGATTGGGGAAATCCCGCCGGTGGAAGGTCGTCGCGTCCAGCTCACCATCGATTACGACCTGCAGAAAGCTGCGGAAGACGGCTTCAGGCACGCCGGGTTCAACGGCGCCGCGCTGATCATGGATCCCCGCAACGGGGAAGTGCTCACCTACGTCAGTTTGCCGGCTTACGACCCCAACGACTTCGCGGGCGGAATCGACCGCGCCACATGGGTATCGCTCAACGCGGACAAGCTGCGGCCGCTCCAGAATCGAGCCATCCAGGGACGGTATTCACCGGGTTCGACGTTCAAGATCGTGGTGGCGACTGCGGCGCTCGAGGAGGGGCTCGTCACGCCAGACTTCAGAGTGAGCTGTGGTGGCGGTGCGAACTTCTTCGGCCGCTATTACAAGTGCTGGTTGAGGGGAGGCCATGGCTCGGTCGACATGCGCCACGCGATCGAGCAGTCGTGCAACGTGTACTTTTACACGCTCGGCAACATGCTCGGCGTCGATCGCATCCACAAGTGGGCCGAAAACCTTGGGCTGGCGGGTAAGACCGGGATAGACCTGCCCAACGAGCAGGAGAGCCTCGTGCCCTCGACTGCATGGAAGCAGCAGCGGTACGGCGAGAAGTGGTATGGCGGTGAAACGATCTCGGTCGCAATCGGCCAGGGTCAGGTTTCAGTGACGCCCGCATCGCTCGCCGTGATGATTTCGACCGTCGCCAACGGCGGTACGCGGGTCACTCCGCACCTGATTCGCGCGGTCGACGACGGCGGAGGGTGGAAGATTGCCACTCCGCCAGCAGTTGCCAACAAGACGCTATTCAGGCCCAGTACGCTGGCGGCGTTGCACGAAGGCTTGTGGATGGTCGTGAACGCGCACGGCACGGGCGGCCGGGCGCGCATTCCCGGGCGGGACGTCGCCGGAAAAACGGGGACAGCGCAGGTGATTTCGAACCAGGGCCGGCAGGCGGCGCGAGGCACGGATCGCGACCTGCGCGACCATGGCTGGTTTGTGTTCTTCGCGCCGCGCGACAACCCCGAAATCGCGGGAGTGATCTTCGGCGAGCACAACGAGCACGGCTATCTCGGTGCGCCAATCGCCAAGCACGTCATCGAGACGTACTTTGCGAAAAAGGAAGGTCTGCCGCTTCCGTCGCTCGAACCAGTGCCGGTTCCGGCGCCGCCGCCGGTGCCAGAATCCGATCCAGACCTGACGCCAATAGACGAACAGACGCCGATCGCGGCAGCGGCCGGTGCGACCACTGCACCAGGGACGAACTGACGCTGTGTTCGAACGCCGGCTTTATCATCACGTCGACTGGGGGCTGCTGATCGCGGTGTTGACGCTCTGCGCGGTTGGCCTCGCCCAGATCTACAGCGCAACCGGCGGCTGGACGAACATCGTCCAGACGCAGATCTACGGCATCGCGATCGGGATCGTTGCGCTGCTCGTGGCGCTCAGCATCGATTACCGTTCGCTGGCCGACAAGTCGCACCTGATTTACGTTGCAATTCTGGGTCTGCTCCTCTACGTGCTGCTGTTCGGGGCCGTGCGCGGCGGATCGCGCCGCTGGATCGATCTTGGCTCCTTCAACATCCAGCCGTCGGAGTTCGCGAAAGCCACGCTGGCGTTGGTGCTTGCGAAGTTCTTCGGCGACAGCCGACGCGGCATCGTGACGCGCGTCGACCTCCTCGTGGCCGGCGGTCTCACCGCCATTCCGCTGCTGTTGATCGCCCAGCAGCCCGACCTCGGCACGGCCGCGACGCTGATTCCTGTGGCGTTCGCCGTGGTGTACGTGGCCGGCATGCCAATGCGGATCCTGGGCGCGCTGGCGCTCGTCGCGTTGCTTGCCGCGCCGATTGGATGGAAATTCGCGCTTCAGGATTACCAGCGAGAGCGCATCTCCACGTTCCTGGATCCCTCACAGGACGCGCGAGGTGCCGGCTATCAACAGATTCAGGCCCGCATTACCGTGGGATCGGGCGGGCCATGGGGCAAGGGGTTCACGGAAGGCACGCAGGGTCAGCTGCGGTTTCTGCCCGTAGCGCACAACGACTTCATTTTCTCGGTGCTCGCTGAAGAGCAGGGATTTGCGGGAGTCATTGTCGTGCTCGGGCTGTATTTGTTCGTCATTCTGCGTTCGATCGAGTCGGCCCGGCTCGCCAAGGATCGACTCGGCGCATACCTGGTGCTGGGAGTGCTGGCCAGCTTCACGTTCCAGGTGATTTACAACATCACGATGTCGGCCGGCCTCGCGCCGGTCAAAGGTCTGACGCTTCCGCTCATGAGCTACGGTGGCTCATCCATGATTGCCACGCTGGCAGGGTTCGGCCTGGTTCTCAATGTGCGGATGCGCAGATTCACAAATTAGGGCTGACAGAGACGTGATCACGATCCTCAGACTCCTGCTGTCACACTTACTGGTGGCGATGGCGGAGCTCCGTCGTGCGCGTCTTCAGCCCGCGGAGAGTTACGGGCATGACCAAGGAGATGATCATCTCCTCGAGCGCCCACGAGACACGGGTTGCAATCCTCGAGGAAGACCAGGTCGCCGAGATTTTCATCGAGCGCGAACGGCAGCGCGGCGTAGTTGGCAATTTGTACAAGGGCCGGGTATCCAAAGTGCTGCCCGGCATGCAGTCGGCGTTCATTGACCTCGGTCTCGAGCGCGACGGCTTTCTCTACGTCTCGGACGTAATCGCTTCGACCGAAGAATTCGACCGCCTCGAGACCGAAGAGGACGAGCCGGGTGTCACCGCCGGCGGCAACGGAGCACCGCCTGCCGCACAATTCGACGAAGCTCGAGCGGGCGCTCCCGCCTCAAACGACAACCGAAAGGGGAAAGCGCACGGCGACCGTTCCGCCGCCTTCGGTGGTCCCGCCGCGGCTAATCGCGGCCGTCGCGACCGCGACAGGGACAAGGGTCCCGAGCCGAAGATCGAAGAGCTGGTCAAGGAAGGGCAGGAGATCATCGTCCAGGTGGCCAAGGAGCCGCTCGGCACGAAGGGCGCCCGCCTCACGTGCCACGCCACGATGCCCGGGCGGTTTCTGGTGTTCATGCCGACCGTCGACCACGTCGGAGTATCGCGCAAGATCGATTCGCGCGACGAACGGAGCCGCCTCCGGGGCATCGTGCGCGAGTTCCGCGAGCAGCACGGTTTCGCCGGAGGGGTCATCATCCGCACTGCGGCTGCCGGACGTCCGAAAGAAGACATCGTCTCCGACCTGAGCTATTTCCACCGCGTGTGGACCGACATCCGCCAGAAATCCGACTCGTCACGCGCGCCGGCCGTTGTATACCAGGAGCAGAGTCTGGTCGCGAAGCTTCTTCGGGATCTCCTGAGCGAGGAGTACTCCGCCATTCGCATCGACAACGAGCTCGAGTATCGCCGCGTGTGCGAGCTCGTCGATCGCATCATGCCGGCGCTTTCTACCCGCGTGAAGCTCTACGACAAGGAGTACCCCATCCTCGAGGAGTACGGTGTGCAGGCCGAGATCGATCGGGCGCTCCGCAGCAAGGTCTGGCTGAAATCGGGCGGGTCGATCGTCATCAACCAGACGGAGGCGCTCGTCGCCATCGACGTCAACACGGGCCGCTACGTCGGCAAGAAATCCGCGGGACGTTTGGAGGACACGATTCTCAAGACCAATCTCGAAGCCGTAAAGGAAATCGTGCGTCAGATCCGTCTTCGGGATCTGGGCGGGATCATCGTGCTCGACTTCATCGATATGGAGGAAAAGAAGAACCGCCAGAAGGTGTTTCAGACAGTCGAGCAGGAGCTGCGGAAGGACCGCGCGCCGTCGAAGACGCTGCAGGTCTCCGATTTCGGCCTCGTGATCATCACGCGAAAACGCGTGAAACAGAGCCTCGAGCGCGTCCTGACCGAACCCTGCCCGTATTGCGCCGGCAGTGCGGTCATCAAGTCGAGCTCGACGATCTGTTACGAGATTCTGTCCGAAGTGAAGAAGATCAGCACGGATCTCGACGGACAGACGCTCGTGCTGCGTGTCAATCCCGACATCGCGCGCGCATTACGCGAAGAAGAGCGTGCCGTGTTCAGGGACCTGAAGCAGTCGCTCGGTCGGGACATCACGGTTCGCCCCGATGCGCAGCTTCATCACGAGCAGTTCGATTTGATGGCGGTGGGGTGAACTTCGCAAGGCAAAAGTCTTTCACTTTTGACTTATGAGCGCCGCCGCCGCGCTCGGTGCGGACGCTTTTCCGAGATGTACAAGATCAGCGAGTCCTGCGAGATCCGCGGGAGCAAGCTGTCGCCAGCAGTCGACGATAACAGACGGCTTTCGCGCCCTCGCGCGCAGTAGCGCCGGTATCTCGCGGAACTCGGGCAAGGGCACCATGAGCACCAGTACGTGGCAGCTTTCGATGCATTCGACGAGCGTCCGCGCGCATGAGACGGACGGAGCGAGCGCGGCTGCAGCATCCGGCAACGCGGCAGGGTCGAACACGGAGGTAGCAAAGCCGTCCGCCGCCAGACGATTTGCAAGCATCACCCCCTGGCTTTCTTCGACGACCGGTGTCCCAGGTTTGTAAGCCAGGCCCAGCACCCCGATGCGATGCTGGCGCGGGCTCGCGTGCGTACGCACCACGCCGACAACCCGGTCGAGCTGCCTTCGGTTGATCGCGTCGGTAGCCGCCGCAATGTCCGCGCGCGCGCCAACCTGAGCCGCCGCAGCCGTGAGAGCGGCGTTGTCGCGCGGGAAGCACGGACCTCCGTACCCGACGGCCGCACGCAAGTACGTATGACCGATGCGGCGGTCCACCCCAATGGCGTCCGTCACGACGTCGATGTCGCCGCCCGGCAGGTGCTCACAGAGCTCCGCGAGCATGTTCGCGTAGGAGATCTTGGTCGTCACGAACGTATTGACGGCGAGCTTGGCGATTTCCGCGTTGACCCACGTCATCCGGCGCACTTGTACGTCAAGCGCGATAAAGGTGCGGTGCACCGCTTCCACCACGTCGCCGGCGCGCGCATCTGACTCTCCGATGAGCACCAGATCGGGGTGCATCATGTCGCGGATGACGCTCCCGAGCGCGATGAATTCAGGGTTGTAGCAGAGTCCAACGGTTTTGCCGACGATGCGGCCGGACGCCGCCTCGAGCGCGGGCCTGATCTCGAGATCGTGCGAGAGAGGCATCACCGTGCTCGTCACAGTCACGACGTGGTAGTTCTTCGATCGACGAAGGCCGCGTCCGATGCCCTCGATTGCATTGATGACGAAGCGCGATGAAAAAGTACCGTTTGCCGTGCTGGGCGTTGGCACCACGATGAACGACGCGTCTGCGTCGGCCGCGGCGGCCGCCGGATCAGTTGTCGCTCGGAGACGCGACCGGTTCCGCTCGATACGCTCGGCCAGTCCGGGTTCCTGAATGGTGGTTCGACCGTCGTTCAGCAGCTCGACAACTTCGGGGCTCGCGTCCACGCCCGTGACGTCGTGGCCGCGATCAGCGAGGATGGCGGCGAGCGGTGCGCCAAGCTTTCCGAGCCCGACTACGCAAATTCGCATACGGTACGCTGCCTATAATATCGGCGAGTCGGCACGTGTTCATCAGAACCGCGGCGTCGTTTCGACAGGGTGCGCGGACGCTGCCGCGCGCGTACTACACGTCCGAAGAAGTGTTCGCAGCCGAAAAGGACGCGATCTTCGGACGCCTGTGGAGCTGCGTCGGACGCTCGAGCCGGCTCGCGCAGGCAGGCGACTACATCGTCGCCGGCGTCGCGGACGAATCGATCATCGTCGTGCGCGGCCGGGACGGAATCGTTCGAGCCTTCTTCAACGTATGCCGGCACCGCGGCACCCGCCTGTGCAGCACGGAAACGGGCCGGCTCGGCGACGTCATCCAGTGTCCCTATCACGCGTGGACTTACGCGATCGAGGGAGACCTGATTGGCGCGCCGCACATGCACGGCGTCGACGGATTCAGTCGCGACGACTATCCGCTCCATACCGCTGCGGTCGCAGAGTCGAACGGGTTCGTGTTCGTGAATGTCGCTACCGCTCCGACGCCTTTTGCGACCTGGATTGCGCCGCTCGCCACCCGCCTCGATCGATTCAATCTCGAAACGCTTCGGATCGCCCACCATGTGATGTACGACGTCAGGGCCAATTGGAAGCTCGTTTTTCAGAACTATTCCGAATGCCTCCATTGCCCTGTGATTCATCCAGAGCTAGCCGATCGAATCCCTTATCAGAGTTCGGCGAACGATTTTACCGAGGGTCCGTTCCTCGGCGGCTACATGGAGCTTGCCCCCGATCATGAGAGTGTCACGGCGAGCGGAAAGCGGTGCGCGCCGCCGATCGCTCCGATGATGAAAGACGACCAACGGCGGGTGTACTACTACTCCGCGATGCCCAATCTGCTGCTGAGCATCCATCCTGACTACGTGAATTACTACCGGCTCACGCCGCTCGGTGTCGATCGCACACGCGTCGACTCCGAGTGGCTGTTCAACTTTGATCCGGCAAACGCCCTGACAGCGAGGCCGGAGGAGGCTGTGTCATTCTGGGATCTCGTCAATCGCCAGGACTGGCACATCGTGGAGCAGGGTCAACAGGGCATAACGTCGCGGCGGTACGAGCCAGGCCCTTATTCGCCCCGAGAAAGTCTCTGCGCCGCTTGGGACCGCGAGTACCTGCGTCTGATGCAGGGCCATCAGCGCGTCTAAGGGCAAGTTTCCGGTGTGCAGCGTCGGGAGGTGCGCGAACGCCAACCGCCACGGATGCAATGCAACCTTGGACGCGAACTCGAGAGACGCACCCGGATTCAGCTCGTCGAAGCCATACTTATTCCATAGAACCGAGATCGCGTCTAGCTGCGGGCGGCCGGTTTCGTCCTGCGCAGATCGACCAGCAACTTCATCAGATGGTCGATGTCGGATTGACTCTTGAGGCGGTACTGCGCGACTGACGGACGCTTCGTCCCGACGCGGATCGACAGAAGGCGCTCGGGTCCGGCCGAGGCAAATGCATCTTCATCGGTGTCGTCATCGCCGACGTAGATGGCCGTGTCGCACGCAAACGCCCGGCAGGCCTGCTGGAGCGCCAGCCCCTTGTGAGCGCCATTGTTCGGGAGAAAGTTGATTGCCTCGGGACTGTAGATGGCGCGCGCGTCGCGGAGCTGGTGGGCGGCCTCCGCCAGCAGCTCGAGGACTCGCCTTTTGTCGCGCACATGCCGGTAGTGCACGGTGATCGAGTGTCGCTTCGCCTCAATCACCAAACCTTTCTGGGCCGGGAGGTGTGTGCGGAGCTGCGCTACCCATCCCCGCACCTGTGCCGAGGCGCCCTTGGGCGTTCCGCGCGACTCGAAGCCGTGATCGCCGAGCAGATGCCAGATAGGGACACGCTGGAGCCGCCTGGCGAGGTCATCGAGCCGGCGGCCGGAGATGACGACGCACGGATACCGCGCGGCCACGTTGGTCAACAGATGCCGCGTCGAAGGCCGCATGCGCGCGGCCGCAGGGGTCGAGACGATTGGGGCGAGCGTTCCGTCGTAGTCGAACGCCACCAACACGTTGGAGCTTGCAAAGTGCGCCAGCACGGGAACGTGACGCCGGCTCAGAATCATTCTTTCAGCAGCATTCCTCCGCATTAGACGGGTGCATCCTCCGCGCCGCGAGCAATGTAGTGGAGTGGCTTCGACCACAGGCTTTCCAGGCCTTCGAGTACGTCGGAGGCCCAGCTGAATACGTTCCGTCCGGCGACGGCGCGCCGCATGGCGCGCATGCGCGCGGTGCGTGCGTACCGCGGCATCTCGATGGCGCGGATCAGCGCCTCTGCGAAGCCGTCCACATCGTACGGATTGATGATCAGCGCGTCCTGCAGCTCTTGCGCGGCGCCGGCAAGCGCGCTCAGCACGAGTACGCCGTCCTCGTCGTCGCGCGAGGCGACGAACTCTTTCGCGACGAGGTTCATCCCGTCGTGCAGCGAGCTGACGATGCAGAAATGCGCCAGCCGGTAGAGCGCCACGAGGCTGGCGATGGTGAGCGGCGAGCGATGGTAGATCACTGCGGGCGGTCCGCCGCCCACCGTGTGGCGGCGGTTCACCGTGTCGATGGCGTGACTGATCTCGTTCTCGATAGCGCTGTAGCTGGCCAGCTCCGAGCGTGAAGGGACACCAATCTGCACGAACGTCATCCGTCCGCGCAGTTCGGGACGCTGCGTGAGTACCGCGTCGAGTGCGGCGATCCGCTCAGGGATGCCCTTTGTGTAATCCAGGCGATCGACGCCGATTCCGATGATGGGCGCGCGCAGACAGAACGACTCGACCAACCGTTCCTGTTCTTCCTTGAGCGCCGGATCCGCTGCGATTCGCTGGATGCGGTCGAAGTCGACGCCGATGGGTACGGAGACAACCGTCGTGTGGCGTCCCTTCAGCCTCACTTCGGATGCTTCGGTGTCGATTTCGGCGCCCAGCTCATCCTCGACAGCGAGCAGGAAATTCCGTCGGTCGCGTTCGAGCTGGAAGGCGAGCAGATCGTTGGCAAGCAGCCCGGTCAGGATCTCCTGCCGCCAGGGACAGATGCGCAGGCGATCGGGATACGGCCACGGGATGTGCCAGAACAGTGCCGTCCTGGCGTCAGGCCGGCGTGCGCGGAGCGCCGGCGCGACGAGCGCAAGATGGTAGTCGTGGATGAAGATTGGCGTGGTGGGGGCGGCGAGCTCCTCGTCTATCGCAGCGGCAAAACGCACGTTGACGTCTTGATACGCCGCCCAATCCTCGCTGCGGAACTGCGGCCGCACGTCCACCATGTGGCAGAGAGGCCAGAGGCCTTCGTTCGAGAATCCCCCGTAGTACGCGGAGAACGCCGGCTCGTCTATCCAGAGCCTTCGTAATTGGTACGAAGGGTTCTCGGGGGGAACCGGGACTCTGTCCGAGGCGTCCACCACCACGCGGTCGGCTGATCCGGCGCCGTGCGCAATCCACACCCCTCCACGCTCCCGCATGAGTGCGTCGAGGGCCACCGCGACACCACCGGTCGCCGGCGATGCCACGATGTGGCCGTCGCCGTTGTGGTTGTGCAGATACGGTTCACGATTGGATACCACCATCAGGGGCCTCGGCGCTGTCGCATCGAGCTCTCCAGCGCGCGCCAGGCCCTGGCGGAAGACGATTGGCCCGACGAGCTCATGAATCGCAATCAACGCCACGAGCAGCGTCTGGACGTTGGCGCCCCACTCAGGAAACTCGGCGGCAACGATCGAGCCGAACCCGAGCGTGATGCCCGCCT
>OEMN01000204.1_pt1 | contig 11309 bp, 8 predicted proteins | sample 1503231 | NCBI WGS metagenome assembly OEMN01 (sample SAMEA104379591, study PRJEB20068) | metagenome | biome: 1000743; feature: 77; material: 1998 | place: USA | collected 2012 | depth 25 m
GACCAGCCGCCACAGCTGCAGCGAGCCGCACTCCTGAGCAGCATCGCGGTGGACCCGTCCGCCGCGCGTGCAGGCATTGGCGGCATGCTGCTCGCTGCCTACTGTGAAGAGGCCTGGAAGGAAAACCTCCGATACGTCTACCTCATCACCGACCGCGACGCGAACGACATGGTGAATCGTTTCTACGTGCGACACGGCTTCGCCGTCGATTCCGAGCTTCGGCGGCGCGACGGCCGGATGATGATTCGCTATGTGTACGAGAGACCGGCGTGAGCCGAGCGGACTTCACGGAGCACCATGAACGGCTCGACCGCCGCGCGCCCCACGATACTTCCCCAGAAAGCCGCTCGCTCTCGCAACGCCTGTGCCGAGCGCGGATGTGGGTACGGCCGTAGCTCGGATTCGTAGCATTCGACGGCGGCGACCTTCGCGTCGATGGTCGCCGTGACGTCCACGAATAGATTGGGCTGAAACGCGTCGCCCGCGAGCGGCCAGCCCCATTCCGTCGACGATGGCGTCTCGAACGCCGCGAAGCGGCGCACGCGGGGAAATCGGTACGGCCGACAGGCGGTCCATGCCGCCCGCGCGACCACGCCGTGATCGGCGTTCACGTCTCCGGAGAAATGCGTGTAGAGCATCTGCGGGTCGATTTCCTCCATGATCGACTCCATCCGCTGAATGATGTCGATGAGCGGCACGGCGTCGAGACGTTGATCGGGGAAACGCTCGAAGCGGACGGACGCGAACCCGATCTTGGCGGCGGCGCGCGTCGCGGATTCTTCGAGCGCCGTCTTCATCGTCGGATCGTAGCGACTCGTGGCGCCCTCCGACATCACGATGGCGTGGACCTCGTCGCCGCAGCGTGCGTGTCCGGCCAGTGTCCCGCCCACTCCCAGGATCTCGTCGTCCGGATGCGCGGCGAAGACGATGATCTTCACGGCCCTGGCGCGACCACGTCGAGCCCCAGCGCATGTCTGGCTTCTGTTGCGTCCACGGGATCGAAGCGCCGGCACTGCTGCCCACGCCGGCGCCACCACGAAGCACCCGCTTCCTCCTCGCCGCCGGCATCCTGAACGCGGGTGACGCGCACGCTTCCGTCCTGCGCGGAGACGATCATCGCGTCGCCCTCCGCACCGAGGATCATGCCCGGCTCCGACACCAGGGAGCTGGCGGTCGGGAGCTCAGAGCGCCAGAGGAAGAGCGTATTCCCGTTCCATCGCGCGAAGGCGCCCGGATAGGGATGCGTGAGCGCGCGAATCCAGTCGTGCACCGCGCGCGCCGGCCGGTTCCAGTCGGTGATGCCCATGTCGGGCGTACGCTTCGGCAAGAGCGCCCCGGCACCTCTCCCTTGCGGCCGCCGCGGCGCCGTCCCGCTCAGCAGCGCGTCCATGTGCGTCGCGAGCATCTCGGCACCGGCCTGCGCCACACGCGCGTAGACGGTCCCGCAGGTGTCGTTCGGCTCGATCGCGATCGCACGCTGATCGATGATGTCGCCGGCGTCGGCCTCCGCGGCGAGGTACATGAACGTATTTCCGGTGACTGTGTCGCCGCGCAGGATGGCCCAGTTCACCGGCGCGCGGCCACGGCCGGCCGGGAGCAGCGACGCATGGAATCCCACGCAGCCCCGGGGCGGAATCGCCAGGACGTCACGCCCGAGCAACCGCGTCCAGCCCACAACGACAATGAGGTCGGGCGCGAGCTTGCGGAGACGCTCGACGTCCTGCGGAGAGTTCAGGTTGTCCGTGCGCAGGACAGGCACGCCGAATCGCCGGGCAAGCGGCTCCAGGTCCACGGCGCCCGACTGCTTGGCCCCCATTGCGGCGGTCGGCATGACGACGGCCACCACCTCAGCCTTCGAGCGAAGAACGGCCTCGAGCGCCGGCTCGGCCTCGTGCACCGCGCCGACAAAGACGACGCGCCTCGTGGAGTGACTCATCGCGACGACGCCGTGTTCCACCAGGCCGCGACCCGTCCTCGGAGCTGGAGACGCCGCCGCAACGCCGCCTCTGCGAGTTGCCTAAGAATTCGGATAGCACCGGAGCGTGACTTTCGGAGCCGCAGCAGGGTGATCGGCGTGCCTCCGTACTTTTCCTTGTGGCGTCCCAGCCCACCCCAGTCGAAGCGCTGCGCGCCGCGCGCCTTCCAATAGCGCAGCGCATACCAGTTCAGCGCCTCCGTCGGACGGAGCTGACGGCTCGTGCTATAGCTCGCCACGTTTCCCCAGAGATAGGCGGTCGAGCCGATCGCCGGGTAGATTCCGGTACCGATGCACCGGCCCTCGGGATCCCGAGCCCGAAGCAGCAAAAGCCGGCCAGAGCGAATCATGTGGTGAATGAAGCTCTGGACGAGTGCGACGTCATAGCTCGGGACCAGGGCCTTCGTTAGAAGGCCGTCTTTGAGCTGGGCGTAGTATTCCACGGCAAAGGTCGGATCGGCCGCGCCAACCTCCTCGACCGTGACGCCCATCTTCTCGGCCTTCCGGATGCACCGCCGACAGGCGCTCTTCATGTCCGCGAACAGTCGCGCCTCGGAGTGCGTGAGATCGCTCTCATAAGTTTGCACGGCACTGTACAGGTAACCCGCTTCTCTCGCGTCGTCGATCGTGACACGGCGATCCAGGATCTCGACGTGAGCACACCCGAGAGTGTCGAACGCGAATCGCTCCAGAGCGGTCAGGGCGGCCGTCGCCGGGATGCCCGGATACAACGCGAAACCCATGCAGGGGATCATCCACCGAGGAAACGGGCTGCCCAGGATTCGTATGCCCATTCGCGTCTCGATCAGGCCGGCAAAAAATCCGCAGACGGTTTCGCCTTGTCGAAGCTCGGCGAGTACCGGTATGGCATTCCGCGAATCGGCGACGAAATCCATGGCCTCGCGTGACAGCTGGGCGTCGCGTATCGCGGCGACGTTTGCCCAAAAGCGGTCCGGATCGGCCGGATGAAAATCGGGCACCGGATGGCTCGGTTCGGCCACCACGGTTACAGCAAATCGATCCCGACCGCGTGGCGTAGCGATGACCGTCGCCGCCGTCATCGCAAGGCGGCACCGTCGGAAATGGCGCGACGATCCGCTAGGCAAAGGTGGCGACGCAGACTCATTAAAAACGAATTTTCCTCTGCCCGCGCAGCAGCGATCTATAGCCGGGAAGGTATATACCGCGACGTATGGCTGATCGGCGCAGTGAGAGGCCGTGTGCGCAAACGCGAGCGATTTTCCTGGACCACCGGGCGCCGGATCCGTGATACGACAGTCTTGAAAATGAACGTCCTGGTCGTGGTGACGAACTATCCGTTTCCCGGTCACGAGTTTTCGGGTCTCTTCAACGAACGATCGGTGCTGGCTCTGCGGGAATTCTGTGACACGGTCGAGGTCCTGGCGCCTCGCCCATACGTTCCCAGGTGGCCGCCGGTCCTGAACCTGACGCCGCGCTGGCGCGCATACGCCACGATACGAGAATACGAGGTCCGAAACGGCGTCCCTGTTCATCGCCCCGCTTACATTCACCTGCCTCGCTTTGGCAATGCGATTTGGAGCGGGCTGGGAGCGTTCCTGTGTTCCAGGCACGCCGCGCGCAACATCCACCGACGCGTCGGCTTTCACGCGATCATCTCGTTCGATCTCATCGCTGCCGGTGGCCTAGCATGGCGGTTGGCTCGTGATCTGCGCATTCCGGCGGCCTGCTGGGCCGCCGGGGAACGAATTCCCGCGCGCACCGTGCGACATCTCGATCTCGTTTTCTACCAGAGCCGCGAGCTGTTTGAGATGGCAGCGCGCGTCTTACGGACGAGCCCACACCGTTTGCCCCACAAGCAGCATGTCGTCCTCCCGCGTGGGATTCCCGAACCCCCCGCGTTGCCGAGAGCCGAGATCCGGAGCCGCGTCCGTGCGGCGTGGGGTATTCCGGACGACGCGATCGTCGTGCTGAGCGTCGGTCGTGTCACCCGAGAGAAGGGGATCTTCGAGCTGCTCGAAGCAGTCACCCTCGCCGCGGCGCGGGATCCGAGACTGTTCTGCGTGATCGTGGGGTGCAAGCCGGGCTTCGACGAGACCACGATGGTCCAAGCCGCACTAGTCAATGCACCGTCGCTGACGGCGCGGGTCAGGCTCGTTCCCGCCTGCGCCCCTGAACAGGTGTGGGAGTATCTGTGCGCCGCCGACATCTTTGCGTTCACCAGTCACAAGGAAGGAATGCCGAACGCGTTGCTGGAGGCGCTCGTCATGCGCGTTCCCGCAGTAGCGTTCGGAATTCCGCCCGTCCTCGAAATCGACAGCGGCTCGGGTGGTCTCATCACCGTTCGTCCGTTCGATGTCGCGCTATTCGCAGAGGCGCTTGTCCGTCTCGCCAGCTCTTCGAGCCAGCGGATCCGCCTAGCGGAAATCGGACACGGTCAGGTGATGGCCCGTTTCATGGTGCGGAAAAATATGGCGGAGGCGCTTCGACACCTCCGCGGCGTTCACGGCCGCCGGACAATCGCCCCGGGCGCCGCTGCGCTCACAACACTGAGCGAGCGCGCCGCCGAAGATCGGAGCTAAAGCGTCGCGACCACGCCGTACCGCGGGTCAGGTCCGAGCTTTTCCAAAATTGACACCCGGTGTGTCGACCTGCGGCATCTTCGACGCCACGACCCCAAACCCGTACGGGTTGTCCCAATGGGTCAGTGTGGCCGCGGAGTAGCCATTGGAGAAGAGCCAGCGGCTGACTTCGATTGGTGAATGATAATGGCGCCAGAGCGGCGTCAAGGTGTCGTACGATCCCACGAGCCGCTCGGACCACGACAAGTCACGAAATTCCCCTCTGACCCTATGCCACAAGAGCGAGGTCGTCGCGTACGAGAAGACAACGAGTTTCTGTATGACGCGCGGCGAGCGCGCCGTCATCGTGCGGATCGCATCGAGCGCCGGATAGACACCATATCGCTTGAAGAAGCCTTCCGGGCGGCGATAGAGCCACATATACAGCCGGCCACCGCTCTTCACGAGCTGGGCGGCCCGCACAAAACTCTCGTAGGTGTCCCGCGTATGATGCAACACACCGTTCGAGAAGACGAGATCGAAGGTTTCAGCAGCGAATGGAGGCATGTGCAGATCACCCCTGACAAAATGCACGTTCTTCGAACGCCTGCGAGCTTCAGCCTGGAAGACACTGGTCGAGTAATCGAAGCCGACGATGGTGGCTCCGTACTGAGCCAAGCCGTCGGTCAGTTGCCCATTTCCGCAACCGAGATCGAGAACAACTTTGTTCTTCCACCATTCCGCGCTGGTACCCGTTTCCTCCAGCAACTGCTCGATGCGGGACTGAGTCGTCCAGCCCCACGTCCGGCTCAGATCGTGGGAGAAATGCAGATCCCATTGCGCTGAAAAGCTCCACGCCCGACTCTCTGGGCTACTTCGCAGTTGCACCGCGGCCAGCGTCCCGTCGGAGGCGATCTGTTCACGATATCGGTTCAGCCACTCAGAAGGGAATGTCGCATCCAGCATCACCGGGACCCCGTCGATGATCGGGTACGCCGTGCGGCATGATTCACACATCAGAATTCCGTCGGCAACGTCGTCAGGCTGTGTGTCGAGACAGCGCAGGACCGACAGCCGCACCGGATGCCCGCATGATGGTGCCCGCAGTAGCCGCAGGACTGCTCGCTGCATTGTATGGCTCTCGTTCTGACGCCGTCGGTCGTTAATTCAAATCGACGCTGAATTTATTGATCCACAGAATCGTGTTCAGCCAGCGCCAGACACGGAAATCGAAGCGCCGACGTCCTGCAACGATGCGGCTCCACTCGCGTGACATTTCCGCCGCGTCAATCGCCGGAATTCCGCGCGCGGCGTCGCTCGCGAGTATTTGCTCCACCCACCGCCGCTGTGCGAGGAGCCACGCTCTTTCCGGCGTCGCAAACCCGATCTTATCCTTTCGATCCAAAATTTCGTCTGGAACGATCTTCCGCATGGCCTGACGAAGCACAGCCTTTGTGGTGCCGTCGCGAGCGATGAGGTAGTCTTCGGGCAAGGAAAAAACGAACTTCACCAGCGCTGGCGTCAGGAACGGCACTCTGCTCTCGATCGAAAACGCCATCGAGTTACGGTCTTCGTACCGCAGGAGCGCCGGCAGGCTCGTCTCCGTGAGCGTCTGATGCAACGTGCGCTTCAAAACGTCGTTCCCGCTGATGTAGCCAGGACTCCACGGCTTCACGCCCCGCTCGCGGAACCAACGCTCGTGCATCCAGGCCGGCATGAGCTCTTTATTGATCCAACGCCGCAGCGGGTCCTGCAACTGCGACGGAACGAGGAAATCCAGCGCGCGAAGCGAAAAAGAGGCGACACTCGCCGCGTGGGAGGTCGAGGCGTTCCGCAAGAACCGCACCGCCTCGACCCATTTGCCATCCCGAACAAACGAAGCGAAACGCGCTGCGACGTAATAAGGGTATCCACCCAGCAGTTCGTCGGCCCCCTGGCCATCGAGCATCACCTTGATGCCGGCGGCCCGCGCCTGCTGGAACACGCGGCGCTGGGCGTAGATGCTTGTGCTGCCAAAGCATTCGCCCTGCGCGTCGACGAGAGCTTCAAAATCCGCGATTAGATCGGACGGGCTGGGGCTGACTTTATGAACCACCACGTTGTTCTTGCTCGCGACGATGTCGACCCAGCGCTCTTCATTAACCACCGGCTCATCGGCGACATAGCTGAAGGCGTGAATGGTCAAGTCCGAATCGAGCTGTCGCATGACGGCGACGATCGACGATGAATCGATACCACCGGAAAGGGCGGTCCCGAGCGGCACATCGCTGCGCAGGTGGATGCGCACGTTGTCGACGAACAGTTCCTGGAGCCGCCGTGCGGCGGCGTCGAACGAGAGCTCCGTCCGTTCACTCAGATCCACGCTCCAGTAACGAATCGGTTCGGCGCCCGCGCACTCAGCGTTCAGCGGAACGTCCATGTAATGCGCCGCGGGAACCTGCCTGATCTCTTCGAGCAGCGTCTCCCCGCCGTGATCCGTGATTCCATGACGCAGGTAATCGTAGAGACGCTGCGTGTTGATTCGGCGGCGGATTCCGGGAAGCTGCAGGAGCGGAACTAACTCCGAGGCGAAAACAAGCCCTCCCTGCCAACGAACATAGTAAAGAGGCTTGATCCCGAAAAAATCGCGAGCGAGAAAAATCTTTCGGAGGCGAGTGTCCAAAATCGCCAGGGCGAACATCCCGACCAGACGGTTCAGTGCACCCGGGCCCCATTGCACGTACGCGGCGAGCAGCACTTCGGTGTCGGACGCCGTTCGGAACTGCACGCCAAGCGCCTCGAGCTCCGCACGCAGCTCGACGTAGTTGTAGATCTCGCCGTTGTAGACGATGTAGTACCGACCGTCGGGCGTGCCCATGGGCTGCCAGCCACCCGGCGATAAATCGAGGATCGAGAGCCGTCGATGCAGCAGCAGCGCGCCGGCGTGAAAATCTCTGGGGACCTTCCGGTCCAGGTATACCTGCCGGTCCTCTAGAGCCAGTACGCCGAAGTCGTCAGGCCCACGATGTTCGATCGCACGAGACAGCGATTCGACCAGATTGCCGTCGATGCGACGCGAGGACGGAAAGGCAAAGCCAGCGATGCCGCACATGTCACGGAGAGTAGCGTAACCGCGCCACGTCAGGCAAACACTCGAACGGAAGCGTCAACTCGTGGTCAACAGCACGGTGGAAAGCTACGATGACGGAGTGCGCGCCCGGTCGATCAACGTGTCACGAAGGTGCTCTGCGATATAGCCGACCAACAGTCGCTTCCCTTGCCCCGTAAGGTGGACTTCATCGATGAAGCAGTCCTCGGTGGACCCGTCGAACGCGCGACTGCCGTCGAGGAATATCCGGTTCGTGCCTTCGGTTTGCTGAGCCAGCTCTGTCCGGAGACGCGCGAGCACGGTCGCCATGAACACCTTACGGTACGCATAGTTCGTTTGCGCACGCAGTTTCAATTCATTCGGCGTGTTGACTCGACGAAGATGGAGATACGGCTGCAGGACCGTCACGAATTGCGCGCCTATGCCGCTGGCGATCGCATGCATCGCCGCTTGGTTCGCCAGGTACTCGGAGACCATGGAGTCGACGGCTCTCCCATCCGATTGGCGGGCGCTTTCGTCACGGCGCTCGCGGATCTTTCGAAACACGTTCAGAAACTGCGAGTAGCGTCCAATCGCGAACGCTGCGTTCATGAACGGGTGGTGAACGGCCATCTCCACGTAACCGTCCGTGTACGGTATGCCGGGCGGGGCGCCTTTCGTCATGGCGACGATATCATTGGCGCCGTCGACCGCGATCACGATGTCGGGATGCAGGCGAACTCCGTATCGAGCCAGCATGATGACTTGTTGCGACGATATAGCGCCTCCTTGTGCGAAGTTGATCACCTGCGTCCGCCTGCCTGAAACATCCCCGAACAGTTGTGAGTACGCCTCATATCCCACGTCCACGAGGGAATCCGCTGTAGAACCGCCGAGGATCAGGACACGAAGCTCATCGGCGCGTCGCTCCGGATAACGCAACAGGAAGCGGTCGTTGGTGCGGACACCGAGGAACGGCTCATACTTGAAAATGTGATGGAAACCCTCATTCTGGTTACCGTATCGAAGGAAGACTGCGAGCCGGGCACCTACTTCGAGCACCCCGAGCATCAATAACGCGCCGCCGACACACAGCAGAAGTTTAGAAACGGCTGTGCGTCGGCTCAGCCGGCTCGAGCCCGCATCTGCGTGTCGCGCAACGCTATCCAAGGGCACTTCTACCATGTCATCCACTTCCTTTAATCAGTGCACCGCGACCTCTCGCGGCTCTTCGAGAACCGACAGCGTGTCGGCGGCCCGGTCCTGGGCACGAAGCTTACAATACGCGAGCATCTCCCCGGTCCAGCGCTCCGGGATCTATCCGGTCATCAAGTGAGCGAGATGCTCAGCGCTTCGGAACCGATTTCAGCTCGAAAATCGGCGGCGGGACCTCCACCGCTCGGTGTCCGCCCACGGACACTCATGCCAGCATGCCCAATTCGCAGGGCACGGAGATAAGCGCAGTCGCGCGAAAGTCGCTTGATCTAGGTGATTCTGCATACGTTTCACCTCTGGCACTGAAGTCGCACTCGATCGCCCGCAAGAGTCGAACGAAGACCCCTTCCCCGACAAAGGCAAGCCCCTCTCGGGTGGGGCGCGCAAAGCCACGGGTCAGGTTCACCAAACCTGATAGCCGGGCTACCGAAAGGAAGGGTCACGGGACCCGCCTGCGGAGTCGAGGTCTTCGGATGGAGGATTGCTATGATTGCCAGGCGGTTTGTGGGGATGCTCGTACTCGCTGCGATTCTATCTGTTCTCACGTTCGGACAGCTCAGCGGGGCGTCGGCCGGCCAGAGCAACGTCTCCATCACGAGTTTGCGCCTCGGCTCGTCGTCTGCCGCGGCAGGCGGCAGCGTCACCGCTCAGATCGTCGTCCGCAACAGCGGCCGGGGAGCGACCTCTCCGGTGCTGACGGTGTGGCTCGTCCCGCCGGGCCAAACGCTCGCTTCTGTTTCCCGCTCCGCACTCTTGTCGACGAATTCGCTCGGGACGCTTGCGGCCGGCAAGCAGATCACGGTCGTGGCAACACTGCCGATCTATAGCGGCACGCCGGCCGGGACGTATCAGACGATCGCTCAGGTCGACACCGGCAAGGCAGAGACGATGATGAGCGATAACACCGCGGCGGCGACGCTGACTGTATTTTCGTCGACCGTCGCATCGACGACGCCAACGACGGACTCCACGACGTCTTCCTCGACGTCCTCGGCGTCCTCGACATCCTCGACATCCTCGGGCTCGTCGACGACGTCGACGTCGACGACCACGCCCACCTCGACCTCTACGTCGACGACGACACCCACGTCAACTTCAACGTCCGGCTCGACGTCAACTTCAACCTCCGGCTCTTCCACGAGCACAGCGACCGCGTCTACGTCGTGCGATTACTACGCGTCGCCGACCGGCCGGGGCGATGGGCGCACGGTTTCCACTCCCTTTTCGATCAGCTCGTTCTGGTCTGTGGCGTCGGCCGGCAAGACCCTCTGCCTGCTGGACGGCATCTACCAGGGTACCTCGTCGATGATCGCACCGGGCAGCGCGAGTCCTGGGCTCAGCGGCACGTCGTCGAATCCGATCACGATCCGGGCCCTGAACGATGGAGGCGCCACGATCGACGCCCAGTTCGCCACGTACCCCGTGTACCTCAACGGCAACAACTGGTGGGTACTCGAGGGCTTCAACGCGAAGAACGGCAGCGATTCGGTGGTGTTCGTATATGACTCCAGCAACAACGTCGCCCGACGCATCGTGGCCTGGGACACCCGAATGGACATGAACTCGAATATCTTCGGGGTCCACGGTGCGAGCAACGGGAACACGTTCGAAGATTGCGCGGGCTTCGGCACGGCTCGTAAGATTCTCAGCCCGTCACAGGGGCCCACGAACACGACATTTCGCCGCTGTTGGGCTCGCTGGGAAGGCTCGATCAACGTCGGTCCGAAGTTTCCGGTCCAGCTTTACTACAACACCACCGGCTTCAAGTGCGAGAACTGCATCGCGACGTGGAGCGCAGAGTCGATGCCTCAGTCCTACACGCTGTACAACAACGGCGCCGTCTGGACCGGTGTCTACGCCGGCACATACTCGAACTATGAAGTACAGAGCCCAGATGCACTGTTCAGCATGGCGAGCGACAACTACGGCGCGGACCTCGGAATCCGGGTATATGGCAGCCTCGCCTATCTCAAAGGCGTTGAAGACCGCTTTACGTTTGGAACGCTGTTCCGCTCGATCTGGTCGAGTGGCGTGTATTTCCGCCACAATGTCGCTGTCGTTCATCCCAATCATCCGCGGTTCAGTTCGACACGCGGATTTCTCACGACTACCGGCGTAACGTTGTCGAATGTCATCGCGGATCGAAATTCGTCTGTCCGTGGCACGGCTGATGTTTTCTCGGCGGGATTTGTGGTCACCGGTCAATCGGAGGGAACCCAGCTCGCGAAGTTTGGCGGCACCGTTGCGGATCCGTGGACTAGCACGACCGTAGGAGCCAATCTGTGTAATCGGTGGATCGACGGAGCGCCGTCTCAGCAGCCGCTTTGGCCATGGCCAATGACTCAGCGGATCAAGAGTGCGACCGCTTCGGCTGGCGCATACGCGGGGCCATGCCCGGGCTGCTCCGGTGGACGCGCCGCTCGGACAGCGACCGACGTGACTGCCGAAGTCGAGGCGCTGCTCGGCACGATTCCGTCGCAGTGCAAGAGTCAATGAGGGAGTAAGGGAGTAA
>OEMN01000535.1_pt1 | contig 11270 bp, 7 predicted proteins | sample 1503231 | NCBI WGS metagenome assembly OEMN01 (sample SAMEA104379591, study PRJEB20068) | metagenome | biome: 1000743; feature: 77; material: 1998 | place: USA | collected 2012 | depth 25 m
GGACAACCTGACGAACAAGGGGTTGATTCATGGCCGCTTCGACCTGGTGACGGTGTGGAACGATCACATGAGGAAGGAAGCCGTTGAACTGCATGGTGTTCGAGCGGACCGCGTGGCGGTGACCGGCGCGCAACAGTTCGATCAATGGTTTACGTGGCAGCCTTCCACGTCCCGCGAAGCGTTCTGCGCACGCGTCGGCCTCGACGCGACTCAGCCGTACCTGCTTTATCTATGCTCGTCGAAGTTTGTTGCGCCGGACGAAACGCGGTTCGTTCGCCAGTGGATCAGAGAGCTGCGCGAGTCGTCATCGCCCGGGTTGCGAAGTGCGGGAGTACTTGTCCGCCCGCATCCGCAGAATGAGGAGCAGTGGTCTCAGTTTGACACGAGCGATCTCGCAAACTGTGCGATCTATCCGAGGGCCGGCGCCATCCCGATCGATACCGCGAGCAAGGCCGACTACTTCGATTCGATCTATCACAGCGCTGCGGTCGTGGGAATCAACACCACGGCAGAGATCGAAAGCGCCATCGTGGGCCGTCAGGTGTATACGCTCCTCGCGGCCGAGTTCCATGAAACGCAAGTGGGAACGGTTCATTTTCACTACCTGCGCGAGGCGGGCGGCGGCCTGGTGCACGTGGCCCGCGATTTCCGTGAGCATCTGCTCCAGCTCGACGCCGCGCTTCATACCAACGTCGAAGACGACCCGCGATGCCGACGATTCGTGGAAGCATTTATTCGCCCCCATGGGATCGACGCTCCGTCAACACCAAGGCTCGTCGATGCCATTGAAACTGCGGCAACGCGCCCGGCGATTGACGGACGCCCGTCATGGCTCGCGGCTCGTATGCTGCAACCCTTATTGAGGCGCCGTGCCGCTCGTGCCGAGCGCGACGCGGCCCTCAAACTCGAAGCGAAGGCCGCCGAGCGAAAGGTGAAAAGCGAGCTGGCGAAACAGCAAAAAAAGAGACAAAAGAAGGAGAAACGCGGGCGGGCCGAAGCCGGAGAAACAGCCTGACGATCGCGCTACACCGTCGCACGGTCCGCGACGCGAGCCGGCAACACGATCCGTCGCAGCTCTACGAGCGGCGGGACCGCTTTCCAGTCGAAATCCAGGAACTCGACACCGTCCGGACGCTGGCGCGAGGGTGCCAGCCCCAGCCCCCAACCCTCGGAGTTGTTGTACGTCACATGCTCTGAGTGCCAGTCGAGATCGCCCCAGGGAGAGTCGGAACGATTGTCGCGATGCAGGGCTTTTGAGACGCGCAGGCTTCCCACGTGGTCGACGTGGTAGACGCTCCCCCCGATTTCCACGATAGGGATCCCGGCTCCATGTACCTTGACCATGAAGTTCGTGTCTATCCCGGCCCTGGCGGCACGATAGACCTCGTTGAACCCTCGAAGTCGATGAAACGTGTCCCGATCACTCAGCAGGAAATCCCCCGCCGCGCTCGAGAAAAGCGGGGGTTTCAGGTCCGGTTGGCGAACCTGATTGGCACGATCCTCCAGGGCTGACCACTGCAGACCAATCTGATCGACACCGAGCTTGATGTCGCAGCGTGGTGCGCGGTAGATCGTGCCGGGCTGCAACCGACGGTCGGCGATGGCGTCCACGATTTCGCGGCCGACGAGGATGTCCGCGTTCGTGACGAGCACGAACGGAGCCGCCGCGCGGCGGATGCCGACGTTCTTGGCGACGTACTCAAGGTAGGGCACTCGCGGATTCTGGGTCATTGCCGCCTGGTACTGCGATGCGACGACGACCGTGCGCAAGACGCGTTTTGCGGCGTCGGGAAGCTCCTGCGCGAGCATCTCGCACAGCAGCGGGCGACCGGGAATCGGATCCCATTCGACCAGAATCAATTCATATGGCACACCGCGCTCAGACAATCGCTCGTAGTTGAAACGCAGAGGCGTGGCGATGCGGTCGCGGAAGTCTCCTCCGTAATTGTCGTGCCGCGCCGTGATGACGATGCTGACGAAGAGTGAGGCTGAGGCGGTCATCGTGCGCTTGAAACGGCCTGCTCCCGCGTCCGCATGTCGAGGACCTGAATCGCGGCTTCGATGAGATCCAGCTTGACTTCCATCGCTATCAACTGTTCGTTCGCCGAATCCGTAACCCTGTGCGCGTTTTCGACGCGCGCGCGCATTCCCTGGAGCTCTGCCTTCACCGATTCCACGCGGCGCCTCTCCTCCGCCGTTCGCGGCTGCTCGCGCTCGAGTTCGGCTTTGACGCGCTCGAGCTCTGCTTTAATGCGATCGGCGTCGCGCTTCATGAGCTCGGTCTCGGCCTGGGCGCGGTGCGTCGCCTGTTTCCAACCAGATACCGCCTCGGTGGTGTCTTCGTACCGGCGTTTCCAGTTCGACGCATCGGCGCGGACCTCCTCGAGCTTTTGCTCGAGCTGCGCGATCTTCGCTTCCGTACGTCGCACGTCACCATTCAACTGCTGCACCTGTGAGACAGGTGCGAGGCCGAACGCCCCAAGGAGTCTCGTGATGCCCGTTGTCATGGGGCGATTGTCCCATAGACCGTCCATCGAGGCTCGCACCGGTGGCAGAGTGGATTTCCGCGTTCGTGAGGAGCGACGAGAATAAGTATTATTGACGGCGTGCCGCGGCGCACGCTGACACCCGATGAATTGACGCAGCTGCTCGAACGCTTTCCACTGGAGCGTGCGGGTGGACGACCGCTCGAAGAGGCCACCGAGGCGCAAGGCCAGCTGCTGTTCGAACGCATTGCCGCACTCACCGAGGCCCTTCGCGGAACGGAATCGAATGAGACGACACGCCTTGCCTCGCGCATGCTGTTGGTCGATCTGACTTCCGCGGCAGCTCATTTTAGAGGACGCACGAACACGATGCGGTCCCTGCTCGCGAAAGCGCTCGCCGAGCTGCGCGACCTGCGCCATGGATCAGCTGAGCACGACCGACCCTGAACCGGTCGACGTCACATCGGCCGACGGCTTTCAGCTCCCGACGTCCGTCGTTGCCGTATTTATGGCGGTCCTCATCCTCGCTGCGGTCGGATGCCATTTCATCAGTGCCGATTCGGCGACAACTGCCGCAGTCAAGGTCGTCACGTCCACCCTCGCTCTCGCTGTCGTCCCCGGTGCGTTGATCACGCTTCTCTGGCGCGTTCGGCCCCGGTTGCCCGTGCTCGAACTCCTGGGGTTCGCCATTGCCCTCAGCTTTGGCATCGTGCACCTTCTGACGATTGTGGCCGTGTCGATTCACGCCAGTCCGAATTCCATCTTGATCGGCCTTGTACTCGCCTCGTTCGTCATGGTTGTGCGAGCCGTACGAGCGCCGTCGATCGCGGTGACTTTTACGATCGACGAGCTCATTGTCCTTGGTTTGCTTGTCGCCGTGGCAGTGCCTTTGTACGTGCAGGGATCCCCGTTTGACGCCTACGAAGACCAGGTGCTTGTCTCCATCATGCGACGCCTCAGCGAACTGCAAGGGCCGCGGATCGACAACCTCTACGTGGCGCCGGGAGTCGTCTATACGTATCCGTTCCCCGGAGCGCTTTACTTGATGGCACTGACCGCACGGCTCGGTGACATCGATCCGCTGTTCCTGTACCACAAGCTGCGCTTCTTCTGGGGACCGGCGGCGCTCGTGATGCTCTATCTTGCGGCACGCTATGTTTTCGGCCGCCCGGCTGTCGCGTGCGCCGTCACCGTGACCGCCGCGGTGCTGGTGTGCAGCGGCGCGTTCGCGATGGTTGCGGGTTTTCCGTCATGGTGGGGTCAACTGGCGCCGTATAGCTATGTGCCAGACGTAGCGATGACCGTGTTGCTGCCGGCGCTTCTCGTCGTCACGTTCGGGTATGTGCAGTCTGACGTCGCACGAGAACGCTCCTTTTTTCTGGCCGCAATCGCGATGCTCGTGCTCATGCTCACGATGATTCACATCAGGGAGGTCGTCCAGTTCGCGGCCTACCTTGGATGTTTTCTCGTTGTCGCCGCCGCAGTAAAAACGCTTCGGCCCTATCTCGGCAAGGCAGCCACGTTGCTCGTTTTCACCCTGGTCGTTGCCGTGATTTACACGCGATGGCAGGCCACGATCGTCCCAGGGGTAAGCAACATCGTCGAAGGGTACCGGGCAGAATTGCTGTCGACGACCGCTACCCTTCCGCTGCGAACGCTGGTATTTGGGTTCGCGCCGAGCACGCTCGGCGATTTCATCCAGGACTTCGATCAGGTTTTCGCCGGGTTGACACCGTTTCTCTTGTTCGCCGGCCCGGCAGTGGTGCTGATGTTCCGTCACCGCCCGCTGGTGTGGTTGATTTCCTCGAGCACGGTTGCGTACCTCGCGGTCACAAGTGTCCCCCTCCTCGCCCTTCCATATGTCTATTTGACGTACTTCGAAATTCTTCACGTTCCAATCCGCAACGTCATCTTCTTCGTTTATCTGTTTGCGGGAACGTTCGTCTACGCATTAGTGATCGCCCTCGCTCGCATCGATCGCACTCGCCTGCTGCCACTCGTTGCGGGAGTAAGCGGTGGCTTGCTGGCGTTGCTCGCGACACTCTGCCTCAATCGGAGCTATGGCGGTTTCGCTGCGCCATTGATTGCGGCCTACGGTTTGACCTTCCTGTGGGTCACGGGAGCGCCGCTGTTACGCACGATCAATGCGCGCGGCGCGGTTCTGGTGCTGACCGGATTGATGGCACTGTTCGCGATGTGGCCCGACCATCAACCCGTTCAGCGGACAGCCGCGGTCAATGTTCGGTGGACGTCGGGACTGCCAGCCGCGCGACGTGTGGCACTGGAACGCCAGTTCGGATTGACCAACGGTGAACGTGGCGCAGATTCCAGCGACGGGGTGAACGTCTGGGGATATCGGTTGATCGACCTTTCGCGTGAGAATGTGCGCGCCCTGGTCACCCACCCCGACGCGATCGACACAAATGATATCGATCGGGCGACGTTCACGGTGCCACCACAACCTCCGAGGACCGATCATCAATTCCTGGGGGTGGAGTATGCCGCTTGGCTCCAGTTCCCGGGTACGCTTCTTTTGGTCGTCACTGCTGTACTCGTATGGGCGGTCGCATTCATCGTGCCGGCAGCACTCGCGACTTCTCGAGGCAGCAACGCCATCGCATCGCTTGACGGCGCCTTGAACGAACCGTTCTACAAGTTTGCACTTCCCTACGTGGTTTTCATCATTCCATTTGCACTGTGGTCGGCTCGGCCGATGCTGTCGCCGCTTGGGATGGCGCCGATGCCACCGGCCGCTCGGGCGCAGACACCGGATGCGCTCATTGAGCACATCTCGTGTGTAACAACGCCCCGCATGCCCGCTCGGTTTGCGGAAGAGGAAATAATTCTGCCCGAACGAACGGTCTGCCCGCCCAATCGCGCCGTTATCGAGTGGGTACGAACCCAGGTGCCCGTCGAGGCGGTGTTCGCGGTCGATCGCTGGACTCCATATCCGCCGCAGCTCTTCATGTCTCAACAGGCAGTGGTTTTTCCAACGCTCGACGCATCCTTCATCCGTGAGGACGCACTGTTCGGTGAGTACTACCGAGTGTTCGAGGAGCGAGTGCGCCGCTATCACGCGCAGCCCTTCTTCAACGCCGTAGAAACGCCTGGCGAGCGCTCAGCGTTCGTGAAGACGCTAGGTGTGACGCATGTGCTCCTCAGTCCCGTTCACTATGGTGAGCTGCGTCCGGTTCTTGACTCTCTTCCTGAGCAGTTCGCGCTCAGGTACGACAACGAACAATGGGCCGTGTACGAAGCAATTCGGAACACGAATTGAGCACACCAGCCTCTGGCGCCAGTGTCTTCATATCGGTACGGGTAGCAGGCATCTGCGCGCTCTTGATTGTCGGCTCGGCGATCGGGTGCCGATTTCTTGGAGAGGGCCAGACCCTGACGGCCGCGCTCAAGCTCGTGACGGCGACGCTCGCGGTTGGTGTCGTGCCCGGCGCCCTGGCAACGATGCTCTGGCGACCACGCCGAGCGCTCACGTTGCTCGAGGTCATCGGCTTCGGCGCCGCAATCAGCTTCGGGCTGGGGCACTTGATCGCTGTCTTCGCAGTTTCCGCTCACGTCGGCGCGTCGATCACCCTTGGCATGCTTGCGATCGCTTCGACGCTAATGGCCATCCGCACCATTTGGCGGCCGTTCGGCCTTGTCGTCGTCACTCTGGACGAGCTGATCGTGCTCTCGCTGCTCCTTGCGCTGAGTGTTTTCCTGTACAACCTGGGCTCGCCTGTGACCTGGTGGGAAGACCAAGTGCATGTATCGATCGTTCGCCGCTTGAGCGAGCTTGCGTCGCCGCGCCTGGACAATCTGTATGTAACACCCGGCATCGTCTATTCATACCCGATCCCTGGCACGCATTACTTCATGGCGCTGATCGCCAGGCTGAGCGATCTGGATCCGCTTTTCGTGTATCACAAGCTCCGGTTCTTCTGGGGGCCCATCGCGCTGGTGATGCTCTATCTTGCGGCGCGTGCGGTGTTCGGACCGAGGGGCATCGCGTCAGGCGTGACTGTTACCGCGACGGCGCTCGTCTGCAGCGGAGCCTTCGCGATGGTTCCGGGCTTCGACTCGGGCTGGGGTCAGTTGGCGACATTCAGCCACGCATCCGACATCGCCATGAACGTTCTACTTCCGGCCCTTCTTGTCGTTGCGTGTGGCTACCTGACGGGGGAGATGCCGCGCGAGCGCTCCTTCTTCCTCATGGCAACTGTGATGCTCGTCCTCATGTTGACCATGGTCCACATCAGGGAGATCGTCCAGCCTGCCGTGTACATGCTTTGCCTCGCGCTGGTAGCAGCGATGGTGCGTCCGTTTCGGGCCTACCTCCGCCGATCTATCGCGCTGGTGTGTGTGTTCGTTGGCGTCGCAGTCGTCTACGTCCTGTGGCAGAGACAAGCCGTCGGGCTCGTCAGCGACATTGTCCAGACGCATCGCGCGCAATTGGCCACGATCGTCACGACAACCCCTTGGCAGCACCTGATCACCACTCCAGCGCCCGTCCTGCTCCGTGATTTCCTGATCAACAGCGATCAGACATCCGGCGGCCTCATCCCGCTATTCTTGTTCGCCGGTCCAGCCGTCCTGCTGCTGTTTTCAGAACGGCCACTCGTGTGGCTGATGTCCTCGAGCACGCTGCTGTATCTCGGAATCATGACGGTTCCTCTGCTGTCGATTCCGTACATCTACCTGACGTACTTCGAAATCTTGTATACGCCAGTTCGCAACGTCGCCTTCTTCGTGTACTTGATTGCGGGATCGGCTATCTGCGCCGGGGTTTTGGCGCTTGCCCGCATCGATCGCACGCGGCTGTTGCCGCTGGCGGCGGGAACTCTCGCGGGCGCGCTGACCATTCTCGTCACCCTGTCCTTCAACCGAAGCGCGGGTGGATTCATTACGCCCCTCATCGCGGCGTACGGCCTTGGGTTCCTGTGGACGTCGTCCGTTCGGACCAATCGCGTTCGGGCTGTCGCTGCCCTGGCGCTCGGGCTGCTCGGTCTTGTCGCGCTGTTTCCGGAGCGCGAGGTGGCTCAGCGCGTCAACCATGTGAGTGTCAGATGGACATCAGGCTTGCCCGAGGCGGAGCGCGCGGCGCTCGAGCGGCAGTTCTCGCTTACCGCCGCGGAGCCCAACAGCAACTATTCGCGGGATGTGAACGTCTGGAATTACGACCTCATTGACGTGTCGGCCGGAAACATCAAAGCGCTTGTCAATCATCCGAGAGTCGTTGATACGAACGACATCGATCGCAGCAACTTCACCGTACGCGCACGGCCCCCCGAGGACGACCATCCCTATGTTGGAGTCACCCGTATCGTATGGCTCCAGCACCCGGGTTTTCTGCTGTTTGTGGCGACAGCGGCGTTCATATGGGCGCTTGGCTTCGTCGTACCGGCGGTTCTCGCATCCTCTAGGGGGCGCCGCGCTGTTGCGTCGTTTCAGCAGGCGTTGGATGCGCCTTTCTACAGAAGCGCAGTTCCGTTTGTGCTGTTCATGATCCCGTTCACGGTGCTGACGGCACGCGCCACACTGTCGCCGCTGACCGCCGCTCCTTCACTCCCCGGCGGTCGCGCCGACACTCCGGCCTCGATGGTCGCGCGGATACCATGCGTGACCACATCAGGCGCCGCCACGCGGTTTGCCTCCGTCGATGACGTCGTACCCGAGCGGACGACGTGTCCCCCAGATCGCGAACTCACGGAGTGGGTCCGGAAGAATGTGCCGGCAGACAGCGTGTTTGCCGTCGATCGGTGGATGGCCTACGCGCCGCAGGTATTCATGCCCCAGCAGGCAGTAACGTTTCCGGCCCTCGACGCGACGTTTCTCAACGAGGACCAGCTGTTCGGCGACTACTACCAATTCTTCGATGAGCGGATGCAGCGTGACCGAGTGCAGCCGTTTTTCAACTCGGTTGAAACGGCGGCCGAACGCACCGCCTTTGTCGAGGGGCTGCGCGTAACGCACGTGCTGGTAAATCCTCCTTATTACGCGGAGCTACGCGCGCCGCTGGATGCGCTGCCTGAACTGTTCACGCTGCGATACGACCGAGCTCAGTGGGCGGTCTATGAAGTGACCCGGAAATCGCCGGCAGGAGGCCGCCGCGGCAGTTGACCGGTTACGCGCAAGTCGCCTACGATGAACAAGATACCGTGACAATCCAGGCGAGTGAGACGCTCGCGCTTCGCGGCGGGACTCCGGTACGCTCCTCCTTCCTGCCGTTTCATCAGCCGCTCATTGACGCAGAAGACGAGCTCGCCGTCATCGAGACGCTGCGCTCGGGCTGGCTCACCACCGGTCCACGCACCAAGGGCTTTGAAACTGAGCTCGCCTCGTATACAGGCAGCCGTCACTGCGTGGCGGTGAACTCCTGTACCGCTGCACTGCATCTCGCCCTTGATGCCGCAGGCGTCGGCCCGGGCGACGAAGTCGTCACCTCGCCGATTACTTTTGCGTCGACGGCCAACGTCGTCGTTCATCGCGGCGCGCGTCCCGTGTTCGTCGATGTCGAGCCAGACACGTTCAACATCGACCCCGCCGCCCTCGACGCCGGCATCACAGACAAGACGAAGGCGGTTATTCCGGTTGACTTCGCGGGCCACCCCTGCGAGCTCGATCCGATCATGGCGCTTGGCGTGCGGCACGGGCTCACGGTGATCGAGGACGCGGCGCACGCCATTGGTGCCGAATACAAAGGACGTCGTGTCGGCGGCATCGCCCACATGACGTGCTTTTCGTTTTACGCCACGAAGAACATCACCAGCGGCGAGGGAGGCGCGCTCACGACCAACGATTCAGAGAGGGCCGATCGAATCGCCATCATGGCGCTGCACGGTATCAGCCGCGATGCATGGAAGCGATACGGTGCCGACGGATATCGGCACTGGGACATCATCGCTCCCGGCTACAAGTACAACATGTTCGACGTGCAGGCGGCCCTTGTGCGATCGCAATTCGAGAAGATGGAACGCTTTCATGCGCGGCGAAACGTGCTCAAGGCACGGCTCGATGCGGGACTGCGCGACCTTCCCGAATTAGGGCTGCCAGGCGAGCGCCCCTGGGTGAAACACGCGTATCACCTGTACCCGATCATCGTTCGCACCGAGCTGCTGACCGCCGATCGAGACGTGGTGATGAACGCCATACAGGCGGAGAACGTCGGCATCGGAATTCATTTTCGTGCCGTGCACCTGCACCCGTACTACGCCGAGACGTTCGGGTTCGGGCGTGGCATGTGCCCGCATGCGGAGTACTATTCCGACCGAACCATTTCGCTCCCGCTCTACCCGAAGATGACAGATCGCGACGCCGACGATGTGATCGAAGCGGTACGCAAGGTCATCACGTATTTCCGACGATAGCGCGCGAAGGAGACCAGGGGTGGATGCAATTCAGGCAGACACGAAATACGGTCTGCGACCGGGCGCCGAGCAATTCCCGCTCATGGTCGTCATCTCGATCATCTATCCATGCAATTTCGGTTGTCCCATGTGTCCGTACACCGACTCGAATTCAGAGTTGCGGAGGTTCTACCACGAGCACCAGGCCGATCTGATGCCCGTGCCGCTGTGGCAGAAGATGGCCGACGAGTGCGGCGAGTACGGCGCCTGGATGCGGTGCACCGGCGGCGGTGAACCGTTCCTCCACCCGCAGATGGTCGAAATGGTGGAATACGCGAAAACCAAGGGCGCTCGCGTCTGGATGAACACCAACGGCAGTATGCTCGGACCCCTTCCGAAATATCGCGAGAAGCTCGAACGGGTGCTAAAGGCAGGCATCGATCTGATTGAATTCTCCATGGACGCCGGCGACCCGGACGTGTACGCGGTCGTACGGCCGCCGCATCGTGGCGCGCCGAAGGACAAACAGAAGTGGTGGTCCGATCACGTGGGAAACATTCGTGCCGCGCTCCAGTTGCGCAAGCAGTTCCGCACGACCAACCGGATTGTCGTGTCCATGATCCGACAGGAGGTCCTCGAAGGAAAGCTCGATGCCGCCGTAAAGTTCTGGATGGAGGATGTCGGCGTCGACGAAGTGATTACACGCAAGTTCTTGTCCTGGGACGACAACACGACGATTCCTCTGAGCAAGGCTCTGGATCCGCACCTCTACAAGACCCTGCCCACCGAGCGGAAGGAGCCGTGCGTCTGGCCCTTTGAGCGGATGAACGTCGACACGCTGGGACGCGTGGCACTTTGCGGGCAGGACATCTCATTCCGCACGGCAGATTTGTTCCCAAACGTCAACGACAGGACCCTGAAGGAGATCTGGCAGGGTGAGCGGTTCAACTGGTATCGGCGTCTACACCTGGAAGGACAAGGCGCCGAGGCGTGGCCCTGTCGCGGCTGCTCGGCCTGGCTTGCCGGCGTCCGCGACTGGGAGTACGGATGGTTGCGGGTTCTCAAACGATCGGGCGAGCACGTGCGGGACATCATGAAGCGTGATCTCGGGGTGGATGTAGACGTGTATCAACCCAAGCACGACCTCACGGCCACCAACGGATGAGCGCCGGTGCCCGGGGGCGTTGCGTTCTTCGGCTACGGTGAGCTCGGACTGGCGGGACTCCAGACGCTGCTGTCGATCGGTGCGCCGGTCTCGAATGTCATCGTGCCGGCGAACCGCAGCGGACCTGGAATCGATCTCGTGCGGGACGCAGCCGCACGATGCGCGGTGCCCGTTCTCGTCCAGCCCCCTCGGCGCATCATCGCCCCGTTCGTCGACACGCTCCGGAGCGTCCGGCCCGATCTCATCATCGTCTGGTCGTACTCGATGATGCTGCCTCCA